>Ga0209573_1002383_pt1 | contig 24169 bp, 27 predicted proteins | sample TNRBio252014_DNA_FD_185870 | JGI IMG/M metagenome (GOLD analysis project Ga0209573, IMG submission 185870) | Wastewater treatment Type I Accumulibacter community from EBPR Bioreactor in Madison, WI, USA - TNR Reactor_6/25/2014_ DNA (SPAdes)... | ecosystem: Engineered > Bioreactor > EBPR >... | reverse complement strand
GATTTTTTCAATACCGAACTACTACCCACCGCAGGGCCGGTTTGTGGGCGACGCAAAAGGGCTTCAATCCCTTCTTTTTCATATAAATGAAACCAGGATGATACTGATTTTTGGTTAACTCCAACGATTTTCGCGATCGATAGATAGCTTTGAGCTACGCCAGAAACGTAGGTTTGGAGGGCTAATAGCCGTTTCCGAACCGTTGGACTATTTTCTTGCTGAATCAATTGAAGTAATTCACTATTAGTCTCCTTGATGATAATGCTAATGCAGTTGTAGGTTTTCATTATTCACGCTTTTCTAACGCAAAATTAAGAAAATAAATAATGTAAATGGTATAAGCAAATCGGCCTATCTCCTGATTTAAGGTTATCAAAGCTGTCGGGAATGATCGCCTCATAATCTGATGGACATAAGGCTTGAAGTGTGCTACTTCGATTTGTATGAAGTGAAATAAAATCAGATAAAAAGATCAAGTCCGGTTTCAGTACCTCTAAGACCTGTTTAACATTTGCTATCGTCCTGATAGTCAAACCGGTATTCCAATATAGGATATGCTTTTCTAAATATTGGCTCTTCATCCGCTAAAGGTTAACTGCCGTTAATCAATTAAAACTCCCCAAAGAACCGCACCTGACGTTTGTCTTGGGCGTGGAGGATGTGCGTGCGGATGCGGTCGTGAAAGTCCTTTTGGTTCGAAACCGCCCAGAGTTTGAGTTGGGGCGTGGTGGCATCATTGGTCAGGAAGATGAGGTTGGCTTTGCCCACCATCCGCAACCAAAACGGTTGGACGACCGTCATATCCTTCACCCGAAAGAACTCCAAATACTGGGTGGTACGGCTGAAGATGCCCGTCGTGCAGATAATCCGCTCCGTGGTTATCTCATATTTAATGGAATGAATCGAGTACCAATAGCCCAATGCCATCACCGGTGGTAGCAACAACAACCAAAAATACGGCTGATAAAACATGCCCATCAGTCCCAACGGCAACGCCAACAACCCACACAGCACGTACCGAACGGTATTCACCCATTGGGAGGGAGAACCTTTCCACAGGGTTTGTTCGCCGGTATCGGAGGTCGTCGGGGGCATCTGTTGATTATTTAGTCGGATGATTGCGCGTTACGGATGCCGTACTGATCCATCTTTTCGTACAGGTGGCTGCGCTCCATGCCTAACATTTCCGCCGTGCGAGAGATGTTCTGCTCATTGAGTGCCAGCTTGCGGAGGAGAAAATTTTTCTCGGTATATGCCTTAAAATCGCGCCACTTCGTAAACTGATCGTATATATCGCCGATGGAAGACGATCCCCCCGTATCCCTACCGATGACGTACCGCCGTACATCGTCCTCTGTAATTACATTTTTGCAGAAGATAATTAACCGTTCGGTTACATTTCGGAGTTCGCGCACGTTGCCCGTCCAATCTAAAGTCTGCAATAAAGCAATCGCACCTTCCGTAATATTGGGGCGGGAAGAACCGTAGTCGGTACAGATGGTATCCAAAAAGTGATTGACAAGTAGCGGAATATCCGTTTTACGCTCCCGAAGTGCCGGCACACGGATCACCACCACATTCAGCCGGTGCAGTAAATCCTCCCGAAAGCGGTGCTGACGGATTTCTTCATTCAGGTCTTTATTGGTGGCGGCGATGACCCGCACGTCCACTTGAATGTCGCGGTTACTGCCCACGGGGGTAACGGTTCGCTCCTGTAAGGCACGTAAGACCTTCGCCTGCGCACTTAAACTCATGTCACCTATTTCATCCAAGAAAAGCGTTCCCTGCTGGGAGGCTTCAAACTTACCGCGCTTGTCATCCGTCGCACCCGTGAACGCGCCTTTGACGTGTCCGAAAAGTTCGCTTTCGATCAGCTCCGAGGGAATCGCGGCGCAGTTGACTTCGACGAAGGGTTTTTCTTTACGTGGACTGTTTTCGTGCAGCTGGCGGGCAACGAGTTCCTTCCCGCTCCCGTTGGGTCCCAAGATCAGTACGGAAGCATTGGCGGGGGCTACCTGCTGTATTTCCTCCAAGATATGCTGTATCGCTTGCGATTCGCCCACGATGCGGTATTTGTTGGGATTGACGGCGGACTGCTGTTTCAGCTTTTGGTTTTCCTGCGCCAGCTTGCTGATCTCCACCGCATTCCGCACCGAAGTTAGCACCCGATTCATATCTAAGGGTTTCTCAAAAAAGTCGGTAGCCCCTTTCTTGAGAGCTTCGGTAGCGACTTCGGACGAGCCATGCCCTGTAATCATGATGAACTGGGTAGCGGCGGGGGTAGCTGTTGCCTTCACCTTTTCCAAGAGAGCCAAGCCGTCCATGTCACCCAATCCTTTAATGTCGCAAACGGCAACGTCTATCGGCTGGGTGGTGATGGTTTGCAGGGCATCGGCGGAATTATCCGTGGCATCAATAACGTAGCCGTCGGCTTCCAAGATCATCTTGATCGTGGAGCGGATGGCGGGTTCATCATCAATGATGAGGATGCGGGGCTTGGCAGTCGGTACGGCGGATTTACTTTTGGCGCACATAGCACAAAAGGGCGAAAATAAACGAAAGGGGTTGCTTATACGGTCATAATTTCTTTTTCTTTCGCCTGCTGAATGGCATCCACTTGGGCGATGTATTTATCGGTCAGCTTTTGGATGTCCGTTTCGGAGGCTTTGGCTTCGTCTTCGGAGAGTCCTTTTTTGGTCAGCTTTTTGATGGCTTCGTTGGAATCCCGGCGCACGTTTCGGACAGCTACTTTAGCTTCTTCGGTCTCTTCCTTGAGCTGTTTTACGAGGGATTTGCGCCGTTCCTCCGTTACTGGGGGCAGGATGATGCGGATCACGATCCCGTCATTTTGTGGGGTATAGCCCAAGTTTGCGTCGATGATTGCCTTTTCGATGGGCGTAATCATGCTTTTTTCAAAGGGCTGGATGGTGAGCGTCTTGGCATCAGTGGCGGAAACGTTAGCCGCTTGGCTGATGGGGGTAGGCACGCCGTAGTAGTCTACGTTTACGCCTTCCAGCATTTGTGCGGTGGCTCTGCCGACCCGCAGTTTGGTCAGTTGGTTTTTGTAATGATCTACGCATTTGGTCATCGAGCTTTCCGATGACTTAATGATCTCCTTCGCGTCTTCCATAAGGGTAACACTTGATTCACTTAAAGTGAGCGAAAATACACATTTTTGATATAGTGCCGTGTGGAGCGGGTTATTTTTTTGAGAAAGGGGAAACGAATCATGGTTAATATTAACCTTTTTAATGTAAATTGAAATAGATATAAGATATTTATGATCGTTTTAAGACGGCAATGTCAGTAGGGTAATTACATTTTCTTGCAATAATCAAAAAACAACTATTTATTTGCATTCTCAACTTAATGAAATGTTCTAATGAAAAGGGAATTTATTTCACTTATCACTTTGCTTGGATGCTTCGCTGTCATTAGTTTAAATGCTCAAACAGCAACAGATTTATTCAAAAAATATGACAGCGTAGGGCCTTTGGTTAACCAATATCATGTGGTTAGTACCGGGCAAGGGTATGGCTTGGTAGATGAATCGGGTAAGGAGATCATCCCTTGTATGTACTTAAGAATGCGTCATGCGGGAAAAAAGGGAGTGTGGGTTTTATCGAAAAGCCAAAAGAAGAAAGACCCGAATCTGTGGGGCATGGTGGACTTTAAGAATCAATGGATCGTTGAGCCTAAATATTGGTTTGCAGGACATTATTCTGAAGGATTAGCGGTTGTGAAAATGTCCAATAACGAGGCGGGATATGTTGACGAAACGGGTAAAGAAGTCATCGCTCCAATCTATGATGACGCATATCCCTGTCTAAACAGTAAAGCCCACGTCAAACACAAAGATAAATGGGCATACCTTACCCGTGATGGAGAACGAGTTACCGAATTTGAATACACAGCAATTACACCGATGCGAAATGGAAGGGGTATCGTTTGGCAAGGAGCAGTATGCGGATTGATAGATTCAAGGGGCAAAACAATATTTCCCATTGAATATCAATCCATTCAGCTTTCATCACAAACCACTCGTTATTTAGTTGGTAAGGATGATAAGTACGGTATATTGGATCAAAACGGAAAACCCATCATTGAAAATCAATATGATGAGATCAAATCCGTTTATCAGCGTTCAATACTCGCACTCCGTAAAGGTAACTTATTTGCATTCGCTGATAGCCAAGGTAAAATATTTACTGAATTTAAGTACACTGATTTCAAGAACGCGGACGAATCTCGTCTTATAGTGCAAGAAGGTAGGAAGTGGGGGATTTTGCATAATCAAGGTGATGCCTTGATCCCAGCGACTTATGATTCTTTGGATACCTACGGTAATTATTTTACGGCTTACTTCAAAAAAAATGTAGGAGGTTTGCTTTCACGGCAAGGCAAACAACTTACCGAACCTAAATACGATAGTTTATATCTGGTAACCGAAAGACTCTTAGCCTACCGAATCGGCAAAAAATGGGGACTTATTGACACCAACAACCAAGAACAAACCTCGGCTGTTTATGATTCATTAGACGGATACTATACATATGATAGGGTTGTTGTTTATCAAAACGGTAAAGCCGGGATGGTGAACCTTTCCGGTAAAACAGTTCTGCAGATTCAGTTCAATAAGCTAAAAGAACTGAACGAAAAAGGCTATTTATTCGCGGAAACGGAGGGTAAAAGAATGTACTACGATTCTACGGGAATAATGCTAACAGGCTTACTGGAACAGGAAGCCAAAAAAATAAATCCGCAGGCTAAATTTGGTTTTGGTCAACGTGAACCTCGTCCCTTGAACTTAGATGAAATGATGGCACATATTACTTATCCTGAAAAATTGCGTGATGCAAACGTTAAAGGTAAAGTGCTGGTAAAATTATTAGTTGAAAAGGATGGAACGACCCTGAAGTATCTTATCAAAGAATCAAAACATCCTTTATTTACGAATGAAGTTACACCCATTTTGCCGTTTATCACCTTTTTACCTGCGATCAATAACGGCAAGCAGGTGCGTTTTTGGGTTAGCATTCCTTTTAAATTCAATCTCAAATAAATCCTAAGCCCTCCCTCATATAGCGAATAATTCTTAATTCGTAATTACTAATTCATCATACCGCTCCTGATTGGAGGCAAAGATGGTGCGCTCCATCTCCGACTTCCACGCCGAGAGGGCAGGCGTGTCCGGAATTTGAGCGATGATCTTGAGTACGTCGCCGGCTTCGTATACGTCTAAGGCTCGTAATTTTTCTAAGAAGGGCTGTAAGAGGGTTTGATCTTCCGCCGTTAAGTTGATTTCGGATGCTTCATTGCTCGGTAAGATGATCGGCTGAACGGCTTTCACTTCGGCAAGCGATTTGGACAAGGTAAAATAAAAAGTCGTCCCTACACCCAATTCTGAAGTAACCCATATTTTTCCGCCGTGTGCTTCAACGACCATCTTACAGAAGGTCAAGCCTAAGCCCGTGGAACGCGCCCCGCCCGACTTTTTGGCTTCCACTTGGGAGAATTTATCAAAAACCGAATCCAATTTGTCGGAGGGAATGCCCTGCCCCGTGTCCGCTACCGAAATTTTTACTTGATTATCAGGGATTTCTTCCGCTCCGATGGTGATTTTGCAGTTGTTGGGGGTGTACTTGATGGCATTGGTGAGTAGGTTCATCAGTACACGGGAAATGAGTTCAAAGTCGGCATGAACGCCCGTCGTTGCTTCAAAAGATATTGATAACTGTTGGTGTTTGTTGGAGGCAAGAAGGCTCACTTGATCGAAAGCATCCTGCACGATCTCCGTAAGAGCTTCATCCCGCCGGTTGAGGGGGACTTGCGCCTGCTCGAACTTCTGTACATCCAAGATGTTGAGCGTCAAGTTAAGCATCTGTTTTCCGGCTTGGCGGATAGCGACTTGGTCATTGTGCGAAAGATGATCCTTATTACTAATGCCGATGATGGCACTCAGCGGATTTTTAAGGTCGTGAACGATCATGCCCGACATCGCTTCCTTAAATTCGTCCAAGTCCTTTAAGTGGTGGTAGGCATCGTTAAGTTGGTCGCGCTGGGTGGCGAGTTGGTCGGCTTGGGCGGAAATTTCCTCATATAAGTTGACCAAGTGAACGTTGGCATCGGATAAGGCGATTTCGTTTTTCGTGAGTTGTTCGTTTTTTTCCTGTAAAAGACGGTTGGTTTGCAGATTGGTTCGGTAGCGGTAGTACATAAATCCGATGACCATAGCGGCAATCAGCCCGACACCGGCTAAGGCAAAGTTGCGTTGATTCCGGCGTTCCTGTTCCTGAAGGTCTTTAAGGGCTTGGACTTTTTGGCGGTTCTCTTCTTCTTTATGGTATTCGTATCGGGCTTCTAAATGACCGATTTCGCGGGCTTTATCATCGTTGAAAAGAGAATCCCGATACGTCATTACTAAGCGTGCATGATAATATGCGGAACGGTAATCACCCAATAGACTATCAACATTCATTAGATTAGTCGCGGTATAAAGCTGAAGCCCCAAATTCCCGGTTTTAGCACCGACAGCTAAGGCTTGTTTTAACAAAGTCCTTCCTTCGATATATTTACCGGTTAAACAATAAATATTACCTATATTAATCAGTGCGCCCGCCATCTCTGTAGAATCACCTATTTCCGCTACGATTTTATAGCTCTGTTGGAAATAAGTAAGCGCGATCGGATACTTCTTTTTTATTTCATAAATAGCCCCGATATTGTTCAGTATATTACTTTTAAATTTTTTTTCCATTCTGCCTTTTGGTAGAATGGGGTCTAAGACTAAGAGTGCTTTCTGATAATAAACTAATGCCGTATCCGTTTGGTAGCCGTTTTGATAGTAAGCCATGCCGATGTTATTGAGAACACCTGCGATAGCGCGTTTTTTATTTAATCGGGTATAGATCAATAAAGCCTGCCGTTGATGTCGGATAGCCTCCGAATAATTTTTTTGATCTTCATACACAGTACCCAATCCGTCATGCCCCGCCGCAATCATTTCAAGGTTTTTTGTTTTTTCCGCTAATTTTAAGAGTTGAAAATAATAATCTAAAGCTTTTGTCGATTCACCCATAATCAGATTAATCACCCCCAAAGCCTTCATCAGATTCATTATTTGAATATTCTTGCTCAGACTTTGCCAAAGTTTCAGGCTCTTTTCATAGGCAAAGACGGCACGTGCATTTTCTCCCCGGGCTTGATAAATTTCACCAAGTTGTGATGCAGCACGAGCTGTTGACTCCGGTAGTTCTTTTTGTTCTGCCAGTGCTAAGGCTTGTTTGCTCAAAACCAGACTTTTATTAAGGTCATTGTGTTCCAACCAATACGAACTTGCTTTAATCAGGGCATTGATTTTCACCGTATCTACCTTCGTCGTGGCGATCACCTTTTCCAAGCTGTCTATCTTTGATGGGGCATGAATCCCTTGCTGTGCTAAGGCAAAAGCAACACTAAAGAAAACAAAGAGCAGGGAAAAAAAGATTTTCATAAGTGCAAAGATATTCTTTTTTGCCTAACTTTGGGCTATGAAAACGGCTAACCTTCAAAAACTACCTGCCCGGTTGATCGCTTCCGACGATCGGATCAAAAAAAAAGATATATCCCGCACCCGACACGGTATCACCCTCCTCAAAACGGGAGCCAAGCTCCTGCATTACCTCGAACAGAATCCCGTCGGCAAACTCTATATGGAAGCCGACCTGTATTTCACGCCCGACGGTCGTAAGTACATCCCCGACCTGAGCTTTTGTTTTCGAGATAATTACATCCGAAACGATGAACGGGACATCCTCATCGGTATCCCCGACCTCATCATGGAAATCATTTCCCCGACTTCCTATATCGAGGATACCACCAATAAATTTGACCAATATGCCTCTTTCGGGGTCAAAGAATATTGGTTGGTAGCCCCCCATCAGCGACAGATTACCGTTTACACCTTAGAAAACAGGCAATACGCTATCTATCAAATGGCGGGGGACAATGGTTCGGTACGCTCCAAACTCATATCTGATTTTGTTATGGAGTTGAACCCTGTTTTTGAACTGTAATATATATTTTCATTTTATTATTATTTCATCCGAGAGCCGAACCGCCCATTTATCCACCCGAAAAGGCGATTTACACGTGGGAACGTAAGATTTTCGGTAAAAAAATGACTTCCCCGCCTAAAAAAAGAACGCTTCAGACCGATTTTTGCTTACTTTTGCAACATAGTTCTTAAACCATCAAACAGTCTTCGTGCATGATAACGACATCTACCACTTTAACCACCGTGAGAGAGCAAGCCATACAAGAACTAAGCCTGATGAGCGACGATCTGGTCGAACGGGTACTACCCTTCATCCGGCTGATGAACGCTCACGGCACCAAAGATGGCAGTCCCATGAGTCGCATGTCATTTCTCCCCGCTAATGATATAACCGAAATCTGGAATAGACCCGAAGAAGATGACCAATGGCAGGATTTGTAAGCGGAGATGTTGTCGTCTTACCCTTCCCTTTCGCGGATAATTCAGGTTTTAAGAAAAGACCTGCCCTGATCGTGTCTGTCTTTTCTGCCAAAGAAATGATCGTCTGCGCCATCACCAGCCAAGCGGTACGGGATGATTTTTGCGTACCCATAATCGAAGCCGACTTTTTGGACGGTAACATCCGTTCCGATTCTTTCATCCGACCCAATTACGTCTTCACCGTCCGGTCGGAGATCATCAGCTATCGTGCCGGCATCCTGTCTCCCGAAAAGATGGAAGAAGTGTATCAAACCTACCTCCGCCTGCTGGCAATGAAGGGCGAACGCTAAGGAAAAGGGGCTACATCCGTACACAATAGTTTTTTTAGCTATCTTTAGCACGATTTTGGCAAGAGCCTCCCCATGATGTATCATACCCACAGATATTTAAAATTTTTATTCCTGATTATCAGCTTGGGATTAGCGATATCCGCTTCCGCCCAAGATACCATCCCGTTACCCGATACCCTCAAAAGGGAAGGTTCGGTGGAAACACCCGCTTCTCCCCTAACCAATCTGGGTAAAAATATCAATACCTCCCATAACGAATCTGCCCCTGTCATCACCCCTGACGGTTCACGCCTCTACTTTTGGAGTGATCGCCCCGAAGGCATGGGATTTATGGACATCTTTTATGCCGATACCGACGATACCACCGGCTACCTGAAGCCCGCCAAAAATATCGGCAAACCGCTCAACGATGCGGGTCCGAATCTCGTCCTTTCCATCTCAAACGACGGGCGTAGCCTGCTGATATTTAAGGAAATTGCCCAAAAATTCAAAGATCAGGGTTACAGCAACCTCGCCATCGCCCGCCGATTTTTGACGGGATGGATGCCCGCCCAGCCCATCAAAATTGAGGGATTTGTGAACACAGGTTCGGCTTCTTTGACCGCTTACATGGGTGCGGACGGTAATACGTTGGTGCTTTCTTACGTCGGTCCTGACACCAAAGGGCAGGAAGACCTGTACGTAACCTTTTTAGACCCCAAAACCAATCAATGGTCTAAGCCCAAGAACTTAGGCAATATCCTCAATACGGGTGCTTCGGAAACGACCCCCTTCATCGCCGCCGACGGTTTAACGCTCTATTTTTCGAGTGATCGCCCGGGTGGTCTGGGCGGGTATGATGTATATATGACCCAACGATTGGATAGTACCTGGCAAAATTGGACGCCTCCCCAAAATCTGGGTGAAAAGATCAACTCCGCCGGTGATGAACTGCACTTTAAGTTCCCCGCTTCGGCGGATTTCGGTTATTTGGTTTCCACCCACGCCGCCGATACCTCCTTCGGCGGGAAAGATATTTACATGGTACATATTCCGCCGGAAGCCAAGCCCCGCGCCGTTACGATGGTGAAAGGAAAGGTCATTGACCGCTCCACCAATAAGCCGATGGAAGCCAAAATTTCCTACATCCTGCTCCCATCGGGCGAAGAATTGGGTTCTGCGACTTCTGACTCAGAAACGGGTGAATATACGATCATTCTGCCGGCAGGTTTTAATTTTGCGGTGCTGGCGGAAGGCAACGGCTACCTTGCCATCAGTGAAAACTTCAATACCATTGGCGAGAAGGGATTTAATAACATTCGGCGGGACTTATACCTCGTACCCATGAAAGTAGGTGAGCAAATACGGCTGAATAACCTCTTTTTCGCTACGGGCAAAGCCAACATCAAGGAAGAATCCACGCCCGAACTGCAACGCTTGGTGGCGGTGATGAAGAAAAATCCGGGCTTGCGGGTGGAAGTTGCCGGGCATACTGACAACATCGGTACGGATGAAGTTAACAATTGGCTTTCCTCTCAGCGCGCCGAAGCCGTCAAGAAATTCATCGTCTCGCAGAGTATCGAAGCCGACCGCATCGAGGCAAAAGGTTATGGCAGTCATCAGCCCGCCGCGCCCAACGATACCGAAGAAAACCGCCAGCAGAACCGACGGGTCGAGTTTAAGCTGATAGCGATGTAGGGACTACCACTTGAGGGCTTCTTCAAATTCATCGAACAATTTTTTAAATCGTCCAGATTGTTGATATTGAATTTTAATTTCATGCCAAACTGTTGCATGACGGGCATTTAGTATCGCATTTTTAATATCTGATAAAAATTTCAATTTATTTACGTTAACATCCACATTGTCGTCAACGCTTATAAAGGGTTCATAGTCATTAATAGCATCTGCTAAATCCTCATTTGAGGAGGATTTATATACTTTAACAGCATAGTTCAGTTTTTGAAAAAAATATTCAACACTCTCTATTCTCTTCTTCTCTAAGCCTATATTAAGGTTGAGAACCTTAATAGTATAGTTTGCCCTTTCGTATGGACGTGTTCCTTCATTCCCTTTCTCGAAAAATATTCCTTTACGAATGTCTAAGGCGATAAAATCAAACGGATCATCAATTCGAGGATTGATAAATACAAAATCTTCATTAGGATTAGGCTCACGGACGGTTTTAATTTCGACTACCTTACTTGATTCTGGGGACTCAAAAATGGCGGTTTGGCTTCGTTTTACATCACTGTTGCAATACGGACAAGCTAAAAGATAATTATTCCAGTCAAAAGCCAGATGCGGATAGATGGCTTTCGGATGAATATGCTCTATATCTCTTGCTTTATGTTCTTCACAGTAATTACAATACCCGTCGCCTACCGTCATTTCCAATAGAAATTGTTTTATTTCTATAAAGGATTGATTATTGGTTCGATTACTCCATGCCTTATCAGCAGTAATTTTACCCGTGTTGATCTCTTCTTGCACCTTATTGAGATGCTCCTGTACGTCGACTGAAAGCGTTTTGTTAGAAATCAGCTTCAACATTGTTGGAAAAGATTTGTTGTAAACGTTTGCGTTTCTCGTCTTGTTCGGCTGTAATTTGACCAAAGGTATATAATCGGTCTAATCGGGCATATTCCTTGAGGAGTTCTGCTGATTCTTGGGTGCGTTCTATATTAGGTCCAAAAAGGTCTGTGCCGTAAGCATCTAATACATCTCCATAGATCAGTCTATCGCGGTCTATTCCTGTGATTTCACCCGACGGTATCTCACTGCCCGGAGCCGCCAATCGCCAGATCGAACCTTTCTCACACGCGCGGCAGATGAGCGGGCTGTGCGTCGTAACGATGAACTGCAACTTCGGAAAAAACTTAGTGAACCACTGCCCGATGCGCGTCTGCCACGTGGGGTGCAGGTGGGCATCAATTTCATCAATGAGGACAACGCCCTCACAGTCAATAAAATCCTGATTATTCTTGAAGACGGCATCCACGCCGAATTGGGAGATTAATTGGCGGATCAATTCAAACGTTAAACTCAAGATGGAACGAAAACCATCACTCATTTGAGTAACATTAATCAAATTCCCGTTACCGTCCTTAAATAGTGGAAGCCCCTCTTTACCAATATTCTCAAACGTGGCATCGTAGGGTAAAAATCCTGATTGGTTAATCAGTTTTCGGATTCCGTCTAACGTAAGATGCGCTTTTTTTGCTACTTTTTTATCGCCTTCAGCCTCTTTTAGCCTTTCATAATCAAGTTGTTGTAGCCAACTCAAAGCCTCCGTTAAAGCAATATCTTCGCCGAATACACTGAGGTGTGCGCCTGCTTTTTGAGAAGAATAATAAACTTTATTCCACTCCGCATTACCTCCCGTAAAGCGTCTAAAAGGTCCGTAAGCCACTGAAAAGACCCCATGACTAAAATCCTCCCAAGTCTTCCGGCTTTGGCTATTGATTACTTGTGTTTTGAAATCATGTTCTACCATTCTCAATCCGTTTTGTCCCACCATCTTGAGATGAAATGTTAAATGAATGGTCAAGTCGCCTCTAAGTTTTTGCGTCTTATATTCTTCATCTTTCATAAAAACTTCAAGTTCGGTGGTGCTTTCTTTTGCGGACACCGCTAACCAATGATCCCAGTTGGGTCGAACGGTCATAATATCTCGATCACCGATTAATGCTACCGCAATACTTCTGACTACGGAGGACTTTCCCGACCCGTTATCACCGATGATGACGTGCCAGCCCGCTTCGTTGCCTTCCGGGAAAGTCATCTCGAAATGCTTGATCGAACGGACGTTTTTGATGGTTACTTTGCGGAGGTACATAGGACTTAAACGGATTGATTATACAAAGATAACAACCTTTTGGACAAAACTGCACGGAAGAATCCTCAATTTTTAGCGGAGGAGGCGCACCTCCTTCACCTCCGACCAGTCGGAAAGCGCATTCCCGCAACGGGAACGCAACCGCACTTCATACCAAAAGCCGGGGATTAAGCCGTTGATGCGGAAGGAAGGCTCAGTGAGGTTGAGGGCGGAAAGGGAGTTCCAGCTTTCACCCGACCGCTTGATCCGCCACGAGATGATGTACCGCGAAGCCATATTCACCCCGTCCCACTTGGCATCCAAGTAGGTGCGGGCGGGGGTCAGCGTGCGCAGTTGCGGAGGGGTGCAGTTAACGGGGGCATTGACGGGCAGGGTGCGCTGTACCACCGATTCTGACCAGTCCGAAAGGCGATCTTCGCACCGTACCCGCACCCGAAACTCATATTCGGTGTTGGGAATCAAGCCGTTGATGACGTAGGATAGGTTATTACTACTTTCTACTGAAACGCTGTTCCATATCTCCCCAATGCGGTTTTTCCGCCAAGAGATGATGTAGCGGGTGGCTGCCGGGCTGTTCGTCCATTGCAACGTAATATAGGTATTGCCTCCCGTCGTACTTTGGATGATATTGGGATTGCACGGCGGAGCAGTAAAGCCCAAACGTACCGTCTTGGTGAACATACAGCCCTTGCCGTCCGCGATGGTGAAGGTATAGTCGCCCGCCGCTAAGTTGGTATATAAATTATCAAATCGGGGTTCGCCGTTGGGTTCTAAGACGTAGGCATAGGTCGGCGAACCGCCTCGGGGTTGCAGGCGGAGGCTACCGTCGGCACAGGTGGGGCAGGAAGGCGAATTTTGATCCGCCGTAAAGTCCAACGGTTGGGGTTCGGTGAGGGTAAGGGTTCGGACGGCGGTGCAGTTCACGTCATCGGTAACGGTGAGGGTGTACGTTCCGGCGGGCAGGTTGTATATCTCATCAAATTGCCAGTTGTTCACACTCCATTGATAGCGGTAGGGCGGAACTCCTCCGATGCCTTCTACCCAAGCTCCGGCGTTGTTTTTTCCGGCGCAATCGGCGTTTTTGGTTCGGCGGACGACGGTGGAAAGGGGAGCACTTGACCGCCGAAAGACGAAATTACCTGTCAGGGCGGTTGCTCCGATGTTGTCGGTTACGGTGGCGGAATACGTGCCTCCCTCCGCTAAGGAATCAATGAAGGGTGTTTCATCCCCTGTATTCCACCGGACGGAATAGGGCGCGATCCCACCCGATATATGAATCTCCAAAACGCCGTTGGTTGCTCCCGCAAAACAAATCCCCTGCCGGACGGCGATGGAGGCGGTAAACTCCTGCGCCTGAACCGACGAAAGGATGAACAAGCAAGCGATCAAACCAAAAAAACGTAAAAACTGCTTCATGCGTTCGGGTAAGGTCATTTCTTCACCCAAAGATACGCAGTTTTCGCTGATTTTCGGCTTAGGGCGGGCTTTTTAGGGCGAATTGAGGTTTTTGAGGTTAGGATTGACCGTTGTCCGGCGTTATATTTGGGTATGCGTAGCGTGTTATTTGTCCTTCTATTGCTGTTGGTCAGCCGGATAGCCTTGGCTCAAGATTTATTGGAGGCTGTGGATAAAGGCGATTTTGCGCGCGTTAAACAGTTGGTCGCGGATGGAGCGGATGTGAATCAACGTGATTGGCAGGAAACAACGCCCCTGCTGAAAGCCTCAAGGAAAGGCAATATGGACATCTCTTGCTTTTTGATCGAGCAGGGAGCGGACATCCATGCGCTTGATTCTCAAGGGAATAGTCCACTCCTTTTTGCCTGTAAACTCAAGCTATTGGATATGGTTCAGTATTTAATCGAAAACGGAGCATCGGTGGATGTTCGCAATAAATACGGGCATTCAGCTATCCTTAATGCTTGTTGGCTGATTGGAGGGAGGGATAGCACACGTTTATCAAATGTACAACGAATCATTAATCTCTTGGTAACAATACCGGAAATCAAGCGTCGCCAATACGAAATTGTGAAACTATTGGTAGTCAACGGAGCTAAGGTGAATGATCGCATCATCCCACATGACTATACCCCTCTTACGATGGCTTGTGCTAATGATAATATTGAACTTATAAAATATTTAATCGCTCACAAAGCGAAGATCAACGTAACTGACGGGGTCGGATTTCGGATGATGTGCTGGGCATGTGCCAACCACGGGGACGATACCGAACTCATCCGCTATTTATTAAAAAATGGAGCGAAAGCCGATACAGATTGCGTGCTTAATCCCGATTATGAATATACGCCCCTGATGAATGCCTGCCGTAAGGGTGCAGACCTTCAAGTCATTGAACTTTTAATCCGATACGGCGCGAAAATAAATGCTAAAGATCAGACGGGAAGAACTGCCCTTTCCATCGCCATCGAGCGCGGAGATACTCGCCTAACCGACTACCTCCGCGCAAAAGGAGCGAAAGAATAGCTATATGAGCTTTGTTATTTACTTTAGGAACTTGGCTTAATACTTATAAAAGCCTCTGCCGGTCTTTCTGCCCAAGTGTCCGGCATTGACCATGTTGACCAAAAGGGGGCAGGGTGCGTATTTCGGATTGCCGAACCCGTCGTGTAATACCCGCAGGATGGCAAGGCATACGTCCAAACCGATGAAATCTGCCAGCGTGAGGGGTCCCATCGGGTGCGCCATGCCTAACTTCATGATGCCGTCAATGGCTTCGGCGGTGGCTACCCCTTCGTGGAGCGTCCAGACCGCTTCATTAATCATGGGCATCAGGATGCGGTTAGCGACAAAACCCGGGTAGTCTTCGGTCAGGATCGGCTCTTTTCCCAAGTCTTTGGAGAGTTCAAAGGTTTGCGCGATGACTTCATCGGTGGTGTCGTAACCTTTGATGACTTCCACGAGTTTCATCATCGGCACGGGATTCATGAAGTGCATCCCTACCACGTGGGAACTGCGCTTCGTTACCGCCGCGATTTGGGTGATGGAGATCGAGGAAGTATTCGTAGCCAAGATTGCCCCTTCGGGAGCTAAAGCATCTATTTTACGGAACAAATCGAGTTTGAGGGTCAGGTTTTCGGTAGCCGCTTCCACCACGAGGTTGGCGGATTTGACCGAAGCCTCAAAGTCGGTGGAGGTTTCGATGCGGTTGAGGGTCGCCGTCTTATCGTCTTCGGTGAGCGTGCCTTTTTTGATTTGGCGGTCGAGGTTACCGGCGATGGTGTTTTTGGCTTTATCTAAGGAGGCTTGGGAAATGTCCACCAGCTTCACATTATAGCCCGTCTGCGCGAAGACGTGGGCGATCCCGTTCCCCATCGTACCCGCCCCGATGACGGTTATCTTTTGAAAGTTACTCAGCATAGGTTGTATATTTTGTTTTTGTTGGGGCAAAGTTGCTAAAAAGGACTTGATAATTGTGGAAGGGGTGGGATTATTTTTTGATTGAAGGTGCAAGTATTCTGTTACTGGACAGGCGTGCTTGATAGTTACATTTGTGCTATATTTGTCGTGCTGTTCTTCTTTTTTTAGAACTTTTGTGTTAAACACGCACCCAGAACGCAAAGCCCGGAACCGTTATTCCTTATGATAAAGACATGTTTTGGACTATGAAAATTAAACATTTGACGGCAGTAGTTTTTGTAAGTTTAGTTCTTGGTATCAGTTGTAATTCTACTAAAATGATTATGGACACTGCCACCGATAATCACACCCTCAACTGGCAAACATTATCAGACACAACTAAATATTCCGCAACCTATATTCAATTAAATTTTGACCAATTCCCGATGGAGGAGACCGTCGGGAATGATATTCTTGACTTTCAAGATGGCAAGGGAGGCAAGAAAATGAAGCTGACCAATCAGCAGGAATTTAATCTCTATAAGTTGGTTACCGACAGCACCCATTTTTCCGAAGGCGACTGCGGGACGTTTCATCTTAATGCCGGATTCATTATTTATCAAGGCGAAAAAATTGTAGGGAAAATAAATGTTGGCTGTGGGTATGGTCAATGGAACTTCTTTCCGCACAACAATCAATCGAAATGGGGTGCGCTTAATGAAAAAGGATTTAGAGCGATGGAAAAGTTACTTGATGAGATAAATCTGACCAATAAATGAAGACGTATTGCATAATATATACACATTAACAATAACTCACCAAAAGCATCATGGCAGTTTTCTATGACACTTTTATACAAGGCTCAATATCCGTGCTTCGTATGAACAGTGTGCTAAAAAATCCCTCCACAACGCAAACCCGCGAATCTTTATCCCTACAAACGCCAACCGATTCTAAAAGTGAACCTTAGCCTAACGATTTACGTTTTCTGCCAAACAAACACAAGCATCATGCTCAAATTAGTAGAAAAGATGTACACCGCCGTTACCCACCTCAACGGCAACCGCAACGGCGGAACAGTCAAAAATAAAGACACGGGCGGACAATTAGACCTCACCATCGCCAAACCCAAAGAGATGGGTGGCAAAGGCGACCCCGGCACCAATCCCGAACAGCTTTTCGCGGCGGGCTATTCCGCGTGCTTCGGAGGGGCGATGGCGGCTATCGCTAAGGGGCGAAACGTTTCCGATATGGAAATCACTGCACACGTCCCCTTCGGGAAGGCGGATGACGGTGGCTTCGCGATCAGTGTAACCTTTGAAATCAAGCTCCCGCATTTAGACCGTGAAACCGCCGAACAAGTGATCCAAGAAGCCCACCAAATTTGTCCTTATTCTCGGGCTACACGGGGTAATATTGAGGTTAACTTCGTCGTTCTATAATCAGGAAAAGCACAGATTTTCTATTTTTCTCATCTGACTGATACGGAACAGGCGGGCGTTGACCCCACAGCGACTCGCCTTTTTTTATTGCGGAAGGCTGAAAAAGCCCCTCCAACCCTTCCGAAAAGAAACCATTTACGCCCTGCCGGTTGTTTTAAGCACAAAATATTCCGTCGGTCATTACCGGGGGCAAGCCGTCGGCTAATCACTTCGTATGCAAGTATTTGATGTAACGTTTCTCTTTGAGGACGAACAATTTTCCCCCCAAACCGTCAAAGCGGCGGCAGGTGATTCCATTCTGGAAGTGGCGTTGGAAAACGAAATAGACCTCCACCATAACTGCGGGGGGGTTTGTGCCTGCTCCACCTGCCACGTCTATATCGAATCGGGGATGGAATTCCTGCCCGAGATAACGGACAAAGAAGAGGACTTCGTAGACCGGGCAATCAACCCCCGCATCGAGTCCCGCTTAGCCTGTCAATGCTTGATACAGGGAAACATCATCGTCCGTATTCCCGATCAATCGGTGATGATCGGTCATTAACTCAAAAAATAACCCCTTTACAACTATGGAAGCCACTAACGACCCCTTCGCCCTGCCCATCCATTGGAACGACTACGAGGACATTGCCATCGCACTCTACGACCGTTTCGGGGATGAATTCGGCGAATCCCAAATCTACCGTATCCGTTTCACCGACTTGCATAAGTGGGTACTGGAAATCCCGAACTTCGTGGGTCAGCCGAACGAATCCAATGAAGGACACCTCGAGATGATCCAATCCAACTGGGTGTATGAATGGCGGAGCAACCAAAAATAAATCCGCTTTTTGGTATTATCTTTGTACGTTGATCTTGTCAATCCATAACCGATATGAACAACATTCACCATAAAGAAATCGTCATCCGCCAAGACTCTTAAACCCTGAAGCCCTTTGTGGCATGTATTGGCTTTGGTATTATATTTGTGGAGGATTTTCCAAACCCCTTAACCGATATGGAAACTATCACTACTAAAACCCAACAACCCATTCCTTACGAAGGAAGTGTCTTTGAACTCATCTCCAAACTCAAGGAGTTGAGCCGTCAGTTGCTTTTAGGGAAAATAGACCAAAAAACCTACGAACAAGAGCGCACTAAATTGACTGAGGGGATTCATGTCCGAACATTGTAAAGAGGAATTTTGGAATGCTCGTTTGAAATCCGGTGCTTCCCGATATTTTACACTTCGATTGTATTGGGGGGATGATATTGAAGCAAGGCTTTTGAATGAAGCCTTACAAATTAACCGGCAAACCTGCCCGGCAGAGATCGTTTGGTTTGATATATTTGAAGGACGGAATCCCGCTGTAGATTATGGCGAGACCGACGATTACATTCGTAATGTGGTCGGGTCCTTTTTAAATAAAAACTTAGACCCTAAAAACCATATCTTGCTATTTTTTCCCGACAACCGCAATAATCAACAACATATTTTACATTATCTTTTCAGCAATAAATGGTTCACCTACTTATCGGAGCGAAGCACAGAACATCAGTGGCGTTGCGGCAGTAAAAGTTGTGAATTACTACATCAGGGAAGTATGATCAAACTCTATTTAGATTATATTTATTCATCCGCTAATTTGTCATCGAATCTCGTCGAGACATTTTTTTGATTCGATCAACATAGCCTATTGGGTTACGCATTGATCCCCCTTTCCCATGCCCCGCTATATCCTTTCCGACGTTCATCTGGGAGTGCCTTCCTATCCCGACAGCTTAGTACGGGAGAAAAAACTCGTCCGCTTTCTGGAGCAAGCCTCCGCCGATGCCGAAGCCATCTATATCTTGGGTGATCTCTTCGATTTTTGGTTTGAATACCGGCACGTAGTCCCTAAGGGATACGTTCGCCTGTTAGGGACGCTGGCACGCATCGTAGACAACGGCATACCCATCCATATCTTTGCCGGCAATCACGATATGTGGTTTAAGGATTATTTTCCGAATGAATTGGGCATCCCCGTTCATTACCACCCGCTGACCCAAACGTGGTACGGTAAAACATATTTCTTGGCGCACGGGGACGGCTTAGGTCCCGGCGATCACGGCTACAAAGCCCTCAAAAAAGTCATTCGTAACCCCTTCTCAGTGTGGGCGTTCGGTTTTTTGCATCCGTTTTGGGGTTTTAAGATTGCCAATTCCTTTTCCGCCACCAGCCGGAATGCAGGACGCAAACACCTCAAAAAATATTACGGCGATGATGAATTTTTGTACCAATACGCCTATCACGCCGCCCGCCAAGACCCCTCCATTGATTATTTTGTGTTCGGACATCGCCATCTACCGTTGGTACGCCCGGTAAGTGATACCGCCACACTCATCATCTTAGGTGATTGGATCAGTGATTTTTCCTATCTGCGTATCTCCGAAGAAGCCACTGAATTACTCTATTTTGACTCCGAGTAAGGAAATCGCGGGCATAATCTATTTTTTTCACTAAAAATATGATTTAGATCAGCTTTTGATTAAAAAACAGCGACTAACTTTGCACCGCTTTCAAACACTACACTATCGCAGTATGGTTAACGCCGTATTTGGTTTCCCATTCCTTAGCGTTGATTAACTGCAAAATCCTTTATCCGAACATATCATAGATTGGTTACGTAAATGAAGGTGTAACCTTTCGCTTCCGAAATTCGTAACTTGGTTTACGTATTCGGTATGGATACGCCTCCGAAAACTTATTTTTTCGGACAGCTAACTGTATGAACTTAATTAATACCGACCTATTCTTTTCGCCCACCGATGCATTCGGAAAGCGAACCCAAGCACTTCTCAATAACCGGCTTAACCTAAAAGCTTGCGGTATTATACAACCAAAACATCCCTCGAATACCCTCACCTACCGATATGAACAACCGTTCTGCGGTTTTACCTGATAAAGTATGGGCGAATAAGTAATGTCTATTACCTAATCGCTTACTTTGATTGATTAGTTAGTGTTTAAGAAGGGTCCGGTGCTGCATTTGCACGCCGGACTTTTTTTCAATTAGCTAATTTGGTTGCTGTATCGCCGAAGAAGAAACATTATCGCCCCCCCACCGTTTTTTCGGGCAGTGCTTCGAAGAGATGATCCAAAAACGTACTTTCCGCCGGAATGCCGATCATCCGCACCTTATCGTTAATCAGGACGGTGGGCAGGGCTTGAATTTGATAGGCTTCCACCCAGTCGGGAAACTGAAAAGTATTAATCGTTTCCGCCGAGATCAGTTCACTGGCTATCGAAAATTGGTTCGCAAAATGGGTCGCAATTGGGCAATAAGGGCATTTAGGACCAACGAATACTTGAAGCTGTATTTTTTGATCCAAAGCCGTCAAGCGTCGGTGGGAGGTTGGGCATAAGTCGGCTTTCCCTTCCGAAACTTCAATGAGGGTATTCAAAAAGGCGGCGAAGTCGTAGCCAACGGGTATGCCATAATGTACAATCCCGTGATGATTGCAGTTTTCATCCATAACGACGAATGCCGGCATCCGTCGGATATTCAAGCATTTTGCCGCATCATGTTCCAAAGAAGGAATGTGATGTAAACGAACTTTCGGCGTTAATTCCGCGATGGACGTGGCAATATGCAGACAATCAGTTCCCGTTCGGGTGCTTGTATCGGCAAAGACAAACAGTTCCAGCGGACGATGTAAGCGTTGCTCCAGCACAAACGCAATTTCCGCTGCTTCTGTCGAATCGAAGAGCATAAAAAATAAAATGCGCTAAAAGGTAATGAGTGGTTTGGTTGAGGTTATTGACGCTAAAGAAAAGCGGTTATTTTTGATAAAAAGTTCCGAAACGGATGTCAAAAGTTCTTAGCCACTTTTAGTCGGATAAAAAAGAATAACCGATAAAATGCCTAATCAGTTTGTACAGTGCGAATTTTTTCACCGCAAATTGACGTAAGCGTTTCCATTTATTGATTAAAACGGGAGATTCGGCTTTATGGTGAATATCAGCGATTTACCTTTATCTTGCGGGTATGAAATTTGACTATTCGGATCATACCCCCTACGATACCCGCATCAAGCAGGTGCTTGCCAACGGTATCCCGGTATTGTTGCGCCTCCTGTTACAATTAGATTCCACCGACCCGCTTGAATGGGTTACCCTTCCCAATGAAGAACCGCTTACCTTGCATAAGCGGGCTGACTTTGTGATGCGCAATCGGAATACGAACCAACTAATCCAAGTGGAAATGCAGACCCACGCGGATACCGACCTGTTGGAGCGGTGCTTTGTGTACGCTGCCCCGTATATGGTTACCTATAAGACCATCCCGTATCAATATATCCTACATCTCGGCAAAGGACGCGCCACTTATCGCACAGCATATCAGAATGATTGGCATACCTTTCGCATCGAAGTGATAGACATGAAAGCATTTTCGGCAGAGGACTTTCTCCAATCCGACCTGCCGGAAGCCGTCGTTATGGCAATTTTATGCGCGGCGGGGTCGCCCGACCGGTTGGTAGAAGACATTTTTAACCGCCTTCGCACGTTGGTACTTGACAATAACCGCTTAGCGGATTATATTAGCATCGTGGATACCCTTAGTGAACTACGGGATATGAACGAAATCATCAAAAACAAACGCAAACAGATGGCACTACAATTCGACATCACCAAATCTTCCATCTTCCAAGAAGGTCGAGAGAAAGGCATTACTGAAGGCATTGCAGAAGGCATTGCAAAAGGTAAAGCGGAAGGCAAAACAGAAGGACGAGATGAAACGATCCTCGAAATCGTGCGGGAAATGCACGCTGACGGGGATAGCATTGGTAAGATAGCCCGCATCTGCCACCTGACTGAAAACCAAGTCCGAGAAATACTCGGATTGGCTAAGGCTTAAAATACTCCAGCACGGAGGCGATAATGTAATCCCGCTGGTCAGCTTCCATTTCCGTGTGCATGGGTAAGGAAAGGACTTCGTTCGCTAACCGGCAACTGACGGGATACATTGCATCCGTAAAACGCGGGGTGATATAAGCCGTCTGTTGATGTACCGGAAGCGGATAAAAGATCACCGACGGAATCTCCTTTTTCGCCAAAAATTCCTGTAATCCGTCGCGGTTATGATTCACAACACGGATGGTATATTGATGAAAGACGTGCGTGGAATAAGGTGCGCGGGCAGGCGTTAAGATATGCGGGTGGTTGGCAAAGGCTTGGTCATAAGCGTTAGCTAAGGCGCGGCGGGCTTCGGTGTAACGGTTCAGATGGCGCAGTTTAACCCGTAATATCGCCGCCTGCATACTGTCCAATCGGGAATTAACGCCCACCGCATCGAAATAATACCGCCGATTCTGCCCGTGATTGGCGATCATGCGCAGTTTACCGGCTAAGTCATCATCGTTGGTAAAGAGTGCGCCTCCGTCGCCGTAACAGCTTAGATTTTTGGAAGGGTAGAAAGAGGTCGTCCCTACGTTACCCATCGTTCCCGAAAACTGTTTGCGTCCGTCCGAAAAAGTATATTCCGAACCGATGGCTTGGGCATTGTCTTCGATGACGAAAAGGTTGTGTTCGCGGGCTACTTGCAGGATTTCCTCCATATTACTACACATGCCGTAGAGATGTACGGGTACGATGGCTTTGGTTTTGGGCGTGATTGCCTTCCGTAGCGAATCTATATTCAGGTTGAAGGTATCATAATCCACATCCGCCACCACGTATTGCAGACGAAGCAGGGCGATGACTTCCACCGTAGCGATGTAAGTAAAGTCGGGTACGATGACTTCGTCGCCGGGTTGCAGACCGAGAGCCATCATCGCCACCTGAAGGGCATCCGTACCGTTGGCACAACCAATGACGTGCTTCACGTTCAGGTATTGCGCCAGTTCGGCTTCGAGGGCTTTGACTTCGGGACCGTTGATGAAGGCGGCGGTATCTAAGACATTTTGGAGGGGCTGGGCAATCTCGTCCTTGATGGCTTGGTATTGATTGACGAGGTCTACCATCTGAATTTTTTTCATTCCGTCGAGTTGGTCTGTTGGGCGTGCAAGATAGTGAAAGGCGGGCTTAATTCAACTTTTCGAGAAAAGAATCCCATTCGGCAAAAGCCTTGATCTGATGGGATTTAATACCGGCTATCAGCGGCAAAAAGTCATCTTGTATAGAAAAAGAAAAGCCATAGGAATTCAACGCAATGTTGATACACTGCTCAACATGGTCTTTATTCATCAGCTTATAGAAAAGTCCCGCTTTGACGGTATCTTGTAAATATTTTTCGTAATCCTTAGTAAAATCAACGCCTTTATTAGGATCATGACCTTTTAGAATCCCTATATTAATTAATTTATTTAAATACGCTTTTATTTTTTCGTTAGAAATCAGGAGTTCGTAACTTTGTATTAATTCATTTCCAACTTTTTGATATGCCTCTTGAAGGTTTCTTAAAAGGTCTTCTACCTCAAAAGAACCCGTAGTTGATGAGGATGTTATCCATGTATCCAACAAATCACTTAATAGTGATAAATCCATCATCAGCGTGGACTCAAAAGTATAGGCATTAGACCTCTTTGTTAAGTGTAATTAACATTTCGGATAAAAAAGTTATGAAAGGAAGCGATGAGTTGTAGTCTTAAATCTAAGCGATTTCTGTGATTTCGATAGACGGAAGACAAGATTCTGAACTTTTTAATCGCCCGAATGGCATGTTCAACCCCGACCCGTAGGGAACTTAAAGCTCGATTCGCTAATTTTTGAAAGTCCGTTAAGGCTGACTTT
>Ga0209573_1002382_pt1 | contig 24177 bp, 23 predicted proteins | sample TNRBio252014_DNA_FD_185870 | JGI IMG/M metagenome (GOLD analysis project Ga0209573, IMG submission 185870) | Wastewater treatment Type I Accumulibacter community from EBPR Bioreactor in Madison, WI, USA - TNR Reactor_6/25/2014_ DNA (SPAdes)... | ecosystem: Engineered > Bioreactor > EBPR >... | reverse complement strand
CGGACAACGGACCCCGTCGGGCCAACGCAACTGGCGCAGGGTTTCATAGCACTTGACGTCATCCAGCAGGTTTTGAAGGTTGATCATCGTCGAGAGACCTTGGGTCGCAGCGGTTCGGAACGGACCTAGTGTAGCCCCCGATCCCCATCAGGACGACCCGTTCTCAACAGTCCGGAATCCATATTGAGCCTAAAAATATTTTCAATTGCTTACAAATAAATGACGAAATTCTAAGAATTCCATGGCCTGGAAAGGAGCGCTATATAGCAATTTCTGAATAAGCCATCGAATTGCTGATTGAAACCATCTCGACACGATAAAAATACTACTTTTTCATCAAGAGGGTATTTCCATTTTTAGGTGCAGTTGCTGTGTCTTTGTTCTTATCGAGATTCTCCAGAAAAAGGGCCAATATACTTGCGAGCAGCGACCACATTATCAATATAAAGCGTCATATCTCTAGGTGCTGGCTGAGTACCACCATGGTAAACATTCATCCACACTGACTCAATTTTGAGATCTTGCACATCACGAAAACGCAAATTCTGTTTCTCAAAAACCAACTGACCATCAATCCAGGCTCGCAGGACACCATCAGCCTGTCCAGGCTGATTTAACTTCACATACTGCTCAACACTATACCAGTGGTTTTTGCGCAGCATACCCGTGGGGCCAAGATTCCAACCCCATGAATCACCGTAATGATCTTTCATGCCGGCATGATATGCATAAGAACCCACGCCATACAGTTCGGAGAGAGGCGAACCATCCTCCGATTTTGTAAAAAAACCACCGCGCGCCGACCAGCCATTAAAACCATCCGACTTGCGCCCACCCCAACCAGCGCGACCATAAGTACCCGATAAACCAGGCAGCTTTCCGCCAGTCACGGTTGGATTCCAATTATCGCTCAGCCTGAGATAATAACGGAAATAGACCTCTTCCGGTTCGCCTCCAGCGTATTGAGCAAACCGATAATGGCCATTAAGTCCTTGGTGTTTCCCCTGCGCGATCGTCACTTTCAGCGCCTGACCATTGAGCGGCTCGAAGCGATTCCGGTCAGTCAGAATATTCTGAACATACGCCTTTTTATCGTCGCTTGAACCGGTCAGAAGCGATGTGGCTGACTCAAACTGATCGGCAAAGATGACATCCGGATGATTTTTAATACCTTGGTCGAACTGAAAATCAGCCGCAATGCCTTGACGACGCTCGACCGGTTCAGCCCAGGGCAGTCGTGGTCGAAAGATGCCCACTAACGATTCTGGCGCATACTGCTTATCAGTCGTCAATATAAGCGCTGCTTGCCGAAGCATACTTTTTGTTCGCTGTTCCAGAGGAAAAACAACAATCGAATGATGATTACCACCGACCTTAAAAATTGAATCTGCCCCGCCACTTTTATACGTTGGGCAAGAAAAATGAATATCTACAGAGGGCTTCAAATAGGTTTGGGTATTATCATCCCACTCGATGACAAGGATCGGGTGGTTAATGTATTCTTTACTTTCCCGACTGTAGAAATTGACAATCCCTGACTTCGAACCGGGTAGGGTGCGTAACAACAACCCTCCAACCGGTTCAGCGCCCGCGATCCATTGCCGGGCCAGCGCAGTAATATCCCATCTAATGCGTTGCAAACCGGTAGCCCGCAAAATTTTCTGAACAGCAAAGGGTTCACTACCATAAGCTTTGCCCAGCGCATCCGTCCAGTCTCCGCCATTTTGTTGCCATGCCATTTGCCCTGCTGCGGCATAGAAATAGCAGGTCATGCCATCGGGAGTGTCAGCAAGAGGTACTTTAGCGGCAATCATGGACACGTTAAAAAGGCTCGTCAGCATGATCATCAGGCTAACAGCAAGTTTCACTGTTTTCATTAGATCTCCGCCTGTTCAAGTCGCACAAATTAACAAATACCTACATGATTTTTCATGCAGTACGCACCCACCACTGTATTTTTCGCATACCGGTGAGCGCAGTATCCGGTGGGATTGGCGCAGCTACCTGTGGCAGGGTCTGCCGCTCCATACGCCAACGTTGCACCACCACAAGAGCCGCCATCAAGTTGTAGGGAAGGTCAAAATAAGCCAGACTTAAAAACGCCCCCCCTACGGCAAACCCGACCAAGGAGACCTGCGCCATTCCACCGAAGTGATAAAGCCAATCGGCTTCGGCGTCATCCCGCGTGCCTTTTCGCAACGAACCGGCCATGCGCCAAGCGGTAAACCAAATCATTAAAAACAGCAATAAGCCAATATAGCCATGCTCGCCCAACACCTGAAAATAAATGCTGTGCGCCGCCCGGGCAATACTGGCGTCAAATTGACTATCAATCGGATTTGGGGAGTAAATGTGAAATACCGTATTGGAGTACATGTCATAACCAGCGCCAAAAACCCGGTCGTTGGCAATATTGATCGCGGTTTGCCAGACATAAATCCGCCCCATCGCCGATCCGTCTTTCTGATAGGTTTGAATGGTCTGCATTCGATCATGCCAGGACTGCGGCATGAACGTCCAGGCAACGCCAGCCAGTAACACAAGGGCAAAAGCATTGATCAACTTGTTAGGCGCCCGCCACCACAATACGCCCCCCATCGCAGCAATCGCCAGTAAAGCGCCACGCGATTGAGTGCCCAGTGCTGAAAATGCCGAGAACACCATCATGACTATCAGACCACGCTTAACCCACAGATACGGTGTTGTCAGCCGCAGGAAATTCATCAGCGGGATCGCCATGATCAAAGCCAGCGCGAGTTCATTGTTACCCGCGATGAATCCACCGGGCGGTCCCCAAACTCGACCTTCTCCGCCACCCTGTATGGTATAGAGACCACCTTTAAGCCCATAAAAGCCAAGCGATAGCACATTAATCCAGATAAACAGGCGAATATGTTCCCATTTATATAGCACGGCTATCGTGACAAAAATCATCAATTGAATTTTCAGCACCTTAATAAGCTGTTCAAGCGATCCATCCCGAGAAAAAGCAAAGTAAGTCGTTACGAAGGTCCAGATGACAAACATTGCCAGAAAAAGCACAGGCGCAGGCCAGACAAGCTTGACCCGATCACGGGTTGTGAAAAGCCCTAGCAGGGTGATCCCAGCAATCGCAGCAGCGATCGGCGCGTTATGGATAAAGCCATAAGCCAGTCGGTGCGGGTTCATAATGCTAACCCAAGTCCACAACAGAACGCCGACAAACACATGGCGAAAGACAAAAGGCAGGGTCGAAACCAAAATGCCGGAAATCAGCAAGTCACGAAGCGGCATTCGCGACTCCCGAATGAGTTACTGCTGCTGATATCTTGCTCACCACATAGCGAAACTTCCCAGATTTCTCCGGAGCAATCTCCGCCACGCGCCGCACCGTGATTTGTACCTGCTGGCCTAGCCGGGCGCGAAAATCACGCACGATGCGCGCTTCATCGGCTTCGGTAAAACCGGGTCCGGCCACGATTTGCACCTCCGTATGCTCCAGGCTCTCCTGGACAATCTTGAACGACGCAACGCCCGGCAAATCCCGCACCGTGTAAATCAACGCCAGGCCATGCACGATCGTGCCATCCATCGCCACCACAAAATCGGTGGTCCGTCCCTGCACCTCGCGCAGCACGGGCAGCGTCCGGCCACAGGCGCAGGGTTCACTGGAGAGAATGCCAACATCTCCAGTGCGATAACGAACCAGGGGAAACTCCCCGGTTGCCAGATGAGTCAGGACAATCTCCCCTGCCTCACCCACTGCAGTGGGCACGCCATCCTCACGGATCGTCTCCACGATCAGATCCTCGGCGCTGATGTGCAGGCTGCCGGACGGGCATTCATGTGCGATGAACCCGGCATCGCGAGCGCCATAGCCATTGGCGACCGGACAACCGAACACCGCCCTAATCGTCTCACGCTGCTCCTCATACAGCTTTTCCGAGGTCACAAACGCTACCCGAATACCGAGCCGATCCATCGCCAATCCTTGACTGCGGGCATGGCTGGCAATCAGCGCTAGACTGGACGGATAGCCAAACAGCATGGCGGGACGGTAGGCGCGAATGGCGGCAACAAAACGATCCAGATTAGCGGGAGACATTTCAAAAGCCGGTAATAATCGGCTGCGCAGCAACCCATCACGGATTCGCCGTGCCCGATCCTGAGCGCCCAGTTCAATCGGACTGCCCCACACTACCATCTCCCGATCGCCGATATCGACCCCCCACCAGCGCGTTGCCCGCCATTTGGCCGCGACATCGTGACTCTTGCGCGCCTTGCCCATATAGAAAATCAGCGGCTCCCCCGATGAACCGCCCGTATTATAGCGAGTCAGCGACCCATGCCCCTCGGCCTTGAGTTGCTCCAGATTGGCCCGAATGACCGGCTTGGTCAGCAACGGCAAAGCGCGCACATCGGCCAGCGCCTGGACGGTGGACGGATCAAAACCCTCGCGCTTAAACAGCTCGCGGTAATAGGGAACCCGTTGCCCGATGTCTCGCAGAAAACTGCGCAAGCGCTCGACCCGATACGCCTCCAGCCGTTCTACCGGCCACCATTGACTTTCTTCAAGTTGTCGGCGCAAGGCGACAGAATCATGACCTTTCAGCCATTCGTGCAGGGGAAAGAGGATGTTAGCGATACAGCGGGTTTGCAGTGATGGCGACATGATGATCAAACCGCCTGGATATGGAATTGGAGTCCAAGCGCGCGCATGGCCTTGAGTACTGTGCTAAGTCGTGGATCACGGTCAGCCGTCAATATGTCATGCAGATTTTGCGCTCCCAAATCCGTTTGCAACGCGCTTCCCGCCATCATTTTGGCGCGAGCGATATCCTCCAGAACAGCAGTGATCAGGGCTGGATCGCCATCTTCGAGCGCCGCATCCAGATAAGCGACGATATCCGCTTCATCCCTGAGATGTTCCGCCGCATCCCACCGACGCATTTCGAATTTATTCATTAAGGGTCTCCCGAAGAACTCGAACCAGCTCAATTGCATTTTGAATATCCTGTGCTTGTGTACGCTTATCACCGCCAGCCAATAACAAAATGACATCTTCGCCAAACCGAACAAAATAGATTCGATAACCCGGTCCATAATCAATGCGTAATTCCGATACCCCTGCACCGACCGGTTTAACATCCCCTGGATTACCCAGGGATAAACGCCGAATACGAACATCGATGCGCGCTCGCGCGTCGCGGTCACGCAATCGATCAAACCAATCAGTAAACTGCTCGGTCTGGCGGATTTCGGTCAAAAATCCTCCTCCAGCCTGCGGCGTACGCGCACCTTGTCATGACCCTTCAGGCTTTCGTAGAGTGGAAAAACCACTCGACTGACAAAGTTTATATACCCAGCTCATTTAGTTGTAAATCTCAGCAAATCCTCAAAACGTCGTGCAAGTTCATCACATAAAGCCTCGACATTTGTATCGATCAACGGTTTTATACGGGATCGGCCAGAATTAGCAAAGACGATACTGCTTATCCAAGGTGAGTACGGAATCCCGAGAAATTTAAAAATTCTTTCAAATTCAAGATGAGGATCTTTAATTAGCCGTTCATAGCAAACCAGTAATACATTATTATTTTGGTCCAAGCCTTTCTCAAAAAACAGAATATTGCGAAAATACCAAGTAAGAGCGGCTGCTGTATATTGATTCATATCTGGATAATACAGAGTTCGGATTCGCTCATAAGTATCATCAGACATACCACGCCCCCGCCATTCAGCCGCATTACGATCCTTGACAATTTGTCTTACCGAAGTAGATAAACTACTAAACGACCGAGCCGCAGAATTTGCCACATCTCGCACGTCCCGTAATAGCCATACTGTCTTGGCTGGATTAAAAGAACTCATCAGTTTCGGGATAAGATCCAACTCACAAAGAGCTTTGATGATAAAAAAAGGCGCTGGCGAAGCAGCTGCCAAATTGCGAATCACAGGTTCTTCACGCATTTGAAAGCTATCAAATGCCCGCCGATCAGTTTCGTGATACACGTCAGTATGGAAACTGCGTTCGAGAACCTCCATCAGCATATTAGTTCCCGACCGTTGCATACCAGCGACAAAAATATATATATGATTTTTATTATTTTTTTTATAATAATATTCTTGCCAGATTTTTTTAAACAGCAACAATGTTCGGCGGCGAACACGAAAGATCATCGATCTTTGATCATAACCGGTACCAGCCATTAACCCTCCAGTAACCACTAAAAAGACTGTTGTCTTTTGGTCAATAAAGCAAATAACTGGTAAAGCCGGTTAACCCGTGTTTGCCAGTCATTGGCTTCAGCATATTGCCTAATGACGAGTCGATCCCAAGGCTTGGACAACGCACTGCGAAGCGCTTGAGACAGCGCATAGCCATCTCCAAAGGGGACGATCATTCCTAATTTTGAATCACAAACTACTTCTTGATTGCCGCCAACATCAGTCGTCACCACAGGTAATCCACAGGCCATAGCCTCGAGAAACACGTTAGCCCAACCCTCATTGCGCGTAGCTAATACAAAAACATCAGAAGCCGACAATGGTCCTTTCAATTCATCAGGCGGCAGTGGACCAAGGAAAGTTACGACCGAGGTTAATTGCAATTGGCGCACCTGCGATTCCAGTCGGCTACGCCAATCACCTTCTGGTCCACCCCCACCAACAATCAAATAACGTAGCTTCGGATACTGTTCCAGCAATCCAGGTAACTGCTCAATGACCCGATGAAATCCCTTACGCTCTACCAAACCGCCTACCGAGATCAACACCAGGGCGTCCTCTGCAACTCCTAGAGCAGTGCGGGCCTCAGCGCGCGGCATTGGAATAAAGCGATGACTATCTACGCCATTGCCGACCACCTCAATGCGCCTGGCATCAGCCCCACAATCCGCCAAGTGTCGTCGTAGGGAATCTGAAACACTAATGACCTGATCAGCCTGGTTCACTGCAAGCAGCATCAATCGCCGTCGCCACCGGGTAGCCGATATAGAGACCTCGGTTCCACGCAGGGTAATTGAAACTGGCAAACCTAGCCATCGCCCTAAAAGCACTGCAGCATGACCACAAGGATAGGCAAAATGAGCGTCGATAATGCCCACCTGCCAATCATGACGCAAGCGACGCATTACGAGAAAAGTACACACTGCCATCGAGAAACTATCCAGCCAACGAAATAATCCGGGCACAGACAAAAAACGTGGAAACAGGACAGTCACCCCATCCTGAATTTCCGTTTTCGGCGGCGTTGGACGATATCCGGGTTTAATCAGACGCAAGAACGACTGAAAGGGAAACCAGGGTTGCGGAGCGACAACAATCAAACCACGCGCATAGGGTCTTAACCGAAACATGCGTTCACGGATAAATAAACCAGCATTCGGTTGTGCGCTACTCGGAAAAAGAGACGAAAAAACAACAATAGTCGGTAAATAGTGATCAACTATAGCAGTCGAACTATCTGAAGTCGCCGCAACCATACTCTCTGTTGTCATTGTCGTTCTCAGACTTCGATTAAACCGATCGCACCACTGACCGCCGCCACGCAATAATCCACGCCACTAAACAACCCAGCGCGACCCCACTCAGAACGACGATCGCCAGCAACCTAACTCGCAAACAGCGCATCGCCTCACGTTGCGCCGCATTGTCGGCGGTTTCCAGAATACGGATGCCCGGATGCACACCGGCCACTATCCCGCCCAGTTGTTCCAGCGCCCGATGCATAAGGCCAAATCCGCGCACCAGCGCCGACTGGTCATACTCAAACACATTATTGCCCATCCACAAATACCATTCCGGCAAGCCCCGGCGGTAGTAATCCCACGCCTTATGCTCGTGAATGAAACCGGGCGGCGCCTCAGCATCAACCCGCACCAACTGCAAATCCGCCTGGCCCGCCGGCAAAGCCGCCCGAAAAGCCAGCGCCGAAAGCGGAATACCCTGCGCATCAGCCACATAGAAATTATTGAACACATCGATCATCCGCCACTGACCCGCCTGCCGATCCCAGATTTCGTTGAAAACATGCCCATGACCGCCGAAGCCATCAAACGAAAACGCCCAGGCACGGGAGAACAGACCGGCAGCGTGGGCCAACCCGGTAAACACATCCACGAAATCTCCGCAATACCCTTCGCTCCGTTCCACAATCCGCCGATAGGTATCGTCCAGACTGGACTGAATCGCCCCGCCTCGGCCACTCGCCTGCAACAGATGCTGACCGATGCGCAGCGCCGTCGCCCAGTCATCCCCTGGAACGACCAAGGTATGATCAACGACGGCTTGCGCATAAAGCGCATCCACCGGCGCCGATTCCAGCCGAAATCCCATCGGCGGCGCCGTCGGCGTCCACTCCCCGGTCGCCGGCACATCCTGTAGAAGCAACGCATTGCGCATCCGCACCAACTCCGCCGAATTTCTCAAGTGAGGAACCAGCGTTACCGTCACCAGCGCCAGTACGATGACGCAACCCCAAAAGCCGCGTTGCCAGAACCGTATGCTCACACGCCTCACTCCCTGGAAAAAGAGTTTAAACGGGCCGCGCTATTCATCGTCTGGGGCGACTCCCAAATCGCGCAAGCGTTGCGCTAAACGCTCGGCGCGCTGGCGCTCATGTTCGGCGCGCTGGCGCTCCTGCCCAAGCTGCTCCTCAGCCCGCGCAGCACACTCCTGGGCGCGCCACGCGGTTTCTTCCGGTCCCAACACCAAACTCCCGTCTGGTGCAAAGTACCGCAACCAACCGTCCTTGACTCCCAAATACAACCCCAACTCGTCACTCCATCGCCAACCTTGCTCATTCGTTGCAACCGCTTCGTACTGGCGGTTACTACCTAACCGGAATCCTTCAAACTCCCCGGTGATCGGCGAGAACCAGAAATACTCGCGCGTTCGAAAAATGTTCTGGTACAGACTCTTTTTATCCGTTCGATCCACCTGCGCCGTGGAATCCGACAGCAACTCAATAATCAAATCCGGGTAACGCCCGCCTTCCGCCCAGACCACCCAGGAATTTCGCGGAGTATGCGACACGTCGCGCACCAGAAAAAAATCCGGTCCACGAAACTGCCGGCGCTGCAACTGGGTATCGCTGTAATACACCGTCAGGTTGGCGCCAATGAAAAAATCATCGCGACCCTGCCAATGCCACTCCAGATGGCTCACCAGCAACGCCAGTTGTTGATAATGTTGAGTGCTTTCCATTTCCGGTTCATCACTGAGCAGTTCGCGGAAGTCCGGCATCTGCTCAGCCAGTTGTTGGGCCGTGAACGCCATGTGGATTAACCTCTCTGATTACCGTCTAAACGTCCCGCAATTCCAGACGCTTTTCCAGTCGCTCAATACGCGCATTGAGCTGATCATTACGAACATGCTGCTCAACAATATCGCCATACATGTGCGCTAAATCCCGGCGCATCCCGGCAACGGTTAATTCCAGACTCGATAACCGGGACTCCAGCCGGTCGAACCGTTCATCGTGATCAGTCTGTTTACTGCGAATAGCGCGCAAGTGCTCCAGCACCAGGCTCTCGATATTGCTCATATCAGTCATTTCAGCTTGCTCTAAAAAGGAAAGCTACCAACACAACCCCTCAACCGGACACGGCCACTGCACCCGCCCCGGAATATTCACCAGATCCAGCACCTGCTGATCCGGCCGCACCTGCGCCCGCAACGCCTCCAACAACCCGGCATCGCTTAAACCCACGATCAACAAGTCCGACTCCGCGACCACCGCCGCTAAATCGCCCTGCATCAACTCGCCAATATGCGGCACATGCTGCTCGATAAACCGGCGATTCGCGCCCAGCAACCGGGACAACTGCACCTCCGGATCATAAATCCGCAGATGGAACCCCTTGCCAATAAAATGCTCCGCCAGCGCCACCAACGGACTTTCCCGCAAATCATCGGTGCCGGTCTTAAATGACAGACCGATCATCCCGATTCGACGCTTCCCGGAAGCCGCCACCTTGGCAATCGCCTGCTCAATATGAGCGCGGTTCGACGGCAAAATCCCACCCAGCATTGGCAATTCCACATCATGGGTCCTGGCCATATACAGGGTCGCCCGCAAATCCTTGGGCAGACACGAGCCGCCAAAGGCAAACCCCGGCTTCAAATAAACCGATGAAATGTTCAATTGCCGATCCTGGCACACCAGATCCATCACCTCAAACGGATCCACCCCCATAACTTCGCACAGGCGGGCCGTCTCATTGGCAAAGGTAATCTTCAGCGCGTGGAAATTATTACAACAATACTTGACCATCTCCGCCGCCCGCACCGAGGTGTGATAAAACTCCCCCGGCAAATGGCCAAACAATCGTCGCAACGCTTCAACGGCAAACGCATGATTAGCCCCGACGACCGTGAACGGCGGCCGGTCATAATCGCGGATCGACGAACCCTCGCGCAAAAATTCCGGCTGAAAACACAAATGGAAATCCACGCCGTCACGCCCGCCCGACTCGGTTTCAATAATCGGTCGCAGCACCTCTTCCACTGAACCGGGAACCAGCGTTGAACGGAACGCGATCACCTGCGGTTCCTGTTTCTCGCGCAAAGCGCGGCCCAGATCATGCGCCAGCCGCAGCATGGCTGACTGATCCTGACTGCCATTCGGCGACGACGGCGTGCCGACGCAGATGAACGACACTTCGGTATCCAGCACGGCGGCCCGGACATCCGAAGTCACCGACACCCGGCCACTCGCCACCGCCTCCCGCATCAGATCGATCATGCCTTCTTCGACCACCGGCGTTTTACCTTCCCGGATCAAATTCAGCTTGGCGGCGTCGACATCCACGCCGATCACCTGATGACCGTCCCGGGCCAGACAGGCCAGCGACACCGAACCGACATAACCTAAACCAAAGATACTGATATTCATTAGATTAGTTTTCCTCAATGACCGCTGTACTGGAGACCGAGACGCCACTCAGACAGCGTTCGATAATGCCATCCAGCCGGCGCATGGACCGATCCCACGCATGATGAGTCAACATGCGCTCCCGTCCCGCCAGCGCCAGGCGCTGGCGCTCCGCCAGATCCTCCATCAGACGCAAGGTGGCTTGGGCATAATCCATTGCTGAATCGCCGACCAGAAAATGCTCCCGATCGAGCGCATCAACGCCCCCGGCAGCCACGCGACTGGTCACCACCGGCACGCCCGCCGCCATCGCCTCCAGAATCTTGTTCTGCGTCCCCCGGGCAATATTCAACGGCGCCACCATCGCCGCCGACCGCCACAGATAAGGCCGCACATCCGGCACTGAACCCGTCACGGTGACTCCCGGTTGTTGCCCCAGCTCGCGCACCGCCGGCGATGGATCGGCGCCAATAATCAACAGTTGCGCATGAGGTCTCCGGGCGCGAATGATCGGCCAGGCATTCCGACAAAAATCAAACATGCATTCCTGATTCGGATAATAGTCCATCCGCCCCACGAAACCGATGGTCTCCGGGTCATAGGCTTCCGTCGAAGGCATAAAATAGTCGCTGTCCACTCCATTGGGAAACCAGTCGGTCGCGACGCCGGTTCCATAACTCTCCAGCGTTTCCCACTCGGCGCGAGTGGTCGCGGTGCAAACATCAAACTGGCGAGCGAGACGCTGCTCCTCCGCCACCAGCTTGATCCCTTCCAACCGATAACCCAGCGACAGCGGAAACGGCTTGTAATCGGCATACTCCAGCCACTTCTGCGAATCCATATCGCCAAAATCGAGAATCTTGGGAATGCCCGTCACTTGGCTGACATACTGGGCGACCGAGGAACAATGCACGAAGATCAAATCAAAGCGCTCGGCCGCCAGTCGTTCACGAATGCGCCGCGCCAAATCCGGCGAATAGAAAAACCCCATCGAGGAGGGGGTCAGCGTCGGTAAACGCGCCACCATCCGCAACGCCTGAACGGGGTTATTGACCAGTCCCATCTCGAAATGCGCACAGTGCGGAGCAATGCCGCGTCCTTCTTCCGCTTCCGCTGGTGAACGGGCCAGCGAACAGACCGTGACCCGATGACCCTGGGCGGTCAGATGGCGAATCATGTTGAACGGACGGATCTTGCCGCCCCGTTTCGGTGGAAAGGGAAACCGATGACAAACATACAGAATATTCACGCCGCGACCTCGCTCAATTCCTGCGCCAAATCCTCGGGCGCAACGCCATCGAGATAAAGACGCGCCCAGACTTCCAGACTCAGCAGCGCCAGCAGTCGATCCGTCCCATCGACACGATTTTCCTCATGGGCGGCGATCAATGCCGCAATCGGTTCGGCATGGAGCCAGCCGCGCGCCGCCACCGCCTCCCGCGACAGCAGGCGATGCAAGACCGGCTTGAGCGATTGCTTCAGCCAGGCGCCCATCGGCGTACCAAACCCGCGCTTTTGCCGATGCACCAGATCTTCCGGTAAGGTTCCGGCCAGGGCGCGCTTCATCACTCGTTTCAGTTGACCGCCACGCACCTTGACTCCTTCGGGAATCCGGGCCGCCAGTTCCACCAGTTCATGATCGAGTAACGGCACCCGGCACTCCAGCGACACCGCCATGGTCATCTTGTCGGTCAGCAACAACAAATCGTCCGGCAACTGGGTTTCCGCATCCACCGCCAGCATCCGGTTCAACCCATCTTTCCCGGCGGCGGACTCAAACGCTGCGCCGAGCGCATCGTAACGCGCCGGTTCATTCAATCGCAGCAGCGCCGCCGCTTCATCCGGGGCAAACACTTCGACATAAGCCCGATAACGCTCTTCAAAGGAGCGATCCGCCGCCGTCAGGAAACCCTTGGCCAATCGGCTCATATTAAGCCAGCGTGAATGCCGATCCGCTGGCAGCCACTGCCCGGTTTTCACCGCAGCGCGCCGTAGCCAGTGCGGCAAGCGGTCGAAATAAGTCTGATAGTAGCTGCCCAGATAACGCCGGTAGCCGCCAAACAACTCGTCGCCGCCCACTCCGGACAGAATCACTGTGACATCCTGACGGGCGAACTCGGAAACCAGAAAGGTCGTAATAAAAGCCGTATCGGCCATGGGTTCATCCAGGTGCCAGACCAGCCGGGGCAACAGCGCCACCACATCCGGCTTAACCAGAATTTCCCGGTGCTCCGTACCGAACAATTGCGCCACCCGCCGCGCATAGGGTAATTCGTTATACAGCGCTTCGGCAGCCCCGCCTTCAAACCCAATTGCGTAGGTCTTGACCGGCCGGTCCGAGGCTCGCGCCATATACGCCACCACGCTGGAAGAATCCAATCCGCCCGATAGAAAGGCCCCCAGCGGCACATCGGCCACCAACTGCATCCGCACCGACTGTTCCAGCCGGTCGCGCACCTGTACAACCCACTCTTCTTCAGTCAGCGAACGATCGACGGTATCCGGCATCCGCCAATAGCGCCGCTGTTCCACGCGGCCATTCTCAGCAATCAGCAGGGTCGCCGGCGGTAACTTGGCAATGCCGCGAAACATCGACAACGGCGCTGGCGCATAACCCAGATGCAGGTAAGCCTCCAGCGCAGTCGGGTCCAGTTCCGCCCGCACGCCCGGCAAGGCCAGCAACGCCTTGGCTTCCGAGGCAAACGCCAGTCGTCGGCCATCATTCATGATATAGATCGGCTTGACGCCCAGCCGATCGCGCCCAATGATCAAACGCCGCCGCCGCCCGTCCCACAGGGCGAAGCCATACATGCCGTTCAGCCGGTTGACGAAATCATCGCCATACTCGGCATAGGCGTGCAGCACGACCTCACTATCGGAGTGGGTCTTGAAGCGGTAACCCACGGCTTCCAGTTCCTGGCGCAGTTCACGGAAGTTGTAAATCTCGCCGTTGCACACCACCCACAGGGTGTCGTCGGCGTTGGAAATCGGCTGATGACCACCGGCCAGGTCAATAATGGATAAGCGCCGCATGCCGATCGCGCACGGCCCATCGGCATGAAATCCCTCATCATCGGGGCCACGATGCTGGGTCACCCGGCCCATGGCGGAGAGCAATGATGGATCTGCCGGCGCGCCGGTGAGATCGAGAATGCCATGAATGCCACACATTAAATTTATTCCAGTTCCGCAACGACCGGTAAGGCCGGCTGCCCCAAGGCAGCCGCATAGACCTGACGGTAACGGCTGACGCTGCTGACCCAAGTGCGCTCTTGTTCGACGAACTGTCGGGCTTGCGCCGCCAGACGCGGCCAATCGGCGCGGGCCGCCAGCACTCGTTCCAACGTCGCGGCCAACGCAGCAGCGTCACCGGCGGGAAAGAGAAAACCCGTTTCGCCATCGCGGATCAATTCACGGTGGCCACCGACATCGGAAGCGACAAAAATACGTCCCTGAGCCATCGCTTCCAGCGGCTTGAGGGGCGTTACCAGATCAGTTAACCGGATGCGGTGACGCGGATAGGCCAGCACATCGATCAAATCGTAATACCGGTTCACCTGATGATGCGGAACCCGACCGGTGAACACCACCCGATCGGCGATGCCCAGCGTCTGCGCCTGATTGTGCAACGCCTGCTCCTGAAAGCCGCCGCCGACCAGCAAGACCCGCAACTCCGGGCGAACATCGGCTAACCGCGCGATGGCTGCCAGCAATAAATCCAGTCCTTCGTAGCCATAGAACGAACCAATAAAACCGACCACCGTCGCGCCAGTCAATCCCAGTTCAGCGCGTAATGCTTGATCCGGCGGATCGCCAAAATGGAATTGCTCGACCTGAACGGCATTGGGAATAACGGTGACCTTGGCCGGATCAATGCCGCGTGACAGGATATCCTGACGCAGTCCTTCACAGATCGTGGTGATTTGGGTCGATTTGCACAGCACATGGGTTTCCAGCGCCCGCGAGAGGCGATAACGCAGGCTGCCTTCGGTGGTGGTCCCATGATCGACGGCGGCGTCTTCCCAGGACGCGCGCATCTCATAGACCAGGGGAAGACGGTAGCGACGGGCGATGGGCAGCGCCGCCAACCCGTTCAACGCCGGGGAATGAGCGTGCAGCAGATCGGGCCGCAGTAGCTCAATGACTGTGGTCAAGCGCCGCCGTAATCCCCGCACAATGCCGATTTGATTCAGCACTGGCCAGCCCGCCCAAGCCGTCTTCTCCAAGGGGGTGCGAAAGAAATGCAGGCCGTCGACAGTCTCTGTCAATGCCGGGGATGCGCCCTGCTTGCCGCTGGTCAGGTGAAACGTCTCCCAACCCAGCCGTTGTTGTTCACGCACAATCGCCGCCGTGCGAAACACATAACCGCTGTGTAGCGGCAATGAGTGGTCAAGAATATGGAGAATACGCATGAGATCAGATGGATATGAATACCATTTCTACAATGGCAAAACAGGCGTTCGGTCTGTTCGGAGCAGCCAGGAGCGATGCTTACGCAACTATAGCAGGCTTTAATGAACACAGTGCAGTCTACTCTGCATTGCCCGCGCCTACGTACAAACCATCGGCGTCCGCCCATAATTCCGCAGCAGACCCAAACCAAACCGCCAACGCGGACGTTCCCATGGTGTAAAGCGCGGCAACTGAAAAACATCACTATCGCCCCGCGCCACCCCCCAAGCGGTCGAAACCGCCGCCTTAAATCCCAGTCGCCGCACGATCTCAACGTGTTCACGGCGATAATCATTCTCCGGCTTACCGTTCGGATAAGCGAACAACGACACCGGCTCACTGAGCAGCGCCTGGAGAAACTCGCGACTGCCCGCGATCTCCTGCTCAGCCTCCTTCGCTTCCAACCGCGCCAGAATCGGATGACGCACGGTATGCGCGCCAATCCCCATCCCGGCTTCATGTAACGCCTTGACCTGTTGCCGAGTCATCATCAGATCATCTGGCAACGTCACCTCGGCAATCGCCGCCAGCGCATCGACTGTCTCCCGCCGCTGCGCGAACGGCAGATACTTGATCTGATTCAACAGCACCGGAATCGCCTGCCGCTTTTCTGCAAGCGAACCCACCGCATGCCGACCCAAACCCAGCAGCGTTAAATCCAGCGCCGGCTGACCACAACGGCGCACCGTCTCAATCACCGTATCATTAAACATCCGCCCGCCATCGAGAAACCCCACGGCGATAAAAAACGTCGCCGACAGGCCCTGCCGCTGCAGGATCGGCAACGCCACGTCATGGTTATCCGCATACCCATCATCAAAGGTGATCGCCGCCGCTCGCACCGGCAAATTCCCGTGCTGCAAGCGCGCCACCGCCTCGGCCAGCGGCAGCACATTGAACCAATCCCGCAGCCAGCTCAGGAGCAGATCAAACCGTGCAGCGTCCACTTCCCCAGGAAACAGCGGATCCGGCTCCGGCAATACCCGATGAAAGATCAGAATGGACAGGCCAGCGCGCGGTCCCGCTGGGGAAGCCAGGTTAAATAAAGTGCGGAAGATCATCGGTGCAAGGCGTCATATAGTGGGTCGTTATAGAGGAAAAGATACGCAATGCGCACACTACAACGACTCCAGTTAGTGATGAAAGCTTTGGGCACGAATTAATCTGTTCCTAAAAACTTATGCAAAGTTGTTTAGGCGCTTCGCTCCCGGTTGACTCGGTTTTCACCGCACAACTCGGGTCCAGGTTGAGCAGTCCCAACCGTAGGCGCTGGGTCCGCGCAAGCAAGATGGACTTGATCTTTTGGTAAGGCGTCCACCGATCGATCTCGGGATCGGAAAGTCTCGCTTTCACGTTTCGCGCTGCGTTTTCGTCCGCCTGCAAAACCACCCCGTCGAAACAGTAAAATCGATCACCGGATCGCTTGCCCAAAAGGCAACCGTTTCGATGGTCGATTTGTGAGGTATAAGCAGGATTGACGAGAACGAGCGTAGAACCTCTACGCTGAGATACCGTTTCCAATGCTTCGGCGATCACGCCTTTCGTCCAGGTCGTGAGCCGACGATTCATGTTCTTGCCGAATTTCTTTCCGGCCATCGGTGCGGTCAAGTCTTCGGCTGCAACCGTCGATGCTTTATCGACAACGGCATGGGCCGACTCGAATACCACGGTACTGATTGTCGATTTGACGCGATGCGCGCGCCGGTCAGCTTTGATGCGGCCAAAGTTGTTCTTTTCGATGCGCCCCCGCTTCGCCGGATCGCCGCAGTTTTCGGCGATGGCGCGAAGCTTGGCGCGGCGCTGGTTCTTGATTTTTAACCGGTCGGACTCGGATCGAAGCCTGTCGCCCAAGCCGGCGCCGTGGTGTTCGCCGTCCGAATCGACAAACACTTCCGAATAACCTTTGTCCACCCCGACAATGTCGCCGCCGCAATCGGCGGTCGGCTCCACTTCCACCGCATAATGAACTTCTACTCGACCGCCGCGAAGAATCAACCGCAAGGTGCCGGTCGGTTCGACGGTGGTGTTGAGAGGGATAGCGATGCGCTTCCCGCGATCCAAGCCGGGAATCTTGAGCCAAGCGTTGCCGTTGTCGGCAAGCTTGAACGTGGTGTAGCTGTCGGATCGGACGACGATTTGGTTGCGGGTGTGGTTGTGGCCGCGATGCCAGTATTTGCGCAGGATTCGCGACAAATACGGGTCTTCGGCGAACCGGTTGAACTTGAGCGATCCGAACAAACGCTTTTGTTCGCTCGCGTCTCGGGTGTGGCGACGAATCGCGCGCCGCGCTTTGACCTTGGCAGCCTCGACGGTCATCGAAATGTCGGCCTTGGCGTCACGCAAGGTTTCTTTCCACGCCGTGGCGTTCACCGGGAACGACCGACCTTCTCTCAGCCAACCGTCCCGGATTTGCCGATCCGATACGGAAACGCCGGAAACCGATCCGAACCGCTGCCAGACTTCTGAGCGCACGGCGCCCAACCGCTCGGCTTGTTCGGCCAAGGCGGCAAGCTTGCCGGGATTCAAGTTTTTGCTGTACGCGATTCGGGTGGCTTTCATGGCGTTTCTTCGATCTTGTTCCATTTGAACTGCGAGAAATCTTCCTTGATTTGGCTTTGGTATTTCCTCATGCCGTACAGCCGGCACGAAAACGTATGAACGATGCTCAGCAAGTCCTCGACCATTTCTTGTTGAGGCGATAGCGATTCTTGGTTGACCACCTCTATTTTGCATCCGTACTCGTTCGCCAGATGTGCGAACCAATCGAACCCGAACCGCATGAGACGATCTTTGTGCGCGACGATGATCTTTTCGACTTCGCCGCGCAACATGCTTTCGAGCAAGCCGATAAACCGCTTGCGCTTGAAATTCATCCCGCCGCCTATTTCCTGAATCCACTCGTCTACGGGAATCCCCGCCGCCCTGCAATAGATTTCCATCGCCTCGACTTGCAAGGCGAGGTCGTCTTTTTGACCCGCGCCGGATACTCGACAATAGACCACGGTTTTTTTGGTTGCCGGGAATCCGCCGAGAATCACCCTCACGTCGGACTCATCGAAATAGCGGTGGCCCGATTCGTGGCGCTTTGCGGTCAACTTGCCCTCGCGCTCCCAGCAAAAAATCAAACAGTTGGTTTTTGTACAGCCTCTGAACTAGCACTGCCTCTCAGACGGAAGACTATAGATGCAGCCTCCCCGGTGATCCGGAAATCGTCTAAGATGGCTTACGGACCGCGCGGCGGTTGGGTAAAGCTGGACGGTCAGTGCTATCCGATCCGCGCTGGGGTCAGTACGATCAGCGGCTATTCCGCCCACGCCGATCAGCGCGATTTGCTGAACTTTGTGAAACGGATGCGTCATTGGCCAGGCGAAGCGCGGCTGGCGCATGGCGATCCGGGGGCGCGGGCGACCTTGCGGCAACAGTTACTGGATTTGGCGCAGGAACGGGGGACATCCAATGAAGGTTTTATTGCCCTCATCAACGCCGGCGTTAGCCGGGTGATCGACTTTCTGGTGAAATAGCATGACCACTATTGCCTACGAACAGGATTATCACGCTTGGACGCAGCACACCGCTGAACTGATCCGGCAAGGCCATTTCGCGGAGATTGATGTTGAACACCTGGTGGATGAATTAGAGGACATGGGCGCGAGCAAGGAACGGGAGTTGGAAAATCGCCTCGGTATCCTCCTGGCGCACTTGCTCAAATGGCGCTATCAACCCGAGCGGCGCGGCGCTAGTTGGGAAGCAACTATCAAGGAACAGCGTCAGCGGACCCTCCGGGTACTCCGCAAGAATCCCAGTCTTAAAGCTGGCCTGGATGAAACCTGCCGCGATGCCTACAGCGACGCTCGCTTGATTGCCCGGCGCGAAACCGGCTTGCCGGAAGCCCTGTTTCCCGAGGACAATCCCTTTGATTGGGAAGAAACCATCGGTGATTATTGGCCGGAAGGATGATGCTGGCATGAGATCGCACACGTCCATAGGGTAACCATTGACAACAAAGGAGTTCTCTTTTTATGGAAATCACCTACGCAACACTAAAATTGACCAACCTGTTCAATCGCCAGGCAGTTGAAGTCAATGCTTTGGTAGATACCAGAGCACCCTTTATGTGCGTCACCGAAGAGATTGCGCCACAACTGGGTTTCGATACCACCGAAGTCAGTCAGCAAACGGTTACTTTTGCCGACGGGCGTCAGCGCAAAGTCCCGAAGATTGCTCCCATTGAGATTGCCTTTGCCAATCGTAGCTATGTCACCGAAGCCGTGGTGCTGGGCGATGAACCCTTGATGGGGGTTATTCCACTGGAAGCCATGGATTTGATTATTAATCCTCAGCAGCAGCAGATGTTGATGGTCAATCCCCGGCGCCCCAATTATCCCGTTGCATTGGCCAAATGAGGCTGCATTCTAACGAAATCCACGCTATCCAAAAGGCGGCCCAGGAAGCCTTTCCGCCCGGAACAGGCGTTTATCTGTTTGGTTCACGCTTGGATGATCAGGCGCGAGGCGGTGATATTGACCTGTTGATAGAGCCGCAAACGTCCTGGTCTCCCCAGGAAATTGTCGAACGGCGAACCCGTTTTATCGCCATGCTGTACCGCTTAATTGAAGAACAACGCATTGATGTAATCATTGCGCCTACAGCGGTCCCTGATTCCCGCTCTGTAGTTGATCACGCCCGAAAACACCGCAGTCTGTTGATACAATTATGAATGCTGAAGAAAAATTGGCCGTTGCATTGTGGGAAGCAGATCGCCACTTGCAAACGCTCCAGGAAGCTTTAAATGAGTGGGATGCTGATCCAGTCACCGGATGGGAGGCACTGGATGCAGATCGATCAAAGGTTCGATTGGTTGATCAATTGCTTTTTCGCTTCACCAAACTTCAAGATACTTTGGGTGAGCGGCTCATTCCTACAACCTTGGCTCTCCTGCGAGAACCTTTCGAAGCGTGGCCCATGCGCGACCGTCTCAATCGTCTGGAAAAACTTGGATTTTTGGACGTGAATCAATGGTTGGCCTGGCGGGAAATCCGTAATCGGTTAGCTCATGAATATCCCGATCAACCGGCTATACGCTTCGCCGCATTGCTGGCGGCTATTGATGCGGCTAGCCATCTGGCGGAATTGTATGGGCGCTGGCGTCAACAGATTCAAGAAAATCAACGCTCCAATGCAGCTCAATAACGGCATTTTCAATGACCTCCAATCTGTTTAATCACTCTTCCGGCCTCGCCGGCTACTTTAATCCGGCGCATCCCGTTGATTCCGTGCGGACCCAAGCTGCCTTAACGACAGCCCTGAGTGAACCGGTCACTCTCGGCGGAGAAAGCGTCTTCTGCGCGGCGGCGGGCGGCGGTGTTCTGGAGGACAACGGTCTATTGCTGGTCATCGCCGGCCGGGCGCGTTATTCGGGCGGTGCTGACTCTGTCGATGCGGTTCTCCGGGCGCTGGCCGCAGATTACCCAACACTCGGCTCTGCCGCTCTGCGCAAGCTCTCTGGCCAGTTTACCCTGGCGATTCTCGATCCCGCTCACCGCACCGCCCTGCTGGCGATCGACCGGATCGGCCTGGAGCAACTCTATTACGCGCCGCAAGCGGAAAGTTTACTGTTCGCCACCGCGCCCGCAGCGCTGGTTCATGTGGGTGGTTTTGACGCCAGTATTGACCCGCAGGCGATCTACGATTACCTGTATTGCCACATGATTCCCAGCCCCCGGACCATTTACCGGGGCCTGCATAAACTGCCCGCCAGCCACTTTCTCGAATGGCGGGATGGCGCGCTGCGGGTCGAGCCGTACTGGTTGCCGGAATTCACGGAAATGCCGATTGACGTGACCGCGACCGGGCGCGAAACGCTGGAGATCATCGAAAAGGCGGTTCGGCGTGAAGCCCGTGAGATCTCAGCGGACCACCTGGGCGCCTTCCTCAGTGGCGGCATTGACAGCTCCACAGTTGCCGGGATGCTGGCCCGCGCTACTCAACCAGCTCATACCTATTCCATCGGGTTCGCTGTGCCAGGTTACGACGAAATGGACTACGCCCGCACCGCCGTGCGCCATTTCCAGACGACGCCTCACGAATACTATGTGACGCCGGACGATGTTGCCGAATGGCTCCCCCAAATCGCCGCCGCCACCGACGAACCGTTCGGCAATTCCTCGCTGTTGCCGGCCTACTGCTGCGCCCGCTTCGCCCGCGAACAGGGCATGACCCGGCTATTCGGCGGCGATGGCGGCGATGAACTGTTCGCCGGCAATGAACGCTATGCCGCGCAAGGCATTTTCGAACTGTTCGGTCGTCTGCCCTCCGCGCTGCAAACGCTACTGGCGACGGCGGTCAAACCCCTGGCCAGCGTCCCCCTGGCCCGCAAAGCCTATAGCTACGTCAAACAGGCCCGCGTTCCATTGCCCGACCGCATGGACAGTTATGCTTTCCTGGTGCGGCATGATCCGGCGGAAATGTTTAACGCGGATTTTCTCGCCCAAGTCAGCACCCAGGAACCGCTGGAATTGAAACGGGCGGCGTATTTCGCGCCGGAGGAAGCGTCCACGCTGAACCGAATGCTCTATCTGGACTGGCACTTCACCTTGCATGACAACGATTTGGTAAAGATCAACACCGCTTGCCGGCTGGCGGGCATCGAAATCGCTTATCCGCTGCTGGATGATGCGCTGGTGGAACTTTCTTGCCGGATTCCCACGGCGCAGAAGTTGCGGGGAACAACGTTGCGCTGGTTCTACAAGGAAGCCGTGCGCGGTTTCCTGCCCAAAACGATCATTAACAAGAAAAAGCACGGCTTTGGGCTACCGTTCGGGGTGTGGACACGCTCTGATCAGCGGTTGTTAACCATTACCGATGACGCGCTGGAATCCTTGAAACAGCGCGGCTGGTTCCAGCCGGCGTTTCTCGACCAGGCGCGCCAGATGCATCGCGAAGCGCACGCCGCTTATTACGGGGAACTGGTGTGGATTCTGACCATGCTGGAGCTGTGGCTGCGGGGAAATCAAGCCACATCCACCCATGCTTCATAAATCGACCGATATCGCCCCAGGCTATTGCCTCCAGCCTATTGCCTCCAGCGGCTTCAGCGGCGTCACCAGTTCCGTCAGGCGTATGGGCAAACGCGGATAAACCGGCACATCAATCAGATCGCAATAGCGGCAAGGAGTGGTTCAGGATGTGGAGGATGCGTATAATGTCACTCACGAAAGAGCTAACTTCAGCACGAATAATTCACCGATTTCCTCAAACTGCGCCCGTTCGCCCATTTCCCGAAGAATCATCGGAATCCCTCGTCCCAACCCATCGACATAACGCAAATTGTCCAGATATTTGAGTAGAAAGAGATTACGCGCCGCCGAGTTGCCATAGCGGATTTTCTCCAAAGTCAAGGTATTTGGCAAACGACCCGGCGAGCGAATCTCCACCCGGTTGCGATAAACAAAGACCTGAATTTTTCGACTCACCAACGAATAATCCCGATGACAGACCGCATTCACCAAAGCTTCACGGATCACCTTGGGCGGAATCTTCTCCTGCTCCTCGCGCCGTAAGCCATTAATGATCGAAGGTCGGGGCAAAAATAACCGAATCAACGCGCCGCCCTGGTCAATCAGTTCAGGTAAAGTACCCGTCAGTTCCTTTTTGTCCAGCAATTCATCGGTAATAGTAACACCATCGAAAACCGCAAAGCTGATCGCGCTATGCGGCAAGCGCCGCTGTGGCTGCCGCCCGAACAGCAATAATCCACCAATACTCGCGACCCATCTATCCTCTAACAGCGCGAGAATATCGGTATTCCGCAAAATATTGAGCTGCTCACCCCGCTCTAAATCCTCATAGGGGATCTGGTAACAACTCTGCCAGTAATCCTGCAACCGGACCGGGTCAAGATCATCGAATCCGGTTCCTTCGACTGGCGAAATATCAAAATGCACCAAACCAGCGGATTGAAACAGGCGACTCAATTCCTCCTGGGTCGCCTGGCGATTAGTAGAGCCAACCCGGAGTAAAAACTTGCCATCCTGCGTTTGGTAAGGTTTAGCCGTTCCTTTCCCAACGGTGACGACACAAATTGACTTGCCCTCCAGCACTACGCTTTCCACCGTTGGACACAAAGCAGGCGTTACATTATGACGCGCTGCATTGATTACCCGCTGTTCGATTTCAGCAACCTTGCTTATTCCGGTAATAACGCCATCGTCTGCTACTCCGATCAAAATAATTCCGCCAAAGGTATTGGCAAACGCGACCATTTCGCGCGCCAGCGATTCCGGACGAACTTGTTCTTCCTTGAACTCCAGTGATCCACTTTCGCCTTGACTAATCAGTTCAAAAACTTGTGCAGGAGTCATGCATTTTCTCACGCCACAAATGCAGTAATAGCTAAACCTAATCCTGTCGAGCAACGCTGCGCTTTTGCCCGACCTACGGTGTTGGTTCCACAAGAATCCTCGAAGAACCATTTTTAGAATATATGTTTAAAATTCAATAGTATGTAAATGAGTGCTATAGTGAAGGACGACGATAAACTTCCAAATCATCTGCCTGCTTCAGATTGCTGTCCAACTCGATTCTTTTGAAGTTTTCCGTTATCCACCAGTATGTGATCGGCTGAAGGTTTCGATAACGAAAGTTCTCATTTCCATCGAGAGCATGGTTCGATAATAATCAAGGCTCAATATGGATTCCGGACTGTTGAGAACGGGTCGTCCTGATGGGGATCGGGGGCTACACCAGGTCCGTTCCGAACCGCTGCGACCCAAGGTCTCTCGACGATGATCAACCTTCAAAACCTGCTGGATGACGTCAAGTGCTATGAAACCCTGCGCCAGTTGCGTTGGCCCGACGGGGTCCGTTGTCCG
>Ga0209573_1002381_pt1 | contig 24198 bp, 26 predicted proteins | sample TNRBio252014_DNA_FD_185870 | JGI IMG/M metagenome (GOLD analysis project Ga0209573, IMG submission 185870) | Wastewater treatment Type I Accumulibacter community from EBPR Bioreactor in Madison, WI, USA - TNR Reactor_6/25/2014_ DNA (SPAdes)... | ecosystem: Engineered > Bioreactor > EBPR >... | reverse complement strand
GGGCGGCGGATAATAGGACGCGGGAAACTCTCGTTTTTAAGAAGGACTGAAATCGCATTCTTAGCTCAATCGGTTGCGGGTGGGAAAAGAAGCTGCTTTTCTTCTTCAGACATCTTCTGATGGTCATCGTCGCGATTTTCAAAAACCTGAACTTTCGACGAATCTTCCGGAATTGTCACGTTAAACGGTTCAACTTTGTTCTGCTCCAATTCCGGCAGGGGCCCTTCCGCCTGGACTTCAACGGAAGGGGCCAGCGGCGCAGCCGGGGGCTGGCTCTTGCCGCAGCCGCTCGCAAGAATCGATGCAGCCATAAAAAAAGATACAATCAAAAAGTCAGTTTTCATAAGATTCACTCTCAGGTTTCACGTACCGTGCGCAGATCCGGATAAACAGGAATGCCCGGCGGACGGTAGTACTTAAGGTTCTGATCATAGCCGTAGAGACGGTCACCGTAGTACGAAAGATTCGTCCCTCCCTGAATGACCCGGTTTCCGTAAAGATTGAGCTCTGTTTTAGACGTATCCGCATTTCCATTGAGATCGTAGCCGGCGTCGAAGGCGGCTGAGGCATTCGACGAATTCTCCGCATACATAATTCCGCTGACATCCAGATTATCGGGTTTCAGATAAAGAATGTCTTTGGCCAGAAAGGCTACGGAGTTGCTGGGTGAAGCGTGCGTCTGACCTCCCGCGTAACTGACATCCCCCATAAAGTGAATATCATCGGAAGCCGCGATACTGATACGCCCCTGAATCTGCCCCTTCACGTAAGCATCACCCTTCACATAGACAATCGCCGTTGAGGGAAGATTGTAGGTCGCTTTCACGGTCGAGTAATTTGTGCTTGTGTACTCGATCACGCGTGTATTGTTGCCTCCTGAAACAGGTTCGAACTTAAGATACCTGTTGGTTGCGGCGCCGGTCGCGAAGGTATTGATGTTGCTGTTCGTCGCGTAGAAATTCAGATCCATCGCAACCAGAGTTTCCTTGGCCTTTGAATCGTCATCACCGTCGTTGGTGAGGTCATGCATATCGGGTCTGTCCGTGCTGTTAATAACGCCATCGTTGTTCCGATCGCTGTCATCCGAAAAGCCGTCGCCCACCGGCATATTTCCTGAAACCCCGGAGTTCGTCACTTGCCCTTGCGCGTTTTTGGTAAACGCCTGGACATAGGTGTCGCCATACACATTTGATCCGGAATGTCCGCTGATAGAGCCTTCTACCAGAGAATCACCGTAAAGAGCCACGCCCCCGCCCGTGATGCTCCAGTTGCCGGTAAAATACATCATCGTCCGGTCATCTTCATTCGCGGGAACACCCATTGGATCCACACCGTTAGATTCCCCATAAGAGGCTCCTGTCCCGGAACTGAAAGTTCCCGTGTCAGCATAGACAAGGTATTTCGAAAGATTCGAATCAAGAAAGACCCGCCCTTCAAGCCTTCGTATTTCACCATTCACAGTGCCTGTAGACGTAATGATGACCCAATCCGCAGCATTCGGGTATTGAATGCTCACCGTATAGCTCCCGACCGTATCTCCATAAGAACTCTGAAACGTCGGCTGGCTGATCGCGTTCGTGTTAATGAAACCCGTATAGGCATTCTGGGCGACTTGTGCAAGAGCCCTCTGCAGCCCCGCTTCCGCCGCCGCGTAACTCTTGATTCGCGTCACCTCCTGATCAACATGACGAGCTTCCCAGAAAGCACGCCCAAAAGCACTGATTGAGAGCACCGAAATAAAAGCGCTCGCGGTATACACACTTAAAATCGCAATCCCTTTTTGGTTTCTCAGCATGGAAAGGATCATCGTAGGACCCTCCCTTTTTTTGGATTTTTAACTCACTGCGTTTCTTAAAATCGTCGTACTGTTAAACGTCATCTGATGATTACGCGTCACCCCATTCTTGCCGACGGTATCTGTCGCCTGCAAGGTGATCGTCATCGTTAGACGGTCGGTATTACGGGTAACAACGAACGTCTGAACATTATTGGCAACAATTCTTGAAAGGCCATCAATCGGCGCCAACGCTGAGTCTCGGACATCACGAACCAATTGATCAGCCGCATTATCAACGGAATAACAGGTCCATGCGCCGAGGCGGCCATTGGTGGTCTGTCCTACCCAGTCGTAAGCCCCCCACTCCACAGCGGGGTTCATCGCAGCGGTCACCACATCACCGTCGTTGTCCCAATCCACGGGAATCTGGAAACACAAAACACTGCTGCCGTTTCCATCCGCCGTAATCGTGATTCGGTCAGGATTCGTGTTCGGTCCAGTCTGACCCACCTCACGGCCAACGTGTCTCAACGTTTCCATGCCGCCCTGGGTAAGACGGGCATACACACCATTGTCGGTAAAAATCTGCTGGCTCATCACAGTCACAGATAAAACAGAAAGCATGATCACGGTAAGCAGGGCACCTGATACAACCAGCTCAAGAAGCGTAAACCCCTTCTCGTCTGAGAGTCCCTTCCAAAGTTTGAAATCATTCTTTGCATTCATAACCCCGCTAAAAGCGGCTCCTCATCGTCGAGATCTGAATATTCCCCTGTAGATTCTTCGGGTTCCGCCAGGTCACGCGCACCGTCACTGTCGCGACATTTACGGCCGATACGTTGGCAGGATTTGTAACAATCGTAACCGTACCTGCGGGAAGACCCTGCGGAACAAAGGCTGCGCCATTGATGGACGAGACAAGATTGAGAGGGGTATCTTTAATAGTTTCAATCACGGAGCGGGCCGTATTGGCTGCGAGAAGGCGGTACCGGGCCTGCTGGGTCATTTGCTGGGCCTCTGCCAGAATTTTCACAGAAGTGAGCAGAACAAGAACCATGATCGTGATACTGACCAGCAGTTCTACCAGCGTGAACCCCTTCTCATTCCTTTTCATTCTGCACCCCATTTTATCTCTCTTGGTCTAATCAAAGGCTAACACGCAAACTATCAAGTCACAATAGACTTACATAGCTAACTTTGGGCGAAAGCAGGGTAAAAAGACTGATGGGAACGGCAAGAGGTTGCTCGAAGGCTTGAAGGACAAGGTTTTCGAGTTATTTTAAAGATGAAAAAAACTTTGAAGGAGGGCTACGAGGGAAGGCGTTCGATCTTTTTCATGACTTTCTTCGCATCTTTGCCCCTGCCAAGGGCTTGCAAACCGGACGCCTGATTGGTCAGGGCTGTTTTTAACAGGCCCCTGGAAAACGAGGAGCCATCCTGCTCCAGTAAAATAACGGCTTGTTCAAAGGATGTCACCGCGCGGTCAGGCTGTCCCTTACGAGCATAGAGAAGACCCAGATTGTTCAAAATCACGGCTTTAGCCGCCTGAAGACTCAGGGAAGCCGTTTCTGTTCCGGCAAGAGCAAGCGCTTCAGTATAAACAGATTCGGCTTCATCAAACTTCATCTGTCCCGCCTGAATTTCGGCGAGTTGATTCATGGCCGCGAGAAGTTCGGGAGTCGGGTTCGAAGAGGTCTTGAGACGGATCTGAAACGCCCTCTCCGAAAAAGCTTCCGCTTCTTCCCACTTTTCAAGCGCCCGGCTGATCCCGGCGAGAACCGACAAAGCTTCGGCCATTAGCGGATGGTCGGAGCCCAGCGCTGTCTGCCAAATCTTCATGGCCTGTTTTTCGTTGGCTTCCGCCTGTTCGAATTTTTTTCCCGCGATATCAAGGCCCGCCAGATTATGGTAAAGAGCAGCCGTTTCAGGGTGATCATCCCCCAGTGTTTTCTTTCGAGCTTCGAGAGCGCGTTCATAATAATTGCGGGCAGCCGGCCGGTTGTCCAGCGTATCTTCCAGCTGACCAAGATTCGCCAGAGACTGCGCTGTCATCGGGTGTTCCGCGCCAAAAAGTTTCTGACGCACAGCCAGGGCCTGTTCATGATAAGCGCGCGCTTCGGTCACTTTTCCCAGGGCCAGAAACGCGACACCCAGATTGTTAAGAGACTGCGCAACAGACGGATGCTTTTCTCCGAAATGGCGTTTGCGGATCGCAAGAGCTTCCTCATACACCTTGACCGCGCCTGCGGAATCCCCGGCGGAATCCAGCACGAGTCCGAGATTATTTAAATCACGTGCAACCTCCGGATGCTCCGGTCCAAACGCTTTACGGTCAATCTCGAGAGCCTTCTCAAAAAGTCCCTGGGCCCGGCTTTCATCCCCCAGCAATCGGTAGATTTCACCCAATGTGTTCAGGGAAACTGCAACATCCGGCTTGTCCGCACCAAAATGTTTTTCGCGGATTGTCAGAGCTTTCAAGGCAAGTTCTTCGGCCTCAAGATAACGCCCCTGTGCGACATAGAGACGCGCGACATTATCCATATCAGACGCCGTATTCGGATGATTTTCGCCAAGAGCGTGAGAATCGACAAGCAGCGCGTGTTCAAAAAGCGGGCGGGCCTCTTCATACCGGCCGAGCAAAAGGTAGAGTTGAGCAAGATTCGTCAGGGATGTCGCAAGGTTAGGATGCTGCGAGCCAAGATTTCGTTCTTCAATAACAAGAGCTCTTTGGTAGGCTTCTTCAGCGGCATCATAGTCACCACGCGAAGTATAAAGCAGCGCCAGGTTGTTCAAGGACTGCGCCACCTGCGGGTGGGTTTTGCCAAGAACTTCTTCCCGTATTTTCAGGGCTCTTTCGCCCAGCGGTTCCGCTTCCGCGTAGGAGCCTTGAGCATAATGAATCATTGAGAGCTGATTCAGCGTGACAGCCACATTCGGATGATCAGGACCAAAGGTATCCTCCGCCGCGCGCAAAGCCTCGACAGCCGCCTGGGCCGCCTCCGCGTAGGAGCCTCGCTGGTAAAGTGCCACAACTTCGTCTTCAAGCTCTGCCCAGCGGGTTGCATCCGCAGCCTGCAGATGTCCGGGAGCCGAGACTGACAAAAGAAAAACGAGACATCCTGAAACAAGATTTGAACGGATCATAAAAATTCCATGGAGTAATCGATCAGTTCAACATCGTGATTGTCTTTAACAAAGGATAAAATACCTTGAAGCGCCTGGTCAAGATGAGTTTTATCAGAACTGATCGCAGCAAACCCAAGCACGGCTCTCTGCCACTTATCCTGCGCCCCGATTTCGGCCACACAGACGTTAAAACGGTTCTTAATACGGTCCTTGAGGCTCTTCAAAACGCTCCTTTTTGATTTCAAAGATCCCGACAAAGGAATGAAAAGCTCGGTGTAAAGAGCTCCGATATGAACCGTCACATCTTCCATCAGAGCGATTCTCCTCCCCGAATCTCACCATCTAGAGACTTCTCAAGAAAACGGGCGGTCACTTCATGCCCTTTAGGGGACAGATGCCAGACATCCCGGGGGTGATAGCGATGCCGGCCAAGATAAAGCTTCTTACCGCCTTCGGCTTTAAGCGCTTCGAACGGATCAAGACACGAAAGTCCTTCTTTCACGCAGAAGTCCATCAATGTGTTTTGCGGAAAAAATGGGTAGCCCGGTTCAAATTGATAAGAGAGCGGGAAAAAAACAACAACCAGCTTTGCACCCGCAGCTTCAACACTCACCTTGAGTTCTTTCAAGAGTCCGTAGAGCCAAACCGATTCCGGCGATTCCGGGTTTTCCAGCTCGCGAAGGCTGACAGGATCCTCATCCGCGACGTAAACAGGCCGTCTTCTGCCGTCATGTTTAACGCTTCTCAGCGGCTGCAATTGCCAGAGGTTCCAGCGGGCGCGTAAAAAGTTAAAAAGATGTGAGCGTTCAAGAAGTCTGACCGCGGAAGACTTCGGTCCGTAAATCTTCGGCTTCATCCGGCTGACATGTTCGTCATATCGCGGAAAAGCCTCCGGCGCGAGATCTTTAAAGTACTCCCCTTCATCGCCCCAATGAAGAACAGGGTTCACGATGTCATTAAAACAAAATGCCAGCACAACGATATCCGGCTCATAGCGAGCACCCTCGCTTTCGAAAAAACGCACCTCGTTGTAAGTCGTGTATCCGTTGACACCCGTATTCACAACATCCACGGGTTCGTCCTTTTCCTGGAAAAACCGTTCGAGTAATCTGGAAAAATTTTTCTGTCTTGGAACAAAAAGTCCATAAGCGAGAGAATCACCCAGGACAAGAATGCGTTTCACTCCGGAGGGTTTTGGGATTTTAACTTCAAGATCTCTAAATCCCTGCGAGCTGATCTCGGAATGCTCTGGATTGAGAGAGAAGACATAGGGCGCTTCGCGGTCAATAAGGCTGAGCGCCGGCCCTGATGAAGGCGGTGAAACAAATGTTCTGATGAGGATTTCCATCAGGAATAACGCGGCGGCAGCGGCGGCCAGCCAGACAGAACCCAGAAGAAAAATCCGGCGCATACCGGAACTCCGGAGAGGATTAATGGGCCGGGGCAGAAGAAGGAGCTGCGCTCTGCCAGCGTACACGGCCAGTAAAAAAAGGACCCAGCGAAGCAATATAGCGCGCGGTCTGCTGCGTCTTACGCATTTCTTCCACGACATGGGACAAGGGGAACAGCTCGCGTCCGATGAGACCGATCACAAACTCATTATCATCACGATCGAGACCATAGCAGGCCAGACGGACATCATGAGCGAGATCCGCCCGGCCGTAAGCCATGCCGATCCGGGCGTGTTCATAAAGAATCTTCCCCTGCTCTTCTTTCGGCAGAAGTTCAAACTCCGGCTTGCGGCGAAGCGGGTACCAGATTGCCCAAGGCCACTCCGGATTCAGAGCGGTGCGGCGGGGCTTGTTGAGAAGCCAGTCTTCCAGGTCGAGTTCCCGGCCCAGCGAGTAAGAACGTCCGAACATCGTGAGATCACGCTGATAAACAAATCCGTGAAAAATGCCGCCTCCGAAAAAAGCGCGCGCTTCGCGGACAAAGAAATCAGGATTCTCATTCATCAAAAGAATTCCGAATCCCTTGGGGTCATGGAGGTCCTCATAAAGCACAGCTTCAAAACCGGAGGCCTTGAGGGCCGCTTCCACAGGCTTGAGATCCGCGCAGCCCGTAAACACACAGAGCTGAAAATACATCCTGCGGCTGCTGACCTGCGGACTTCCGTCCTTGGCGGCGGCTCCCTTTTCCCTGATGTCCATGGACTCTGAAGCTTGCGGATGAGTCATTTTAGACGAGGCCCTGCTGGCTTTTAGCAAAAGACTGCATGGCATCGCGCATCTGGGGATCCTGCATCAGAGTCGCAAACTTGGGATAAGCCATCAGCTTCGCGAAGTTCTGCGAACGGGCAAGTTTCTGAAACTCAGGGTCACTCATGAGTTCCTGCATCTTGGGGTTCGCCATGAGATTGCGGAAGTTTTCGTCTTTCATCAGTTTGTTGGCCATTTTAAGCTGATCGGCCATCGATTTGAATTTTCCGAACATAGATTTGAAAATCTCCTTTTGAATTCTTATTTGTTATTCAGCCGCTGCGCCGATTTTGCTGATTTCCTTGTCGATCAGGAAAAGCCCGCGGCCTTCAAGACCGGCAATGCGGATCATATCCAGGATCTGGGTAAACAAACGTTCTTCCTCGTGCTGCTCCGCGACATACCACTGCAGAAAATTGAATGTGGAGAAGTCTTTTTCATTCAGGCAAAGCTCAACAACTTCGTTGATCGACTGGGTGATTGATTGCTCGTGCTTAAGCACGAGTTCGAATAGCTTCTGGATGTCTTTGAACTCTTTTTCGGGAGCTTCGATGGCCGGCGCGATCGAATGGCCGCCCGCGTCATTCACATAGCGGAAAAGTTTCATCATATGCGCACGTTCGCCATCCGCGTGGCGGTACATAAAAGACGCCGTTCCTTTAAGCCCCTTCACATCGCACCAGGAAGCCATGGAAAGGTAATAGTTCGCGGCTGAAGCTTCGCGGGAAATCTGATCATTCAGGGCTTTTTGAATTTTCTTTGAGAGCATGAAGGTCTCCTGCTGTAAAAATCAGTCTTTGATGTTTTTAAAATAAGTTTTGCGGTAAAAACGGAGTTCTTCGATGGAATTCACAACATCCCCTAAAGCACGGTGATCATCGTTCTTTCTCGGGCGGTCCTTATGCTTGGGATACCAGCGGTCCACAAGGCCTTTCACCGTACTGACATCAAGAATGCGGTAATGAAGATAGGCGCTCAGCTTTGGCATATGCTTAATAAGAAAACGCCGGTCATGATGAATGGAATTTCCGCAAAGAGGTGATTTGCCCTCAACGCAATATTCCTTGATGAACTTCAGCGTTTCACGCTCCGCTTTGGCTAAGGTAATTTTTGATTTCTGAACAAGCTCGATAAGACCGGACTTTCCATGCTGGTTTTTATTCCAGTCATCCATTTTTTTCAGAAGTTTCGCGGGCTGATGAATCGCGAGATTCGGGCCTTCGGCCAGCACGTTCAGTTCGCTGTCCGTAATAATCGTCGCGATTTCAATAATGTTCTCTTTTTCCGGATCAAGCCCTGTCATCTCAAGGTCCATCCAGACAAGATTGTTTTTATTCTGTTTTTTCATGTGATAATGACTCCTGAAAGGCTGGTTTAAGGGGATGACTTTAGCACAGTTTCGGTTTTCAGTGAAGCCGAGTCTTTCAAGCCGCCCTTGGGGTGGCTGCCGGCAAAAGGCCTTCCGATTTACCTTGAGAATAGGCTTTGGGATAACCCGCAAGGCGGCCCGCCTCAAAAGTAAATTCCGCCCACAGGCTTCCATCTTCGTAGAAAAGACGGGCAAGTCCATCCTTACGTCCGGAGAGATAGCTTGTTTCCCGCTGAAGAGCTCCGCTTCCGTAGAAAGTAAGAACCTTCCCCTCAAGCTGCCCTCCAGCCAGAGGGATTTCTCGCCAGAGGGAGCCTTCCGGATAATAAAAGCGCGCAGAACCGTTTGGACGGCCTTCCTTTAAAGGCCATTCCGAACTGGGCTTCCCGTTTTCAAAAAAAGTCTTCGCGACACTGTGACCGCCCTGTCCCGAACCGCTCCATTCCGCCTTCGGCTCGCCCTGTTCTGTCAGAACCCGGAATACGGCAGTTCCATCTGCTGAGGACGAAGGCGCGCTCAAAAGACCGGAGGCCGCGTCGCCATTTTCAGAAAAAAGATCGGGAAGGGTTTCAAAGGTTCCCCGTGTCAAAACTGCCCGCATCCAGAGGCGGGCATTGGAGTAGTAATGCTTAACCTCACCTTGAGGCGCTCCGGCAATCATCTGCTTCTCAAAAACGAGGCGTCCGGAGGAATCGTATTCTTTTTCAAACCCGCTCTCCTGACCTGCCAGAAAAGGTATCTCCATCCAGACCGCGCCGTTGGTGTGATAAAAAAGCACGGTCCCGTCCAGCACCCCGTCCTTGAAGGTCCAGCTGGAGCTGACCCTTCCATCCGCGTAATACGTTTGAAAATTTTTGATGCCGGCAGAAGCCGTAAGCCTGGCACTTGCAGGACCGGCAGCTTTTACAAGACTTTTATTCTGCCGCTCTGAGAGTCCCTGCCCTGATTCCCTTCTTTGCTCCTTTTTTTCATCCGGCCGGGCGATGCTTTTTGAAGGCTGGCTTTCGCCCTGTTTGGCTTTATTTCCCGTCTGCCCCATAAGAAAGAGCGCCGCCGCCAGAAGTCCGTAACCAACGGCCAGAACCAGTAAAAACTTTTTCATACCAAAATTCCCTGCGTCGTAAAAAGATCCGGTGTCTGAAGAGAACGTATTTCTGCGGCAGGCTTTAAACCTGAAATTCCAAGACCAATCAAACGGACCGCTTTTTTTCCGGCTTTTGTTTTGTTTTCAAGCAGAGACGCGGCGACCTGATAAACTTCTTCTTCGCCGCAAGGTTCGTGGCGAAGCGTTTGAGAACGCGTGACCTGCTCAAAATCAAAATACTTCACTTTCAGGACAATCGTCAACCCCATGCGCCCGCTTTGAACAAGTCCTTCATAAATCTCCCGAGCGAAAACTTTCAGCCGCGCCTTAAGCAGACGCACGTCGCGAGTATCCTGATCAAAGGTTTCTTCAAGGCTGGACTGTTTGGGCTCAACCCAGGGAACCACCTCCCGGTCATCGATACCCCGCGACGCGAAAGACAGATGATGACCGGTTTTTCCAAGTTCCGATTCAAGTCTCTTCAAAGGCGCGTCCGCGATTTCACCGCAAGTGGCATAGCCCAGCGCCAGCAGCGCCTTTTCAGTAACCGGCCCGACACCCGGAATCTTCCGAACAGGAAGAGGCCGAAGAAAATCCTCTTCCTTCCCGGGCCATACCACGGTCAGCCCATCGGGCTTTTGATGGTCTGAAGCAATCTTGGCAAGGAACATATTCGCGGCAACACCAGCGGAAGCTGTGAGTTTCGTCGCCGCGTGAATATTCTGTTTAAGAATGGCGGCGATGATCACGGGATCGTCCATTCCAAAACGGTGTTTGGAAACATCCAGATAGGCCTCATCGAGAGAAACCGATTCCACAAGCGGAGTGTGCTGACGAAGGATGCTCATCACTCTTTCGGAAGCTTCCCGATAGGCGTCAAAACGCGGTTTCACAAAAAGGGCTTGGGGGCAAAGCCGATAAGCCTGGGCCAGAGGCATTGCCGACCGGATCCCGAATTTCCGGGCCTCATAAGAACAGGTACTGACCACGCCGCGGCTTCGCGGATCACCGCCCACCACCACAGGTTTTCCTCTGAGCTTCGGAAAATCACGCTGTTCTATTGCCGCGAAAAAAGCGTCCATATCCACGTGGATAATTTTTCGCGGCCATACGATTTTGGCAGGCGTAACTTTAGAGTTCGAGGAAGCACGTTTCATGAGAAGAAGTAATCGGCATAAAGCAGAACTGCCAGGAGGAAGTTAATTCCGTGACTCACAAAGCACAAAACACAAGGTGTTCGGGTCACAAAGAGCAGGCTGTAAGCCAGATAGATCGAACGGGTCAAAGCTGCGGCAGACAAAACAAGCGCGGGTTCCGGCGGAAAGAATTTAAGGTCAAAAATCAGATAGGTAAAAAAGAAAAGGCCGAAAACAGAATTGGGAACCCCAAAGAGCTTCGCCCTGGGGGTGTCTACCACACTGGCGCAGTCCCCTGTTCCGATTCGGCAAACCCTGGGAACCCAGGGAACATCCGGAGAAAACCAGCGGTAATAAAGACCGCAGAAATAAACAGAAAGCCAAAGACCTGCCAGAGATAAAACGAGGACGCTAAGCGGGTGGAACATACAGGTTTCTCCCTTTGTCTTAGAATAGCCCGTCAGCGTCCTCAAGGCAAGACTTGATCCTGACGGAAAATCAGCTAGAATTCACGCAATTGGAGCTGCCTATGAAAAATAACATTCTCTCTTATTTCTTTTTAGCCGCAGTGCTTGCCCTTGCAGGCTGCTCTCAAGCCGATTCCAGGTACAGCGACGACAAACGAAGCGAACTCACGCGTGCATCGAAAGTCATCCTGACTGCCACTTACAGGAAAACGACAAAGCTTACAGAAAAAAATCTTATCGACTTCGTAGAAGGCCGCAAAGGCTTCAGTAACAAAATGGAGCACGCGGTCTTTTTCAAAACGAAGGATTTCATTAAAGGCTCGTATGCCAAGCCGGAGTTTTCGGTAGGGGTCAATCTGCCCAGCATGGCCTTTGGGCTTCAGCCAGGAGAGTATGCCGGTCAGAAAAAATACACGCTTTACATCGCGTATGATGAGAAGATGAAGCGGGACCTCTTGATCGGTGCTGAGTGGGAAACCGTTAAGTACTAGCAGCAGTCTCATTCGGGGTCATCCCCGAAGTCTTCAATCGGGGATCCAGGTATTCAATGGATTCCCGCTTTCGCGGGAATGACAAGGCAGCCTGTGAAACCGCGCTTTTAAACTTCCTAAGAAGATGCCTGGGTACTCTGCTTTGCAAGCAGCGCTTTTGGATCAAAACCTTCCAGGCTCACCATTTCAGACGCGCCTGTCGCACGGTATTTGATTTCGATTTTTCCTTCGGCGAGACCGCGTTCTCCAAGCACAATGTGAACCGGAATACCAATCAGATCCGCGTCCTTGAATTTCACGCCCGCCCGTTCATCGCGGTCATCATAAAAAACTTCATAACCTGAGCTGGTCAGTTTGCGGTAGAGATCTTCGGCAACCGATGTCAGCTTTTCTTCCGTTTGATTCAGCGTGATAATTTCAAACTGATAGGGCGCGATCGTCTGGGGCCAGCGGATGCCTTTGTCGTCGTGATGTTCTTCGATGGCAGCCGCGAGAATGCGGTTCACACCAATACCGTAACAGCCCATAATGATCGTCTGACGCTGCCCTTTTTCATCAAGATAAAAACCCGAGAGAGCTTCCGTGTAACGGGTTCCCAATTTAAAAATATGCCCGATCTCCATCGTGGTCGCGATGGAAAGAGTCCCCTTTCCATCCTTGGCAAGGTCCCCTTCTTTCACATTGCGGATATCCCCGGCTGCCGAGGGCTTGAAGTCACGGCCCATCACGACATTCCTGAAATGCTTGTCTTTTTCATTGGCGCCGCAGACAAAAGAGGAAAGCCCCTCGATATCCCAATCCACGTAAAGAGGAAGGTTGAGACCTACGGGCCCCGCGAAACCGACAGGCGCGCCGGTAGCCTGTTCCACTTCCTTGTTTTCAGCCTGACGGAGTTTCTTGACTCCGAGAAGACGACGCAGCTTGCTTTCATTCACTTCACTGTCACCCGTGACAAGCGCAGCGACCGGTTTATCGTCCGCGATATAGATCAGCGTTTTAACCATCTGAGAGGGCGCGATCTTGAATTTGTTTTTCAATTCATCGATCGTCCGAAGATTCGGTGTATCAAAAGCTTCGGGTTTCGCGTCGGAAAGCACAACGCCTGAAAAAACGGGCTTTCCTCTTTCCGCAATCTCAAGACTCGCGAGGTAACCGCTTTCAGAACGGGCCACGCGGTCTTCACCATAAGGACAAACCACCATAAACTCCTGGCTCATTTTTCCGCCCATAAGACCAGTATCCGCTTCAACAATCTGGAAGGTCAGACCGCAGCGCGAAAAAATGCGCCGGTAAGCTTCGGCCATTTTCTGGTAATTACGGTCAAGCCCCTGCTCGTCCGTGTCAAAGCTGTAGGCATCCTTCATGATAAATTCTTTGGTGCGGATCACGCCGAAACGAGGACGCGCTTCATCACGGAATTTGGTCTGAATCTGATAGAGCGTGAAAGGCAAATCGCGGAATGATTTGACGCAGCTGGCGACAAGATCCGTGATCACTTCTTCATGCGTCGGTCCCAGAACAAACTCGTGTCCCGCACGGTTTTTAAACGCGATCTTGTCATCGCCGAGAGTGTCATAACGCCCTGTTTTTTTCCATAAATCAGCGGGATGAAGGGCGGGCATCAAAAGCTCTTCGGCGCCTGCACGGCTCATCTCCTCACGAATAATGGTCATAATTTTCGAAAGCACCCTGAACCCCATGGGCAGATAAGTGTAAACACCTGAGGCCAGCTGACGCACGAGACCCGCGCGCAAAGCCAGTTTATGGCTCATAGCTTCAGCATCTTTGGGAACATCACGAAGAGTGGGTAAAAGCGTTTCAGTCCAGCGCATGGTTCAGATCCTTTCGTGCGGTTGGCTTCGGAAGCAGTTTTCCGCTTCTAAGCCCCGAACAGACCGCGAATGCGGCCAAAAACATTCAGATTATTCAAATCATTAAAAATAAGGAAGGCCATCAGAGCCAGAAGAGCGGCAAATCCCGCCTGCGTCACGCGTTCCTGAAAAACAAGACTCACACGCTTACGGCGGACCGCCTCGATCAGAAGAAATAAAAGATGTCCCCCGTCAAGTGCCGGAATGGGAAGCAGGTTGATCACGGCCAAAGAAATACTCAGCGTCGCCATTAACTGGAGAATGTAGGTAACACCCATTTTCGCCGCGTCGCCCGCCATCGTGACAATACCCACAGGGCCAGAAACCGATTTCAACGACATCTTACCCATGATCATATAGAAAATAGCCTTGTGCGTCATGACGGTAAGATACGTTGTTGTTTGGGCCGCGTGTGAAAGCGATTGAGCGAAACCATATTTTTCGAAAATGGCGGCTTCGGGATGCGGAGTGATTCCAAGTCTCTTGGCCTGCACCTGTTTCCCAAAAAGATCCATCGCATCTTCAACTTTGGGCTCAATAGAAACAGCAAAGGAATCCAGACCGCCCGCAAGATTCTTACGCTCAACCTGAACGGCTAGAGGCCCTGTGGGAGCGGCTTCAATAGCTTCCATGAGCTCTCCCCAGGTCTGAACGGGCTTTTCGGCAATCGCCGAGATCTTGTCGCCCTTCAGAAGTCCGCTGGAAGCCGCAGGATAACCTTCCACAAAAGAACCAATCGTCGTGCCGGGAACAGGGCGCCCCATCATAAAAATAGCCGCGAACAAAACAAAGGCCAAAACGTAATTCATGATCACTCCGGCGCAGACAATAAAAATACGCGCGGGCAGCGGCGCCGCGAGATACTCGCCGGGTTTCGCTTCCTGCCCTTCAGGAAGCTCACTGTAACTTTCGCCGGCAGGCTTCACATAACCGCCGAGAGGAAAAAGAGAAATCGCAAAACGGGTTTCTCCGCCCTGCCAATGAACGACTTCAGGACCAAAGCCGATGGAAAACTTTTCCACACGGACCCGGGTTAAACGGCAGGCAATAAAATGCCCGAATTCATGGATCGTGATCAGAACACCCAGAATAATAAGTGTCGGACCTACGGACATTAAAAAACTCATAAGACGGCCTCCGCCTGTTTCCGGGCCCAGCGATCCGCTTCAAGCAGATCCTCAAGGCCGGGATGATGAATAACACGATGTTTTTTCATAACTTTACGCAGCTTCGCGGGGATGTCCAGAAAACCAATTTTCTTCTGCAAGAACGCTTCCACAGTAATTTCGTTGGCCGCATTAAGCACCGCAGGCATACTGCCTCCGGCACGGCTCGCCTCATAGCCCAGAGCGAGGCAGGGAAATTTTTTCAAATCTGGTTTCTCAAAATGAAACGCTTTATGGGCGGCAAAATCAAGCCTCGCCAGGTTGTTCGTGATGCGCTCTGGATAACTGAGCGCGTATTGAATCGGAAGCAGCATGTCCGTCACGCCAAGCTGCGCAAGATGCGAGCCATCGATAAACTCCACAATCGCGTGAATAATGGCTTCCGGATGAATCAGGACTTCGATTTTATCCGCGGGCACATCAAACAGGTTTGCGGCCTCAATCACTTCTAGACCTTTATTCATAAGGGTCGCCGAATCAATCGTGATCTTGGGTCCCATTTTCCATTTCGGATGATTCAGCGCCTGCGTAGGCGTCACACCCGCCAAAGAACCGCGGCGGGTACGGAACGGACCGCCAGAAGACGTCAGAATCAAACGCTGCACCGACTCTGGAGCACGTCCTTCAAGGCACTGCCAAAGCCCCGAATGTTCGCTGTCCACGGGAAAAACCGGAACTCCCAGTTTTTTGGCTTCCTGCATCAAAAGCTGTCCGGCCATGACAAGCGGCTCTTTATTGGCGATAGCGACCGCTTTGCGCGCGCGCAGCGCGGCAAAAATAGGAATCAGTCCGACGGCACCCACCATCGCGAAAAGTACTTCGTCCACGCCTTCCAGCGAAGCGGCCGCATTCAAACCTTCAATGCCCGTCACAACCCGGATACGGTGCTTGCGCAGCACACGCTGCGTCTCAAGCGCTTTATCTTCATCGAAGACACAGACAAGCTCAGGCCTGAACTCAAGGGCCTGTTTGATCAAAAGATCTGTATTGCGCCGCGCGGCGAGAGCTTTGATCACAAATTTATCCGGATGTCCCCGCACAAGACGAAGCGTACTTAAACCAATGGATCCTGTCGATCCCATGACCGAGAGAGACTTGGGAAACGCTCCAGAGCGGGGCAGAAACTTGCTTCTGGGTTTAGCCACAGCTCCCCGGGAACGGGAAAATATTGAAGATGCCGGAGCCTGGCCATTCTTCTCATCAAGCGCTGACAAAATTTTAGACATCCGGGGGGTCTCCGTTAAGCCAGGGCGATTAATAAACAAAACGAATGAGGTAAAAATAAACAAGCGGTATGGTCAAAAGAAGACTGTCCAAAACATCCAGAATTCCGCCAAGGCCCGGCATTGCGCCCGAATCCTTGATCCCCGCGTCCCGCTTGATCAGACTTTCCGATAGATCTCCAAGCTGGGAAATAATCCCCGTCAGCACGCCAAGGAACAGAAAGTGATGAAAGGCGACGTTCGGGATAAAAGTCATAGAAATCAGCGCCAACACAACGGAAGTGACAAATCCGGCTATCGCGCCTTCAACGGATTTATTCGGGCTGACATGCTCCAGCAGTTTTGTCTTACCCAGCTTGCGGCCGATGAAGTAAGCCCCCGCGTCCCCGCCCTTGATCACCAAAGCAACAAAAAAGACCCACTGGGCGCCGTAAGGCACCTGCCTTAAATAAATCAAATTTGAAAAAAACCACGCCACGTACACCACCCCCAAAAACGAAACTGAAGTGCTGACAAAAGCCTGGTGCAGTCTTTCTTTACGGAAATTCGCGAGGAACAGAACCAGGCAGGCGGTAAAAAGAGCGAAAAGATCCATTTTAAAAACAAAGGCAAGCGGCATCAGCGCGCCAAGAATCAGAGCTTCGATTTTGTTGATCGGAAGCCCTTTCTTTTCAGCCAGAGCCAGATACTCATACAGCGCGATCACGGCCAGAATTTCCACGACGAGCGTAAAAAGCCAGAGCGGCGCATAAAAAATCGTGGATATGGCGATAGAAACAAGGATTGCTGAGGTGACAAGGCGTTTGCCTAACTGGGTCATGAATCCGCTCCAGCGTTTAGAGGTTCCGTTCTTCCAAAACGCCGCTCCCTCGCAGCATAGGATTCAAGCGCCTTAAAAAACTCATCGCGCGTAAATTCGGGCCAGCATTTTTCCGTGACGTAGAGTTCCGCGTAAGAAATCTGCCAAAGAAGAAAATTACTGATGCGCATTTCTCCGCTTGTACGGATCAAAAGATCCGGGTCGGGAATTCCGCGTGTGTAAAGATTCTCCGAGATATTCGCTTCGCTGATTTCTTCGGGATTAATCTTGCCTTCAGCGGCCTGGCGGGCAAGGCGGCGGCAGGCTTCGGTAATTTCAAGGCGTGAGGAATAGCTGAACGCGAATGTCACGACCAGCCCTGTATTACCGGCTGTTTCCCGCATATTGCGCGAAAGCTTGGCTTGAATATCCTGAGGCATGTCCGTAAGACGTCCAATGGCATTAAACACGATATTGTTTTTCTTAAGCTCGGGAAGTTTGCGGTCAAGGTAGGTCGAAAGAAGCTGCATAAGAAACTGGACCTCATCCTTGGGACGCTGCCAGTTTTCTTTTGAGAAAGCATAGAGAGTCAGGTACTTGACTCCGGCATCTTCAGCCGCGCGCATGACATCTTCGAGACGATCCGCGCCTGCCTGGTGCCCTCGGATCCTCGCAAACCCCTGACGGCCGGCCCAGCGGCCGTTACCATCCATAATCACCGCGACGTGCCGCGGAATTTTTTCAAGGTTCATGAACCACTCACGAGGATTTATTGAGTTAGAGAATAACGGTCTGGGACCGTTTACTGCCGACAGAGACCATACTGATAGGTGTTTCCATCAGCCGCTCAAGCCGCTTAAGATACTTTTTGGCATTCGAGGGCAAATCCCTCCAGCGCTTCACGTGAGTAAGATCCTCTTTCCAGCCCTTCATGGTTTCATAAACGGGCTTCACGCGCGCGAAATTGCAGGAGGAAGGCGGAAAGTCTTCATAGGTTTTCCCGTCCAGCTCGTACGCGATAGCGATCTTGATTTCAGGAAGACCCGACAGAACATCCAGCTTCATCAGAGCCATTTCATCAAGACCGTTGATTCTTACAGAGTGTCTGACAATCAGCGCGTCAAACCATCCGCAGCGGCGGGGCCGTCCGGTAGTCGAGCCAAACTCGCCGCCCTTTGTCTGAATTTCCTTCATCAGAGCCGCGGGAAACTGCGAAGGAAAAGGACCTTCACCCACCCGGGTTGTGTAGGCTTTTACAACGCCGATCACGCGGTCAATCAGGGTCGGACTTATCCCTGAACCCGTAATCGCTCCTCCCACCGTGGCATTGGAAGAAGTCACGAAAGGATATGTGCCATGATCCACATCCAGGAGAGTGCCCTGAGCGCCTTCGAAAAGCATCTTCTTTTTCTTGCGCGACGCCGCGAACAAGTAACTCGGCGTATCCGTTGCGTACTCAAGCAGACGGGTACGGTATTTCATGCACTCCGCGAGAACGGTTTTGAAATTCAGCCCCGGCTGATTATAAATCTTCCGGAGGATTTCATTGCGGTCTTTTAAAACAGCTTCCAGACGTTCCTTAAAATAAGGGAGGTTTCGAAGATCTCCGACCCGGATGCCGACACGAGCCATCTTATCCGCGTAACAGGGGCCGATGCCCTTCTTGGTGGTTCCAATCACTTCGCCTTTTTTCGCGTCGTCTTCACGCAGACAATCCATGAGGCGGTGGTGAGGAAGTATCAGGTGAGCCTGTTCGGAAACAAAAAGACGTCCCTTGACCTTGATCCCTTTCTTTTCGAGCATGTCCACTTCCTCGAAAAAAGCAACGGGATCAATGACAACACCGTTCCCAATCACGCAGATCTTGTCCTTGTGAAGAATCCCTGATGGAATCAGGTGAAGAACATAGGTCTGATCGTCAAACTTCACCGTATGCCCGGCATTGTTGCCGCCCTGGTAACGGACAATGATGTCGCTCTTGCGCGACAGGATGTCGATAATCTTTCCTTTGCCTTCATCGCCCCACTGGGCGCCGATCAATATTCTGTTCATGCGGCCTTCTTTCTCTTAGAAACGGACAACTTTAGCGTCCAGAATCGGCGGAAATTTTTTGAGCTGGGTCAGCACCTTCGCCGGCACATCCGTATCCGTGCTGATGACCGTCATGGCAAAAACTTTCTTTCCCTGCGCCACGCGGCCGAGCGTCATTTCCGCTATGTTAATTTTGTTATTTCCGAGGATCGTTCCAACCTTACCCACTACGCCCGGCTGATCTTCATTTTTAATAAAAATCACATACTGCGCGGGGTTCAAATCAATCGTGAATTCATCGATGCGCACGATTCTCTGATTGTCCTGATCATAGATCGTTCCAAGAATGCGGTGCGTTTCGTTATTCTGCAGGGCTTCTACTTCAATAAAGTTTGTAAAATCCTGCGCATCCGTACTGCGGCTTTCATTGACTGTAATGCCGCGCTCTTTGGCGATGGAAGGGGCGTTCACGAAGTTTACGGTGTCACCACAGACAGGCGATAAAATTCCCTTCAGCACAGCGATCGTAATCGGAGCAGAGCCAAAACGGATCGGTTCTCCGCCGAGACGGATCGTTACGTTTTTGAGACTGCCGCCGTAAAGCTGGGCGTGCAGAGTTCCAAGCTTTTCGGCAAGCGTCAGCCAGGGCTTCGCGGCTTTCAGAGTTTCAGGATCAAGATTCGGAAGATTAACCGCATTCTTAATCGCGCGGCCATGAAGAGCATCCAGAACCTGATAAGCAACGTCCACAGCGACATTCTCCTGAGCTTCCTGAGTCGCGGCTCCAAGGTGCGGTGTCGCAATGACCTGAGAAAGTTTCAAAAGAGGATTGTCCATGGGAGGTTCCGCCTCGAACACGTCAAGCGCGGCACCCGCGACCCGGCCGGATTCCAGCGCACGAAAAAGAGCGCCTTCATCAATAATGCCCCCGCGTGCGCAATTCACGATGCGGACGGTCTTCTTGCAGAGCTTCAGGCTTTCATCGTTAAGAATGTATTTGGTTTCAGGCGTCAGCGGCGTGTGAACCGTAATAAAATCCGCGATTTTCAGAAGCGCTTTCAGCTCCATGAACTCAACGGGATACTCCTTAACACTCGCCTTTGAAATGAACGGATCAAAGGTCACGATTTTCATTCCGAACGCTGCCGCGCGTTTGGCAACCTCACGGCCGATACGGCCAAAACCCATAACACCAAGAACTTTGCCATTCAATTCAGCGCCAAGGAACTTTTGTCTTTTCCATTCGCCGTTATGAACAGACATATGCGCCTGAGGAATGTTACGGGCGAGCGCCATAAGCATTGAAAAGGTATGTTCCGCCGTCGAGATGGTGTTGCCTTCCGGCGTATTCATCACGATGATGCCGCGCTTCGTCGCGGCCGGAAGATCCACGTTATCAACCCCAACACCGGCGCGGCCAATCACACGCAGCTTCGTCGCGGACTGAAGAATATCCTCGGTAAGACGTGTTCCGCTGCGGACAATAATCGCGTCATACTGGGTAATAATTTTCTTGAGTTCTTCAGGTTTGAGTCCCGGACGTTCTTCCACCAGCACAGACTTATCCTTGGCAAGAACCGCCATGCCTCCCTGCCCAAGGGGATCTGCTACAAGAATTTTGTATGCAATTTCGCTCTTCGCCATCGACTTATCCTCGCGTTAACTTTTTTAAGCAACCTGAGCTTCCAGCATGTCACGGGAAGCCAAAAGGTCCCGCATCGCCTGAAAGCCTGTCTGCAAATCTTTTTTACCAATCGATCCCATATGCGCGACCCGCATCATGCGGTTTTTCATCGCGCCCTGGCCGCCGGCAACCGTAATTTCTTTTTCTTCCCGAAGCCGGCGGATAAATTTTTTACCATCAAAGCCTTCCGGAAACACGGCAGCTGTCAAAGCGGCGGAAGGTGATTGCGAAAAAATTTCAAAACCCATGATCTTCAGCTCTTCGCGGGTATAAGCCGAAAGCTCAGAGCTTCTCTTCCAAACGTTTTCCAAACCTTCACCCAGAATCAAGTCCAAAGCCTGATCTGCCGCGTAAACAAGCATCGTGGCAGGCGTAAAGGGGGTGTCACCCGCGGCAAGATTCTTCTCGTACTTCATCAGATCAAAATAATACCGGGGCAAACGGGCTTCCGCCATGCGCGCCCGGGCGCGCGAACTGACACTCACAAATGCCAGGCCGGGAGGAAGCATAAGGGCTTTCTGGGAACCGCCAATCACAACATCAGCGCCCCAGGCATCGGACTCAAGAACATCCGCGGCGAGTCCCGCGATCGCGTCCACAATAAGAAGAGCACCCCGGCGCTGCGTAATCGCGCCAATCGCGCGGATATCATTGAGAACGGCCGTTGAAGTTTCACAGAGCTGGACAAAAACAGACTTGATAGCGGGATTCCCGGCAAGCATCTTATCCACAAGAGCAGGATCAGCGGCCTGTCCCCAGCGCACAGAAAGAACATGCGGTACAAGACCGTAAACCTTCGCGATTTCTGTAAAACGGCTGCCGAACTTTCCTGTATCGATGACAAGGACTTGATCGTTCCCGGAGTGAAAATTGATAACGGATGCTTCCATGCCGGCAGAGCCAGAACCCGCAATCGTATAGACCGGATTTTCTGTGCGAAAAACCGTTTTAAGTTTGCTGGAAACTCTAAAAAGAAGTTCCCGGAAACGCGGTGTGCGGTGATGAAAAATGGGTTCCGCCATGACGCTCCGGACCGATTCAGGAATCTGAACCGGACCCGGCGTCAGGAGGATAGGACCTGCGGTCATTTTTGCGGATTGGCTCCCGTCTTGAGGACAATCACATCATCAACAAGGCCGAAAGCGCGGGATTCTTCTGCGGACATAAAGTTATCGCGGTCAGTCGCTTTCTCGATCGTTTCCACTGTCTGCCCCGTGTGAAAGGCCATGATTTTATTCAGCTGATCTTTGAGCTTCAGGATTTCTTTGGCCTGAATATGAATATCAGAAGCCGTTCCCTGCGCTCCGCCCCAGGGCTGGTGGATCATGACGCGCGAATTCGGCAGACAATGGCGCTTCCCTTTGGTTCCGGCACAAAGCAGAAGAGCGCCCATGCTGGCAGCCTGTCCCAGACAGTAAGTCGCGACATCACACTTCACAAACTGCATCGTGTCATAAATCGCGAGCCCTGCGGTTACAGAGCCTCCGGGTGAATGGATATACACATTGATATCCTTGCCCGCATCTTCCATCTGAAGAAACAGAAGCTGCGCGATCACGAGATTGGCCACGGTGTCATCAATCGGCGTACCGATGAAAATGATCCGGTCTTTCAGAAGACGCGAGTAAATATCATAAGCTCTCTCGCCTCTGCCTGTTTGTTCGACCACCATCGGAACCAGATAACCACTCATGAAATCCTCCTCGTCCTTAGACTTTGGCGTTCTGTTTAATGAATTCAACTGTTTTCTCACTGCGAATCTGATCCTTCAACGACTCAATCGCGTCTTCACGCCCCTGATAATACTTTTCGACGGTTTCAACGGGCTGACGGAAACGCTCGGCAATGCGCTCAAAGTGTTTCTTCAAGTCCGCGTCTTCGACCGTGATATTTTCCTTGGCAGCAATTTCTTCGAGCAGAAACGCGACGTGAACCTGGCGCTCGGCTTCGGGACGGAAACTTTCTTTCATCTTTGGGCTCTGCTTTTCAAACTCATCTTCGGGCGCGCCCTGCTGCGCCATATGCTGCTTCGCCTGGTCCATCATGTATTCGATGCGGCGTTCCACCAGTCTCGGAGGAAGATCCAGCTTGTTGGACTTCACCAACTCATCGAGAAGCGCTTTCTCAAAGGCTCCGTCCGCTTCTTTTTCCTTCTGAGCGAGAAGATCCTTTTCGATCTTCGCTTTAAGCTCGGCCAGGGTGGTATGCTCCCCGGCTTCGCGCGCAAGGTCGTCATTGAGCTCAGGAAGAGACTTGGCTTTGATCTCCTTGATTTTCACCTTAAAAACAGCCTCTTTGCCGGCCAGTTCTTTTCGATTCATATCCGCAGGAAACGTAACCTTCACTTCTTTTTCATCACCCGGTTTCGCGCCTGTGAGCTGGGATGAGAACCCCTTGAGATATTCTTCCTCTTTCAGCTCAAACCAGTCATCCGCGCGCTTTTCAGCTTCTTTGCCTTCAACGATACATTCGTAATCAGCGATGACAAAGTCACCAAGAGCGGACGCTCGGTCTTCCACAGCTTTGAACTGCGCGAGAGATTCCTGTATGCGTTTCAGACCTTCCTCAATTTCGCTCGCCTTGACAGAAACGGCTTCCTTTTTCGCGGACAGCCCTTTCACTTTTGAAAGTTTGATCTTCGGCTTCACTTCCACAGCGGCTTCAAACGAGAGTTTTGTTTCATCAAATTGAATGTCGCGGACTTCAGGATAACCAATCGGCTCAAGAGATTCTTCTTCAACGGCTTCACGGTAGGATTCGGTCAGAAGATCTTTGAGAACCTGCTCTTTGGCCTCGCCCTGAAAGTGCATCGCGACGATATTCATCGGCGCTTTGCCCGGACGAAAACCCGGAATTTTGGCCTTGGGAGCGACCTCGCGGTAGAAAGACTCATAGGCTTCCTGAATGCGATCAGAACCGATTTCAATTTTTAAAGTTTTTTCACAGGCTTTAGTGTCTTTAACAGAAACCTTCAAGGTCGCGATCTCCTTAATTAGAACTTGGTGAATCCTGCCGGAAGGCAAAAGTTTCCCGGTTTCCTAGTACCAGGGAGCTCAGGATTCAGGGGACATTATCAGGGTTGCGGCGTGCCATCAAAAGAATGGAGCGAGTGGAGGGAATCGAACCCTCGTAGTAGCCTTGGCAAGGCTATGCATTACCACTATGCTACACTCGCCGGTAGGTATTCAGGATGTCCGTGTCAGCCGCCAAAACTGCTCGCGCCAACGGGTCACACTCATACGAAAGCCATAACCGCCGCAAACCCGGTATATTAGAGAAACCGGTGCTGTTTGTCAACGCAAGGCTTCCCGGACATCTTTTCGATCGGGGAAAACAGCACAAACTTCACACAAACACTTTAAATAAAACAACTTACGTTTTATTGCTTTAAGCCTCAGGTCTTTGCGCCGGCGGGCATCAGAACCGTACTTAACTCTTAAAGCTAAGTGCGGCGAGAGGGACTTGAACCCACACTCCTTGCGGAACAGGATCCTAAGTCCTGCGCGTCTGCCATTTCGCCACCGCCGCATAAAGGACACATTCACTGGAGCTGAATGGCAAAGACCAAAAAGTGCGCCCTGAAGGACTTGAACCTTCGACCTACTGATTAAGAGTCAGCTGCTCTACCAACTGAGCTAAGGGCGCTTAAAACTTATAATGGCTATCTAACCGCTTCAACAATGCGACCGTGCTTCCAACTGCCCTGATCTCGATTAAAAACTTCAATGTTATCAGGACGGCGAAGCCTTGCTTCGCCAGAGCTAAGGGCGCTTAAA
>Ga0209573_1002380_pt1 | contig 24210 bp, 23 predicted proteins | sample TNRBio252014_DNA_FD_185870 | JGI IMG/M metagenome (GOLD analysis project Ga0209573, IMG submission 185870) | Wastewater treatment Type I Accumulibacter community from EBPR Bioreactor in Madison, WI, USA - TNR Reactor_6/25/2014_ DNA (SPAdes)... | ecosystem: Engineered > Bioreactor > EBPR >... | reverse complement strand
TAGCGTGCGCGACCAGTCCACGCCGTTCTCTCGCGTTTACGTCGTGGATGACGCGAGCCCGCTGAAGTACTCCCTGGCGGATCGCGACGTCGAGCACATCGTGTTGGAGACCAACGGCGGACCTGCCCGGGCGCGGAATGTCGCGGTCGCAAAGGCTCTGGCCGTTGGGCACGAGTTCATCTTCTTCACAGACCACGACTGCATACTCGACCGTGGCTGGCACGGGCACATGGCCCGGTTCCTGACAGAGACGAACTTCGCCGCCGTCGGGGGCATGACCTACTCCTGGGGATCAACGCTCTTGGACCGTTACCACGATGTCAACGGCACCTTGGCCGGAAAGTGGCTGCTCCCGGATCGGCGAGAACTCTGGTACATGCCGTCCCTGAACTTCGGCATGAAGGCACATGCCGCGCAGGAATTCCCGTTCGATGAGCGGTTTCCGCACGCGGCTGGCGAGGATGTGGATTTGTGCCTGCGGCTGCGAAGCAAGTATCGCATCGGGTTCTGTGCCGCGGCCAAGCTCTGGCACGACTTCGGGTACTCAAGCAGCATCACAGGATTCTGGCGTTTCATCAAGCTGTTCATGAAGTACAAGAGCTCCAGTGCGACGCTATACGAGGGGCACACGGTCCTGATGTGGGACGCGTCCGAGTCCATCTTTGAGGGCAACAAGCATGAGCCTGATCTACGACTTGAGGATGAAGGGGCCGGGCATCGGACGGGCGTTCCGGGACTACGTCGGCGAGATCGGTCACTTCGCCCGGAGGGTGCAGAACCCGATCCTGATGGTGCCGCTGGTCACGCTGAAGTCCATCGAGTGGTCCATCTACCGGTGGTACAAGACACCGCTCCGTCGCTTCTACGGTGTGAAGGGCAACGAGCTGATCTACATGATCACGAACGCCTGTAACGACCGATGCCCGAAGTGCGCGATTTGGGAACGCCCAGAGCCCAAGAACCAGCACCTTGACATTGCCCACTTTCTGCGTTGCCTTGAGAGGCTGCACCACAACCTGTACCAGGTCACCTTGACTGGAGGCGAGCCTCTTCTGTTCAAACGCGATGTGGTGAAGATCGCCGACGAGGCGCATCGGCTGGGCGTGCCAATGGTGATGGTGACGAACGGGCGCGGGTTGGATGAGGCGTTCCTGACGCGTTACCAGCAGCAGGGGCATGTGCTGGTGATCTCCGTGGATTCGGTAAATCGCGAGAAGTGGAACGAGTTCAGGGGTACGCAGACTTTCGACATCGTGATGCCCAAGATTGAACTGGCCCTCCGAATCCTGGGCGATCAGCTCCGCATCCAGTCCGTTCTGTCGAAAGAGTCCAAGGATGAGGTTCCGAAGGTGGCCGCGTGGTGCAAGGAACGCGGCATTCGACACAACGTGCAGCTCTATCAAGACTTCGGGGCGAACAACTGGACATACGCGGTCGAACCCTCACAGATGGCGGCGGACAGCTCGCCATGCGCTGCACGCAAGAACATCTGCGTTTTCCCCAACGGCGATGTCGTGAAGTGCTTCGACCATCGAAGGATCCCGATTGCCAAGGAACCTCTCGGCAACATCGCGAGGCAGGACATCTTGGAAATTTTGTGCACTCGGCGCTCGACGGAGGTGTCGAGGGCGATGCGCGACTGCAACTTCCCCTGCAAGCAGATGTCGTGCAACAAGCCACAGGCGGCGCTGTTCCAATGAGTGCAGCATCCCCCGATCTGATTCTGCTGAAGGGTGCTCCCGGCGTCGGTAAATCCACCGCGGCCAAGCTCCTCGCACAGCACTTCCCGTCGGGCGTGCGCGTAGAAGTTGACACGCTTCGCCAGATGGTAATCTCGGTGGACTGGACCAACCAGGCGGAGCACCGGAGCCTCCTCGCGCTCTCAGCACAACTCGCTGCTGGCTTTCTGCGCTCCGGATTTGCTCCCGTAATCCTGGTCGACACCTTCAGCGGCGACAAAATCGACGGGTTTCTGACCGAGTTCCATGCCCAATGCCCAAGCAAGCGGGTGTGCGTCGTCGTCCTGCACGCCTCCGAAGACGTGCTACGCGAGAGATTGTCCAATCGTGAGGCAGGTGCTTTTCGGAACATCGGCATCGCGATGCGGATCAACCACGAGTCGGTACGCGATGCCCGGCCCTTCGAACTGGTGCTGGATACAAGCGCAAGTTCCCCGAAGGACTTGACCGGGGAGATCCTGCGAATCGCGTGTGATCCAGCCGCAGGCACCAATCGAAACGGCAGTCGCTAGGGCACGAGTGAGTGCCGCAAGCTGGCGGGCGGCGGCGCAGGCGCGCCGCGGGGGGATCTCGCCACGCAACTCGAAATCAATCGTCCCATCGCATGCCTTGCGCGGACAGCCCGCCTCCGCATGGCGTATGTAGCCAGGGAGAAGACATGCCTTGCCTTCTCGCCTCCACGCCACCTCAATCGTCCGACGACGAGCCGGGAGCACCGCCGATGGTTGCCAATGACGACGACGCCAATCTTTCCACCGACCAGCGCCGCCGCGAGGTGATCGCCATCCTCGCGACGGGCGCGATGCGATGGCACCGCCGTGCCAAGGCGACGGGCCTCGGCGTGGGATCGGCGGCAGCTGCCACACACGCCCCGACGCCGCAGCATCAAGAAGAAGCGGACATCGAACTTGAACTGGGCGAGGAAGCCGGCCTCAGTGTGTCTGACCGTACCGCGCGTTAGCGGTGCGGGCATCTGGAGACTTGCCCATGACGACAACCGTTTCGAAGGACCTCGCGGTGCTGGAAAAGATGACGATCGGCGAACTGCACGATCGCTACGCCGAGCTTTTCGGCGAGCGGATTCAGAGCCGCCATCGCATCTACCTCGTCCGCCGCATCGCGTGGCGCATCCAGGCCAACGCCGAAGGTGGCTTGTCCGAACGAGCCCGTGTCCGAGCGGCCCAACTCGCCAACCCGACCGACGTGCGGCGTACGCCGCCCAAGTGGGCCACGCTCGGGGAGGCCCCCAAGGACGCCAAGAAGGTCGCCCTCGCCGCCACGGCGGACCCACGGCTACCACCCGCGGGAACGGCGATCGTCCGGGACTACCGGGGCCGGACGGTGCGGGTCGTGGTGCTGGCGGACGGGTTCGAGTTCGAGGGTGAGCGCTACCGCTCCCTGTCGGCGATCGCCAAAGCGGTCACCGGATCGCACGTCAACGGATTCCGGTTCTTCAACCTGGAGGGCCGTCGATGAGCAGAGGCACCCAGAACGGAAAGCACGCCGCCACTCCGCCTCCGCAATGTCGCTGCGCGATCTACACCCGAAAGTCGAGCGAGGAGGGGCTCAGGCAGGAGTTCAACTCCCTCGACGCCCAGCGTGAGGCGGCGGAGGCGTACATCGCCAGCCAGCGGAACGAGGGATGGTCGGCGCTTCCCGATCGATACGACGACGGTGGATTCTCCGGCGGCAACGTCGATCGGCCCGGCCTCAAGAGCCTGATGGCCGCCATCGAGGCGGGCAAGATCGACTGCGTGGTGGTCTACAAGGTGGACCGTCTGTCCCGGTCGCTGATGGACTTCGCGCGCCTCATGGAGGTCTTTGATCGCCACAAGGTTTCGTTCGTCTCGGTTACCCAGCACTTCAACACGACCCATTCGATGGGCCGGCTCACGCTCAACATCCTCCTGTCGTTCGCCCAGTTCGAGCGTGAGATCATCGGTGAGCGCATCCGGGACAAGATCGCGGCGGCGAAGAAGCGGGGCAAGTGGGGCGGCGGTCCGCCGCCGTTCGGGTACGACGTCGACCGCTCGAACGGAAGCCCACGCCTCGTCGTCAACCCGGCTGAGGCGTCGCGGGTTCGCCACATCTTTGAGCGGTACCTCGAACTCGGGTCGTTGCTGTCGGTCGGTGAAGATCTCTGCAAACGCGGCTGGAAGACCAAATCGTGGCGAACGAAGGCTGGGGTGATTCGTGGCGGCGTGGAATGGGACCGGCACTCAGTGTACTGCACGCTGACGAATCCGATCTACATGGGCAAGGTGGTCCACAAAGGCGAAACGTACCAGGGGCAGCACGAGGCCATCGTCGAGGAGGAGACGTTCCGGCGTGCGCACGTGCTGATGCAGAAGAACTCACGGACGCGCGGCAACGAACTGAGAAATCAGTTCGGGGCGCTCCTGCGCAAGCTGCTGTACTGCAAGGGGTGCGGCAGCGCGATGGTTCACACGTTCACCCGGCGTGGGAACAAGGCGTATCGGTACTACGTCTGCTGCAACGCCATCAAGAAGGGCCGCGCTCGTTGCCAGAGTGGTTCGCTGCCCGCGCTTGAGATCGAGAAGGCGGTCGTCGAACAGATCCGGTGCGTCGGCCAGGACCAGAGCGTTCTGGAGGAGACGCTTTCGGCATCGCGGGCGCAAGCAGACGCGGCCATCGAGCAGTTGGACGCCGAGCTGCGCATCGTCAACCGTGGTCTGGGGCGCAATCACGCCGAGATCCGCCGCCTGGCAACCACCGAGCCAGCGTCCTCCGCGTCCGCGGGCCGCATCACCGACCTCAACGACCAGATCCGTGAGGCGGAGCGGCGGGCCAGCGAGATTGGGGCCGCCGTAGAACGCCACCGAGCGGAAGTGCTCTCAGCCGAAGACCTCCACGCGGCGTTTGCCGACTTCGACAACGTCTGGACCGCGCTCGCGCCCCGAGAACAGGTCCGGATGCTGCAGTTGCTGATCAACAAGGTCGTCTTCGACGCCCTCGACAGCAGCATCGAGGTGTCGTTCTACCCGTCGGGCGTGAAGGCGCTCGCGGGCGGGGCCGTGGAAGGACCGGAGGCCCAGGCATGATCACCGTCAAGACGAAGGTCTTCATCAACCGCGCCGCACACGGGCGCAAGACGATTGACACGAAGCCCGCCGCGCGAGTAGCCGTGGACCCCGGCCGCGTGCCGCGGATCTCGCGACTGATGGCGCTGGCGATCCACTTCGACGAGATGATCCGCGCCGGGAAGGTCGCCAACATCTCCGAGATCGCTCGCCTGACGCACGTCACCCAGCCGCGGATCACGCAGTTGATGAATCTCTGCCACCTCGCGCCGGACATTCAGGAGGAGATCCTGTTCCTGCCGCTGGTGATGAGCGGGCGCGATCCCGTCCACGAGCACATGCTGCGCGACGTGGCCTGCGTGATGGACTGGATGGAGCAACGGCGGCGATGGGGATTGCTGCCGCGCCGCTGACAACTACTTCTTCTTGTTGTCGTAGCGACCCGTGTCGCCGTTCCCCTTCTTGGGCATGACCTCGACTGACGACCCTCGGGGGTTGGCCTTGGCCTGTTCGACAGACTTCAGGCGGCCCGTCTCATTGTCCCGACCGATCTTGAATCCCTTGGCCCCCCCAACTTCGACATGGCGTCTACGCCAGATCGACGCGGGCTGTCGGATCGACCCCGATCCGCTGGCTTTGACCGGCTGGTTATGATACTCTGTCCACGTTCACTGAACATGGACGGAGTACACAATGGCCAAGCGGACCGCGAAGAAGCCCAAGGACGAAGCCCCGCAGAACGGGACGGCACAGCTCATGAAGGAGCTGTGGCAGGCCGCCGTGAACCTCCGCGGTTCGATCGAGCCCGCGGACTACAAGCGGTACGTCTTGCCCATCATCTTTCTCCGGTTCCTCTCGCTCCGCTACGAGCGCCGCCGCGAGGAACTCGAGGGGTTGCTCGCGGACCCGAAGAGCGACTACTTCACCAAGGACACGAAGGCCCGCACCCGCATCCTGGCCGACGCGGACGAGTACCGCGCTGCGGGTGCTTTCATCGTCCCCGAGAAGTCGCGCTGGTCGTACATCCTCCAGCACGCCCAGGCGGACACGATCAAGAGCATCCTCGACGACGCCCTCGAACTTCTGGAGAAGACCTACCCCGACAAGCTCCGCGGCCTGCTGCCCCGCATCTACGCCGGCTCGAACCTTGACCGCGAGGGCGTCACCGGGCTCATCAACCTGTTCTCGAAGGACATCTTCAAGCAGGACCACGGCGGCGAAGACTTGGTCGGTCGCGTCTACGAGTACTTCATCGGCGAGTTCGCCAACAGCGAGGGCAAGCGCGGCGGCGAGTACTTCACGCCCGTCTCCATCGTCCGCACGCTCGTCGCCATGCTCGAGCCCACCGACGGCGTCGTGTACGACCCCTGCTGTGGCGCTGGCGGCATGTTCGTGCAGTCGGACGTGTTCACGAAGCACTCGGGCCGCCTGTCGTTCATCGGCCAGGAGAGCAAGGACTTCACGTACCGGCTGTGCCGGATGAACCTCTTCATCCACGGCATCGACGGCAACATCCAACTCGGCAGTTCGTACTTCAATGATCTGCACGCCGACACGAAGGCCGACTACGTCATCGCCAATCCCCCCTTCAACGACGGCGCGAAGGGCGAGGACGGCTGGGGCGCTCACCGCATCACGAGCAAGGACCCACGGCTGGACTTCGCCAAGCGTGCGGGCGCGAACGGGACTGCTCACAACGGCCTCGCGGCGGGCCAGCCCATGCCTCTCTCGCCGCGCAACGCCAACACCATGTGGATGATGCACTTCCTGCATCACCTCCGCGACCCCGACGGAAAGAAGCACGCCGGAGGCACCGCCGGGTTTGTCATGGCCACGGGCGAACTTTCCAACAGCGAGATCCACCGCCTCGAAGTCCGCAAGGCTCTCGTCGAGCATGGGTACGTGGACTGCATCGTGCAGCTCACGGGCCAACTCTTCGCCAACACGCAGATCCCGTGCTGCCTCTGGTTCCTCTCGAAGAACAGGGGCGGTGGCGGCGGCTTCCGCGCGCGGAAGAACGAAGTCCTCTTCATCGACGGCCGCAAACTCGGCACGCTCATCCCCGGCTCGCGCAAGCAGAAGCAACTCTCGGCGGAGGAGGTCGAGAAGATCGCCGCCGTGTATCGCGAGTTCAAGCGGAAGGGCACGCCCGCCGAGGTTGCGGGCTTCTGCAAAGCCGCGACGCTCGACGAGATCCGCGAGCACAACTACGCCCTGACGCCGGGCCGCTACGTCGGCGCGGCCGAGAGCGATGATCCCGATGAGCCGTTCGAGGACCGCTTCCCGCACCTGTGCGCGACCCTGGATGAACAGTTCAAGCAGTCGGCGGCGCTCGAGAAGCAGATCCGCGCGAGTCTGGCCGAGGTGGCTGCGGCGATGGGGGCCACGGCCAAATGAACCGCGAACCAGTGCTTGACCGTGGGGCTGGCGGGCAACTCTCCGGAAGTTCCGGATGGTTCGCGCTGACTCCCGCCGCGCAGATTCTGCCTCGCGGGGACCGTTCCCGCCACGCGACGGGTCACTTGGCGAACGCGACGGACGACTCGTCGCGTTCTCCGGGTGACCTGGAAGACGCGACGGGCCGATTGGAGAACGCTCCGGACGGGCTGGAGCACGCGACTGGTCATCCGTCGCGTCATCCGGGCCGCCTGTCGCGTTCTCCGGGTGAGTCGGAGAACGCTCCGGCTCGTCCGGAGCGTCTTCCGAGTGAGCCGGAGGGAAGCGGCGCGGCGCGCCGGGAGGGAATGGACGGCCCACGGAGGCCCGCCGATTGCGCACTGGCCCGCGCAGTCTTCGTCCCGAAGGGACGACGGGGTGTAGCCACGGGTGGAGCGCTGGGCCGAAGGCCCGAGCGCAACCCGTGGACAGGGCGCGAGAAGACGCGCACCGCCCCGGCGGGGCGGCGGAGTTTCGTGGTGCGCGGGGGCGTGTTCGAGAAGGGACTCTTCCTCTGCCCCTCCGGGGCAGAAGAGAACATGAACGACGCTCTCCACGGGTTGCGCTCGCTCGAAGACTCGCTCACTCCACCCGTGGCTACAGCCCTTGACCCCTCCGGGGTCGAAAGGCGCGCGGACGCCCGCGCGGGTGGTATTCGTTTCCGAAGCGGGGAGGTGCCGGAGGGGCGGCACGCCCCTCTGGCATCAGCGCACCCGCACGCGGGCGGATCGGATGACGGGGAGGTGCGCCGTGATTGGTGACACCGTTTGGCGCGAGGTCGCAATGGGCGACGTGTGCGAAGAAATCACCGTGGGATTCGTCGGCCCGATGACGTCTGAGTACCGCGAAGCGGGCGTGCCCTTCCTGCGGTCTATGAACATCGAGCCGTTCCGTATCAACAAGACGGATCTCAAGTTCGTTTCGCCCGCGTTCCACGCGCGGATCAGCAAGTCGCGCCTTCGCGCGGGCGATGTGGTCATCGTGCGCACAGGCGCACCGGGGACGGCGGCAGTCGTTCCAGACTGGATGCACGACGGGAACTGCTCTGATTTGGTCATCGCCCGGCCCGGTCCCGGCGTCGATGCACGGTTTCTTTGCTACTACGTGAACGCCGTCACGCACCACATCGTGAACGAACACGTCGTCGGGGCTGTGCAGCAACACTTCAACGTTGGCGCGGCAAAGTCCTTGAAGTTGCCCCTCCCCCCTCTCCCCGAGCAGCGGGCGATTGCGCGGGTGCTGGGGGGGCTGGATGACAAGATCGAACTGAACCGGCGGATGAACCGGACGCTGGAGGATTTGGCGCGGGGGGTGTTCCGGTCGTGGTTCGTGGACTTTGACCCCGTCGTCAAGCCTTCCAAGGGCTTCGCCGGGCCGTCGCGTGGCTTCGCCGGGCCTTCCAAGGGCTTGGCCGGCAGCGGCTCGCCCAGGCCCTCCTCCGGCGGGGGCTCGGTCCCCCTCGCGTCGCCTTCGGCGGGGGCCGCGCCCGCCGACCTGTTCCCCAAGCGCCTGGTCGATTCGCCCCTCGGCCCGATCCCCGAGGGGTGGAGGGTGGGGACGGTGGGCGAGATCGGCACGAATCCGCGCCGGGGCGTGCTGCCGTCCGAAGTGGACGCGACCACGCCCTATATCGGGTTGGAACACATGCCCCGGCGGTGCATCGCGCTCGACGATTGGGGCACGGCGGCGGATGTGTCGAGCGGCAAGTCCCGCTTCGCGCGCGGTGAAATCCTCTTCGGCAAGTTGCGTCCCTACTTCCACAAGGTCGGCGTGGCCCTGATCGACGGCGTGTGTTCGACGGATGTGATCGTCGCGGCTCCGAAGAAAGAGTGCTGGTTCGGCGTGTTGCTCGGCCACCTGTCGTCGGATGAGTTCATCGACTACGTGGACGGTGCGTCGGGCGGCACGCGGATGCCGCGAACCGGTTGGGGCGACATGGCCCGCTATCAGATTGTCATCCCGCCCGAGCCGATCGTGGCCTCGTACTCGGCGTGGATGCGGCAAGTGGCGGAGATGCTGCGTATCCACGCGCACGAGTCACGCTCGCTCGCCGCGCTGCGTGATGCGCTCCTGCCGCAACTGCTGTCGGGCGAGATTCGTTTGCGTGAGGCCGATCGGGCCGTGGATGACGCGCTCCGATCCAACAGTCCGCTGCCCCGCGCGGGCGGGAACAAACGCCCGCGCGCCGGGATGGCCGCGGGCACCAGCAAAGGGAGGGCCTGACGCATGGGCTGGCACGGCTCCGAGTCCGAGTTTGAGTACACCACCATCGAGCGGCTCAACGCCCTGGGCTATGCCCATGTCCACGGGTCGGAAATGCTGGCGATGCGGGGCGGCGATGAGGCCGAGGTGGTGCTCAAGGACCATCTGCGCGCGTTCTTGACGCGACGGTACGGGCGGACAATCACACGACCCGACGGGCTGCCGGAGGCGGCCATCGAGTTGGCCGTCGCCAAGTTCGCCCGGCCCGAAGGGGTGGACACGCTCCGCCGCAACGCCGCGCTGCACGCCATGCTGCGCGGGGGCGTGGAGATCGGCGTCGAGGAACCGGCGACGAAGACGACGCCGGCGAGCAAACGCATTGCGCACATCTACGCGGTGGACTGGGAACGACCCGAGCACAACGAGTTTCTGGTCGTGAACCAGTTGCCTGTCCACGGGGTGCGCGAATCCGGCGGAGCCGGGGTGGGCAACGACCGCCGGCCCGACATCATCGTGTACGTGAACGGGCTGCCGCTGGTCCTGTTCGAGTTGAAAAACCCCTACGACGACCAGCCCACGGTGGCTGACGCGATCAACCAGATCGGCCACTACCGCCACGAGATCCCGCAACTCTTTGACCACAACGCGCTGTGCATCGCCTCCGACGGCGTGACCACGCTGCACGGCATGTGGACCGCGAACGAAGAGTGGTACGCGCCGTGGAAGAGCATTGATGGCGCGAGCGTCGAACGCGGCACCACCGGGAGCATGAAGACGCTCATCGAGGGACTGTGCCCGAAGGACCGGCTCCTCGCGTATGTCCGTGACTTCATCGTGTTCGAGACGGTGGGCGCGGCGGGCGGGAAGATCATCAAGAAGGGTGGGAAGTACCACCAGTTCTTCGCGGTGCGGATCGGGGCGCGGAAGATCCTGGAGTCGGTAAGGGCGGGGACGGCGGACAAACGCCCCAGCGAAGCGTCCAAGAGACTCGGCGTCATCTGGCACACCACCGGCTCGGGCAAGTCGCTGTCGATGTGCTTCCTGGTGGGGATGCTGCGGCGGGAGCCGTTGCTCAACAACCCGACCTTTGTGATCCAGGTCGATCGGACGGACCTTGACCAGCAACTGCACGACCAGTTCGTCGCGGCGCGGTCGCTGGTGGGCGATGTCAAGCACGCCAAGAGCGTCGAGGACTTGCGCGGCCTGCTCCAGACGCAGGGCGGCGAGGTAATTTTCACCACGATCGAGAAGTTCGCGCTGCGTGAGGGCGAGGCCGAGCATCCGGTGCTCTCGACGCGAGACAATGTGATCGTGATTGCCGATGAGGCGCACCGGAGCCAGTACGGGTTCACCAAGGGCTTTGCACGCTGGCTCGGGGCGGCGCTGCCCAACGCGCGGCGGCTGGGCTTTACCGGCACGCCCGTCTCCTTCAGCGGGGCCGACACCGTCGAGGTCTTCGGTGACCTGGTCCACGTCTACGACATCCGCCAGAGCCAGGACGACAAGGCGACGGTGCCGATCTTCTACGAGCCGCGGCAGATCAAGCTTCATTTGAACAAGACGGACGTGGATGGGGCACTGGCGGAGATTGTCGAAGATGCGCCGATCGACGAGCTCGAGAGAAAGAAGGGCCAATGGGCCGCGCTGGCCAAGGCGGCGGGCGCGAAGGAGCGGATAGAACTGCTCGCGGCCGACCTGCTCGCACATTTCAAGGACCGGACGGCGACGCTCAAGGGCAAGGCGATGGTCGTCTGCATGATTCGCGAAAACTGCGTGCGGCTCTATGACGCGCTGCGGGCGTTGCCCGGATGCCCCGAGATCAAGGTCGTGATGACCGGCGACCTGGGCAAGGACCCGGAGGCGTGGAGCAAGGCCGGGCACCTGACGACCAAGCAGCAGCGCGAGGCGATCAAGAAACGGATGATCGACGCCGACGATCCGCTTTCGATGGTGATCGTCTGCGACATGTGGTTGACGGGCACGGACATCCCATGCCTGCACACGCTGTATGTGGACAAGCCCATGAAGGGCCACACGATGATTCAGGCGATCTCGCGTGTGAACCGCGTGTTCAGCGACAAGCCGCACGGACTGATCGTGGACTACATCGGCATCGGCGATGAGCTGCGGGCAGCCACCGCGAAGTACTCAGCGGGTGGAGAGGATCACGGGAAGCCCGCGGGCGGGCTGGATGAAGACGCCCGGCCGCTGTTCGTGGCGGCGCTGGCCGAGGTGCGGTCGTTCCTCCCCGAAGGCGTGAATTACGGCGACTGGCGGCGGCTCTCGCCGATCGCGCTGGAGGACCGCTACGCCGCGGTTTATGGGCATCTGACCATCGACGATGACCTGCGGGACCACTTCTTGGACGCCGAGCTGCGGCTGACGAGCGCATTCCTGCTCGTCAAACACCTGGATGACTGCCGCGCCAGCGCCGACGAGATGATCTTCTGTCAGCGGGTGCGTAAGCAACTCCTCAAGACGATCCGCGGGCGTGGACCTACAAGAGACATCGAGAAGGCGGTGCGGGACCTGGTGGATGACACCGTCGAGAGCGAGGGCGTGGTTGACATCTTCAAGGCCGCGGGGATCACGCGGGCCGACATTTCGATCCTCGACGACAACTTCCTTCAGACGTTTAAGGATCGGCCGCTGCCGGACCTTCGGCTCAAGTTGCTCGAGAAACTGCTCGCTGACGAGATCCACATGCGGGCCAAGAAGAACTTGGCCAAGGCGAAGAGGTTCCGTGAACTACTCGAAGCGACGCTCCAGAAGTACCACAACCGGCTTATCGACGCGGCGGCCGTGATCCGCGCCATGATCGAGATCAGGAAGGACATGGAGGCATCGGATCAGCGGGCCGGGCAGTTGGGCTTGGCGGAGGATGAGCTTGCCTTCTATGACGCCGTCGCCATCAACTACGAGAACGTCTACGGCGTGGACTTCCTGAAGGGCCTGATCCACGACGTTGTGCAGAGCATCAAGCGAAACCTGAAGGTGGATTGGACCGAGCCGCACCGTGAGGATGTGAAGGCCGCTGTGAGAGCCGCGGTGCGACGTGTTCTGACGAAGCAGGGCGTGAAGGCTGAGGACTTTGATCGGCTGATGCCCGTGCTGATGGCACAGGCGGAGGCGTTGTACGCGGAGTGGCCGATCGCGGCCTGAGGAGTGATTTGTGAACGGACGCCAGACATGAGCAAGAAACAACCAGCCTTTGGCGAGCGCATCCGCGAGAAGCGGCTCGCGAAGGGTCACAGCCTGCGGAAGTTCGCGGAGCTCATCGACGTGAGCCCAACCTATCTCTCGCTCGTCGAGCAGGGAAAGGTGGAGAGCCCTCCGACCGCCGAGCGGGTGCGTCGGATGGCGGAGGTGCTCGGAGAGAACCCAGATGAGCTGATGTCATTGGCCGGCCGGATGCCGGAGGATCTTCGCGGAATCATCCAGAGCGAGCCAGAAGAGATGCCTCAGTTGTTGCGGGCGGCAAAGGGTTTGACGGCAGACCAGTTGAAGGCGCTGTCGGCGCAGGCCAAGAGGATGCAGAAAGAGGAGCAATGATGGGGCGACCGCCTGCCAAGACCGAACGTGTGCCGTGGTTGCGCGATGAGAACATCGAGGCCGAAGCCGAGACGCTCTTTGCGCTGTGGCAGAAGGCCCACGGCGAGGTCTCTGAACCCCCGGTTCCCGTCGATGAGATTATCGAGCTGCAGCTCAACCTGCGGTATGAAATAGATGACCTGCAGAAGCGATTCGGTCACGGCGATGTTCTGGGAGCGATCTGGTTCAAGGAGCAGCTCATCCGAGTCGACCGTAGCCTTGATCCCGTCGAGCATCCGCGCATGCTGGGACGCTATCGGTTCACGCTCGCCCATGAGATCGGCCACTGGCAGCTTCACCGGAAGGTCTTTCTCCGCGACGAGACACAGATGTCTCTGACATCCGCAGCGGATGCGCCCGCTTTCGTGTGCCGCTCGACCGACCAAGCACGTGAAGAGGTACAGGCGAACATGTTCGCGGCGTACCTGCTCATGCCGCGTGACCTCGTTCGCCGTGCGTGGATCAAGTGGCGGCGCGCCGATGACGTGGTGTGTGTGCTTGACCTTGACGCGCCAGCGTCCTCCGGAAGTGTGAAGGCACAGCAGGACGCTGCGATGCAACGCTTCTCGAAGCCATTCGCTGAGCAGTTCCATGTGTCTGCCGAGGCCATGAGTTACCGCTTGGAGGCGCTTGGGCTCCTCACTCGTGATCGATCCCTGTTTGGTTGAACCCCCAGTGTTCTTGTGCGCAGTGCGTTTACTGTTCACGGGACATGGACATTTGGAGGCCCTGAAATGGCCAAAGACTTTGATCCGCGTCGCATCCTCCGCAAGATCTCCAACTCGCTCACCCGCGTGTGCTTCGAACGCGCCGGCGTGGTCGAAGGCATCCCTTGGGATGACCTGGGCGAGACCCAGGTCGAGCCCATCTTCACCGCGTGGCAGAAGATGCCCGACGACAAGCGCCGGCTCATCCAGCTCGTGCTCCAGGACATCAACGAACTGGCGGACGAGCGCGGCGTGAAGGTGCTGGTTGAGGAGATCCAGCGCATCGCGCCCGATCGCCTCGCCGAGTTCGACGCGATTGTCGGCCAGGCTGACCGCGCGATGTGGACGTACCTCAACGTCAAGATGGCGTTCGTGGTCGCCGCCTATTTCGCACGGGCGGAGGCCCTCTCCACGGGCCGCTACTGGATCACGCGGAACAGCCTGCCCAAGCAGTCGATCGCGGTGGGCGATTCCCACAAGGTGGCGCTGAAGGCGGCGCTGGCGGAGTTCTACTGGGATCGTCAGCTGCGCGGCAAGATCTGCGAGATCGAGCACTACACGAGGATCGGCGGCAGCGAGTACTTCTTTGCCTACCTCGACGACTATCCCGATGACCCGGTGGTCTTCGACGACACAGGGCATCTCGTGCGCAGCAAAGAGCGGCGCGTGTTCGACAACGTCTTCGTGTTCAACCCCAGCGATGGGACGCTCGATGTGTACGCCAAGGGCGGGAAGAAGGTGTACGAGCCCCTCCAGCAGCGGTTCTGCAAGGCCGTGCTTGGTGTTGACATCGGGCCCGCGGACCCGAAGCGCCCCGCATACGCGCTTGATCACCTGCTCAAGCCGGACCGGAGGCTGCCGACCGATCCCAAGGATCGCATCGTTGCAGTCACCATCACCCGTGTGCGGGTGGAGCCGATCGACCGGCCCGGCGAGTACATCGAGCTCGGGCTCAACCCGGAGCGAGGCATTCACCGGATCGACCAGGCGATTGCCGAGTACTTAAACACGCAGCGGCTGACGCCCGACCGGCTGCGCGTGAAGCAGATGTCGTTCGAGTTGCGCTTCTCAACGGATGCACGCCCGCGCCCGCTGAGGTTTAGCGTCAGCTGCCCCAACTCCTGCGACCTCAAGAGCAAGCCGGACGAGCTGCGCGCGATCGGCGAGCGGTGCCTGCGGCTGTGGGAGGTGACCCATGGGTGATTTCCTCTCCCGCCTGTGGGCGTGTTTCGACAGCAGCGAGCCTCTCTTTTCCGCCCGTGAGGTGGCATCATGGCCGGATGGGCAAGCCCAGTGGCTCCAGGAGCGTGGGGTGCTCTGCGCCACGACGTCCGCCTCGCGCGTGGGCTGTTCGTGCTGCCCTTCGGGGCATGTCGAGGATGTGCTCGAGGTTCCCGACGCCGACCCGCCTCGGTTCTTCATTGCGTGCCCGGAGTCGGTCACGGTTGAGGTTGATTCTGAAGCCCTGCGGCAATGGACGATCGACGGTGACGCCGTCGCGTCGCTCATCGCGGCGGCGCTTGGTATTCAGGGACGCCCCACTCCGATCGAGTCTGGCCGTGTGTGGCGGCTCGGGACAACCCGATGGCAGCAGACATCCCGTGAGGTGTTGCTGGCCCGGGGGCTCGGTGCCGATGATGCCGCCCGCATCGCAGCCCACGCGGGTCAGGCAGGTCGGCCCATTGTGCTGGTCAGCGGCCAGGAACCCCCATCCCATGTCTGGCCGGGGCGGCCACCGGCCTGTGTCGCACTGTCGCGTGTGATGTCGCAGGATGCGACAGGGCTGCAGGCGGATGGCGTACTGCTTCACGACCTGGTTCAGAAGGCCGACGAGCTTCAGGCGCAGGTGGAACTCTTGCCGCTGGACCCCGCCGGCAAGAAGCGGGTACTTCGCCGGCATGCTCAGGCTGCTGCAGTATCAAACCAAGAGGACGAGGTACTGGTCGGCGCGTACCAGGCATGCCATTCGTACCGCGAGGCGGCCAAGGTGCTCTCGGCACGCCTGAAGACCAAGATCACCAAGGACAAGGTCAAGCGTGCCGTGGACCGCGCCGGCGGCCCCTCTGCCGTCATCAACGGAGCCAACAGCAACTCGGTGGTGCGGACTGTCGCGTCGCACCGACGCGACAAAGGTGGGAGATTCTGAAAATCGTGCAGGTGCCGTGAAAGCAGGCCTCTGCGCGTTGTTCGACATCGATGGTGTGCGTCGCGGGGCGTTCAGAACCGCGACACCGGCCGGTGGGTCCGAGGGCCACGAGGGCCATAACCCGCCGGTCGCTACAAGCTCGTGAATGTCTGCGGCGTGCGCCGCGACGCGAGATTGGCACGGACGGGTGATGGCTCCGGCCCCGGAGGTCACCCGTGACCAACGGCGCATCACTGAACGACCAATACATCCGCACACTCATCCTGATCAAGGCCCGCAGCCTGATGAAGTCCCCGACCTTCCGGGGCGTCGAACGCGACGACGTTCTGCGGGACCTGACGCTCATCCTCGCCAAGCGACTCGGCCAGTTCGATCCCGAGCGGGCCCAGCTTCGCACGTTTGTGTCCCGCGTTCTGGACTCAGCCGCGATCACCTTGCTTCGGGCTCGCCAGCGTGAGAAGCGCTCCGGCGATCACGGCATGGCCTCTATCGAGCGGCTTCGGGAGCGCCAGGCCACGGATCCGGTCACCGGCTCGGCAGCCGTTGCGGAGGCCGATGCGGCACGCCGCCTTGGGCGTGAGGTCCGCTCCCCCATCGATGAGTTCCATCTCAATGACTCGATCCGCGAAATCGTGGCGGCGCTGCCCCCCGATCTCGCCGACTTGTGCCGTGCGCTCCAGGAAGACTCCGCAGTGTCGACGGCTCGCGGCCTGGGCATTTCCCGTCGCCAGCTACGCAATCGCATCGCCGAGCTTCGTGTGCGATTTGCCGCCGCGGGCTTCGAGACGTTTTGACCAAAGCGGACAGCGGCTCTGCGGACGGCGTATGTAGCCGGGGAGCAGCACCCCAGTGTGCAGCGAGGAGTTCACCATGACCACCGGCGTGTACCGCTTCATCTTCGACAAGGACATCGCTCTCACCGACGCGGAAGCAACGCTGCACCTGGCGATGATCGCCGCCGAGGGGCTCTTCGGCAATGCCATCGTCCGAATGGACGTCAGCTTCGCGGCGGACCAGGCGGGTCGAAGCCTGAGCGTCGACGGCACAACGCCGGTGGGCGCAGCGGTCGTCCGAATGTTCACCTCGCTGATGCTCCGCGAGTTCGGCGAGGACGCCTTCACCGTCCGGCGCGTGAAGGCGTCCTCAGCCGAGCCCACGGCGGCCGCCGCGTGATCACACCACTTCCGCTCGTCCGCCTCGGCCAAGGCGCATTCACCCGCGACATCTGGCCTCATGACATCGATCCCACTTTCTGCAATCACGGAGATTCCATGCCCACAACCGCCCCCGCAACCCTCATGAACCAGATCAGCAAGGGCCGCAAGGCCCGCCCCCGCCGCGTGATGCTTTACGGCACCCACGGCATCGGCAAGAGCACCTTTGGCGCGATGGCCGAGAAGCCCATCTTCGTTCCCACCGAAGACGGACTGGCCGACATCGACTGCGAGTCGTTCCCGCTGGCCCGCAGCCTCGGCGAGGTGATGGCGGCGCTCGAGTCCCTGTACTCGGGTGACCACGACTACCGCACCGTCGTCATCGACAGCCTTGACTGGCTCGAGCGCCTGATCTGGGGCGAGGTCTGCGCCGACGAGAGCGTCGAGAACATCGAGAAGATCGGGTACGCCAAGGGCTTCTCGTTCGCCATCGACAAGTGGCGTGCGGTACTCGGCGCGCTCGATGCGCTCCGTAGCGATCGCGGCATGACGGTGGTGCTGATCGCCCACGCCAAGATCGAGAAGTTCGAGAACCCCGAGACCGTGCCGTACGACCGCTACTCGCCGCGCCTGCACAAGCTCGCGTCGGCGCTCGTGCAGGAGTGGGCCGACGAGGTGCTCTTCGCCACGTACAAGGTCCACACCATCAAGGTTGACGAGGGGTTCAACAAGGCCAAGCACAACGGAGTTTCCACCGGCGAGCGGATCATCCGCACCGTCGAGCGTCCGGCGCACGTCGCCAAGAACCGCTTGGGCCTGCCCGAGGAGATCCCGCTGGACTACCGCGTCTTCGCGGCACTCGTGCGCGGCGAGGACCCTTCCGCCGCCGTCGTCACCCCTGCCCCCACCACCGACAACACCGGCAGCAACTGATTCATGGCGCGGCACCGCCTGCCAAGTCAAGCCTTGGCGAGCGGCGGCAAGGCATGGCATTTCTCTCATCGATCAAGGAGCTCTGCACCAATGGCAAATCTGAACTTTGACGCGAACCAAGTCGATCCTTCCGTTGCCCTCGACCCGCTTCCTGCGGGCAAGTACCTCGCCGTCATCTCCGAGTCGGAGCTCAAGCCGACCAAGACCGGCGTTGGCAAGTACCTGCAGTTGACCTTCCAGGTCATCGACGGCGAGTTCAAGGGCCGGCTCGTCTGGGCCCGGCTCAACCTCGAGAACAAGTCCGAGATGACGGTCAAGATCGCTCGGGGCGAGCTCTCGGCCATCTGCCGCGCCATCGGCGTGATGCAGCCGAAGGACTCGGTCGAGCTCCACAACGTCCCGCTGGAGATCAACGTCGGACTGAAGAAGCGCGACGACAACGGCGAGTTCACCAACGTCATCAAGGGCTACGCAAAGAAGGGCGGTGGCGGTTTGCCGATGAGCCCCCGCGCTCCCGTCGGCGTCGGCCCGGGGAGCACGCCGCCCTGGAAGCGGTGATCTGAACAAGTCTCTGGTGGGGTGCGTTCGGGCGTGGAGTGGTCGGGATGGGCCGGGTCTGGATCGGCGAGCACTGGTCTGGCAAGGGTCGCCTCACGCGGAGACGTGTGCGGCGGCGTTCAACCAAGGAGCACACGAATGAGCACGGCAACAGCGATCGGACCGGACATCAGCAACGGCGGCAAGCGGACCATCGACATGACCATCCCGTACCGCGTGGAGGTCGAGATCAAGGGCGAGGCGGACCTCTTGTTCCACCGCTGGAACTGCGAGGCCGTCGAGGCCAAGGCTCGCTCGGCCAAGGGATCGGCGGCGAAGAAGACCGACGACATCGAGTCGTACGTCTACCGCAACGACGACGGCGAGCTCTGCCTGCCAGGCGAGTACCTCAGGCAGTCGGTGATTGCGGCGGCCAAGTTCCGGCAGGACCCCCGGTCGCCGCGCAAGAGCGCTCAGGACCTGGTGAAAGCGGCGGTCGTGAGCCTGACGCCGCTCGCCGGCCTCGGCACAACGCGATGGGACTACGAGCACAAGTGTCGAGTGCAGGTGCAGCGCAACGGCATCACGCGCGTGCGTCCGGCGCTCAAGACCGGCTGGTCCGCCGCGTTTGTGTTCATGGTCAACCTGCCGGAGTACGTCTCGCCCGAGATGTTGCACGGTCTGCTCACCGACGCCGGTCGCCTGGTGGGCCTGGCGGACTTCCGCCCGACGTACGGGCGATTCCGTGTGACGCGGTTTGATGTGCTCGCTGACTGATGGGACCTGGTTGGTTATGGCGAGGCTGGGCATGGTCGGGCGAGGCTTGGCGAGGTTCGAACAGACGCATGGAACTCTCTCTCCCACTCCCACCCTCGGCCAACCACTACTACCGGCGTGTCGGCCGCGCGACGCTGATCAGCCGGGCCGGGCGTGAGTACCGCGCAGCGGTGAAGTCGGCGTTGCTGGCCATGGGCTCTCCGTCCGTGACAGGTCCCCTCACCGTGTTGGTGACGGTGTACCCGCCGGATCGGAGGCGTCGCGACCTCGACAACCTTCTCAAGTGCTTGCTCGACTCGCTCCAGCACGGGGGGCTCTACCGAGATGACAGCATGATCGATCGGATCGACATCCGTCGCGGCAAGTGCACGCGGGGCGGCGGAGTACATGTGGCAGTTCATGGGCACGACAGCACGAATGACCACGGCTTAGTGAGGTTGCGCGAGGCGAGCCGAGGTCAGGCGGGGCACGGACCGGTGTGGCCCGGCTAGGCGCGGCGTGGCATGGCTGGATCTGGCGCGGCCTGGAGTGGCACGGTGCGGTTAGGCCCGGCAGGGCTCGGATTGGCGTGAGCGCCGGCGCGGCGAAAGCCGCGTCGGCGGATTGAAATGCAACTGCGACCCTATCAAGCCGAAGCGGTGGAGGCGATCTACCACCACCTGCGCACTCGCGACGACAACCCCGTCGCGGTGCTCCCGACCGGATCGGGTAAGACGCCGCTGATCGCGACGATCTGCCGCGACGCCGTCACGCAATGGAACGGCCGCGTGGTCATCCTCGCCCACGTCAAGGAACTGCTCGAGCAGACCGCCGAGAAGCTCCGCGTCATTGCGCCCGACGTGCCGATGGGCATCTACTCGGCTGGGCTCAAGCGCAAGGACCTCGGCTACAGCGCCACCGTCGCGGGCATCCAGTCGATCTGGAAGAAAGCATGCGACCTGGGGCCGGTGGATCTGATCATCGTTGACGAGGCGCACATGGTCCCCGCCGAGGACGACGGCATGTACCGCCAGTTCATCGCCGACGCGAAGGTGGTGAACCCGAACGTCCGGATCATCGGGCTGACCGCCACGCCGTACCGCATGAAGTCCGGCTCGATCTGCGCCGCCGAGAACATCCTCAACCACGTCTGCTACGAGGTCGGCGTCCGCGAGCTGATCGTGCAGGGATTCCTGTCGCCGCTCAAGACCAAGGCGGGCCTGCAGAAGATCAGCACCAACGACCTGCACGTCCGCGCCGGCGAGTTCGTCGCCAGCGAGGTCGAGGACCTCATGGACAAGGAGGGGCTGGTCGAGGGCGCTTGCGCTGAGATCGCTGCGCACACCAAGGACCGCAGCGCCACGCTGATCTTCTCCTCGGGCATCCGCCACGGCCAGCACATCGTCGATGTGCTCAAGACCAAGCACGGGATCGAGTGCGGCTTCGTCACCGGCGACACGCCCGACGGCGTGCGTGCGGCGATCCTCGGCCGCTTCCGTTCGGGCGAGCTCAAGTACCTGTGCAACGTGAACGTGCTGACGACCGGCTTCGATGCACCGCACATCGACTGCGTGGCGCTCGTGCGCCCGACCATGTCGCCGGGCCTTTACTACCAGATGGTGGGCCGAGGCTTCCGGCTGCACCCCGGCAAGAACGACTGCCTCGTGCTCGATTTCGGCGGCAACGTGCTGCGCCACGGCCCCGTCGACGCCATCCGCATCGCCACCGACGATCGCGGCGACGGCGAAGCGCCCGCGAAGGAGTGTCCGAACTGCCAGGCCCTCATCGCGGCGGGCTACCAGACCTGCCCGCAGTGCGGCCACCAGTTCCCCGAGCCGAATCGTCAGCAGCACGAGGCGAAGGCCAGCACGGAGGGCATCCTCTCGGGGCAGACCACGCGCGAAGAGCACCAAGTCAGCGAGACGACGTACCACGTGCACTACAAGCGCAGCGACCCTTCCGCGCCGCTGACCATGCGCGTCGAGTACCGCGTTGGCTTCAACCGCTTCTTCCGCGAGTGGGTCTGCTTCGACCACACCGGCTACGCCCGCACCAAGGCGGAGGCGTGGTGGCGGGCACGCTCGGTCGAGCCGGTGCCCGGCGGCACGGAGGAAGCGGTCGAGATGGCCAAGGCAGGGGCGCTCGCCCCGACGCTCTCGATCACCGTCGAGAAGAAGGCCGGCGACCAGTTCGAGCGCGTCACGCAGCACGTGCTCGGCGATAAGCCCCCGCGCCTTGACAGCGAAGAAGGCCTGCCGGACCGGCCGCCGGAGCCCGCGGGCATGACGTACGGCATCCCCGAAGACGAAATCCCCTTCTGAACAAGGAGTACCGCATGATCACGATCACGATCGAAGAGACCGACAAGGACGGGCAGTTGCTCGGACGCCACGTGGCCTCCGCGCCCATCGACAAGAACGACACCAAGGGCATCGGCTCGCTGCTGGCGAGGAGCGTCGGCGGCCTGATGTACCACACCGAGGCCCGCGCGGAGATCCCGCTGCTGATCGCGGCCGCCGGAACGCACCGGGCCAGCTCGTGCACGCGGGCGATCGGCCACGCGGCGGGCCTGGCCACCGGGACGTACGGCTTCGACCTGGCGATCAAGCCCGTCATCGAGATCGACCGCCTGCTGGACTACCGCGCCAGCAAGCGCGACCGCGAGACCGCAGCGCAGACGCTCAAGATCATGGGCGCCACCATCCGCCGCCGCGAGGACAACGAATAAGCGATGAGCGATGGCCCCTCCATTCTGCTCGAGTCGGCGCGCACGTATCTCGCCCGCGGGTACGCGGTCATCCCCGTGCCCGCGCGGAAGAAGATCCCCGTGCTCAAGGGGTGGACGGACCTGCGGCTCTCCGAGAGCGACCTGCCGGCGCACTTCAACGGCACCGGCAACATCGGCGTGCTTCTGGGCGAACCGAGCGGCTGGCTCGTGGACGTCGACCTCGACTGCGAGGAGGCGGTGGCGCTTGCGCCCAAGTTCCTCCCGCCGACGGGCGCGATGTCCGGGCGGCCGGGCAAGCCCGCGTCGCACTGGTGGTACGTGTGCGAGGGGATGAAGACCCGCAAGCACCAGGACCCGGTATCGAAGAAGATGATCGTCGAGCTGCGGAGCACCGGCGCACAGACGGTCGTCGGCCCGAGCATCCATCCCAGCGGGGAGCCGTACGACCCGCTCGACGGCGAACCCGCCGTAGTCGACGCCGGGGAATTGGCTGCCGCCGTTGCGGCGCTGGCTGAGGCTGTGACCGAGGCCAGGCATGGGCGCAAAGAAGCGATCGTTTCAAAGCCAACGTCACTTCGAAACGATCGCTTCCCAGCGGTCGACGCCGTGCTCCGGCGCGCCGCGGCGTACCTCGACCGCATCCCGCCAGCAATCTCCGGCTCTGGCGGGCACAGCCAGACCTACACGGCTGCGACGGCGATGGTGCATGGGTTCGGCCTCGATCCCGAGGCGGCGTTCTCGCTGCTGTGGGATCGGTACAACCCGCGGTGCGAGCCGCCGTGGTCTGAGAAAGAGCTGCGGCACAAGGTGACCGACGCCGCCAGCAAGCCGCACGACCGTCCGCTCGGCTGGCTCCGCGATGCTCAGAAGGCCGAGGATCTGGGCGGCGTGGACCTGTCGGGATTCCTGGCAGCGCCGGCGAAGGCGAGCGACGACACGGCCGCTCCGGACGAGGACACGCCGATCGATCCCGGCACGCTCCCCGATCGCTACCTCGCCGTGCCCGGGTTCATCTCCGAGGTCATGGCGTTCAACAGGGAGACGGCCCACCGTTGGCAGCCGATGCTCGCGCTCGCCGGCGCGATGTGCCTGCAGGCCGTGCTCGCGGGGCGCAAGGTCCGCGACGAGCGCGGCAACCGCACGAACCTCTACGTCGTGTGCCTCGCGGGGTCCGGCTCCGGCAAAGACAACGCGAGGCTCATCAACAAAGCGGTGCTCTTCAAGGCCGGTCTCAACGGGCTCGAGGGCAACGAGGACCTCGCCAGCGACGCCGGGCTGGTCACCGCCGTCGAAGCCGAGCCCGCGATCCTCTTCCAGATCGACGAGTTCGGGCGTTGGCTCCGCACCATTGGCGACCCGAAGAAGGCCCCGCACCTTTTCAACGTCATCTCGACGCTCATGAAGATGTACTCGTCGGCGCGGAGCATCTTCAAGGGCAAGGCCTACGCCGACGCCAAGCGGAACAAGGTCATCGATCAGCCGTGCGTGTCACTCCTGGCTACAACCGCGCCCGAGCACTTCAAGCACGCGCTCACGCCCGACGCCATGAGCGACGGGTTTATGGCCCGGCTCATCGTGTTCGAGACCGGGGAGATGCCGCCGCGCGTGTGGCAGCCGGAGAAGGACCCGCCGCAATCGATCGTGGATGCGGCTGCCTGGTGGGGCGCGTTCAACCCCGGCGGCAACCTCAGCCGCGAGCACCCCAAGCCGATGGTGGTTCCGACCTCCGATGACGCCCGCGCCGCGTTCAACCGCCTCGCGGCGCTTGCCGACGCCGAGATGGAGCGCCCGCGTGAGGACCTGCGATCGATCTGGGCACGCGTCGAGGAGAAGGCGTGCCGCCTGGCGCTGATCTACGCCTGCTCCAAGAACCGCGAGAAGCCGGTCATCGATGCCGACGCAGCCGAGTGGGCGTGCGGACTGTCCGAGCACCTGACCCGCCGCGTGCTCTACCTCGCCCACGAGTACGTGTCGCAGGGAGAGTTCGATGCCAAGCAGAAGGCCGTGCTCCGCGCGATGCGGACGGCGGGCGGGCGCATGACCCGGTCGCAGATGTGCCGCGTGACCCAGCACCTGACCCAGCGGGAGCGGGACGAGGTGCTCGAGAACCTCAAGGAGACCGGCCGCTTGAAAGAAGGGGTCGAGCCGACCGCCGGGCGGTCAAGGAGGGTGTATGAACTCCTGCCGTAGCAGGTCAGAAACGCGGGTTGGACGCGGCCAGACCCTTCTTTCACATTCTT
>Ga0209573_1002379_pt1 | contig 24211 bp, 18 predicted proteins | sample TNRBio252014_DNA_FD_185870 | JGI IMG/M metagenome (GOLD analysis project Ga0209573, IMG submission 185870) | Wastewater treatment Type I Accumulibacter community from EBPR Bioreactor in Madison, WI, USA - TNR Reactor_6/25/2014_ DNA (SPAdes)... | ecosystem: Engineered > Bioreactor > EBPR >... | reverse complement strand
CGGTGGGCGATGACGATGGAGGTGCTGCGGGCCAGGAGCAGGTTGATGGCCTGCTGAATCTGCTGCTCGGTGAAGGGGTCGATGCTGGCCGTTGCCTCGTCCAGGATGAAGATGGCCGGGTCTTGCACCAACACACGCATCAGGGCCACCAACTGGCGCTGGCCCATGCTCAGCCGAGTGCCCCGCTCGCCCACCTCGGTGTGCAAGCCATCGGGCAGGGTGTCCAGCCACTCGCCGCCGCCGATCTGCCTGGCAATCGCCTCGATCTCCTGGTCGCTGGCTTCAGGACGGGCGTAGCGCACGTTGTCAGCCACTGTGCCGGCGAAGAGGAACGGCGCCTGCGCCACAATGCCCAACTGGCGGCGGTAGGCGTGCAGGTCCAGGTCGCGGATGTCGTGGCCATCGATGGCGATGCGCCCCCCCTGGAACTCGTAGAAGCGCGCGATCAGCTTGCCCAGGCTGCTCTTGCCCGCGCCCGTATGGCCGACCAGCGCGATATTCTCGCCGGGCCTGACTTGCAGGTCGAAGCCGGCCAGCACCTGTTCTTGCGCGCTGTAGCGGAAATCGACGCCCTGGAAGCTGATCTCGCCGGCCAGCCGGCCAGGGTTGAACGCGCCGGCCTGGCGCACCGTCGGCTCGGCGTCGATCAGGGCGAAGAGGCGCTCCGAGGCCGACAGGCCGGCCTGTACCTGGCTCCAGAAGGCCGAAAGCTGGGCCATGGGGAACCAAAAGCGGTCCACGCTGGTGATGAACAGGTACCATGCGCCCAGGGTGATGGCGCCCGCGGCTGCCGACAGGCCGCCAAAGTAGACCAGCACGGCCGTGCCCACGCCGCCCACCATGTTGAGTATGGGGAAAACATTGGACAGCATAAAGCCGCGGCGCAGGTTGATGTCGTAGGACTTGCTGTTGACCCGCAGGAAATCGCCGTAGATCGCGGCTTCCTGGCGGAAATTCTTGGCCACGCTGATGCCGGTCACGGCCTCCTGGATGGCCGCGTTGACCTCGGCGATGGCCTGGAAGCCGCTGCGGGTGACCCGGCGCGCCAGATTGCGCAGGCTGTAGGCCACCACCGTGATGGCGAGCGATGCCAGCAAGACAGCCACCGTCAGTTGCCACGAGATCGTGAACAGGATCACCGCCAGGATCACCAGCGACAGCATCTGGCTGATGATGTCGACGATCAGCACGACGACCTGAGAAAATTCCTGGGTGTCGGTGGTGATGCGGCTGATGATGCGGCCGGTGCGAAATTGGTCGAAGAACGACATGTCGTGGCCGATCACCGCCTCGAACGCGTCCACCCGCAGGTCGGACATGACCATGCCGGTAACGCGCGCCAGCAGCCGGCGGCGCAGCCAGTTGACGCCCCAGAAGAGCAGGCCAATCAACAGTGAGATCCAGACCAAGGCCCACAGCGCAGCCGGATCGGCATCTTCTCCCAGCAGGTTGATCCCTTGGGAGACAATCAACGGCTGGATCGCGGCGATGACGGCCAGCAGCACGATGGTCACCAGCGTCCACAGCAGGCGCCGCCGGTCGCGGCCAAAATAGGTCGCCACGCGGCGCACCAACTGGCGGTCGGTGTAGGTTCGGTCGTAGGCTTCGGTGTTGAGTCCTGAGAACATGACGGTTCTGAATGATGAATGATGAATGATGAACGATGAGTCCGGATCAGGATTCATCATTCATCGTTCATCACTCATAGCTCGCAAAGATATTCCGATACGCTTCCGACTGCTCCAGCAGCTCCTCATGGCTGCCGATCGCGGCGATGCGGCCGCTCTTCAGCACCACGATCAGATCGGCCCAGCGGATCTGCGACAGACGGTGGGTGATCAGGATGGTGGTGCGGCCGCGCGCGGCCTCTTCGATGGCGCGCTGGATGCGGTCCTCGGTGGCGCTGTCGATCGCGCTGGTCGAGTCGTCCAGGATCAGCAGGCGCGGCTCGGTCAGAAAGGCGCGCGCCAGGGCGATGCGCTGGCGCTGGCCGCCCGAGAGGGTCACGCCCCGTTCGCCCACCTCGGTCTCGTAGCCGTCGCGGAAGCTGAGGATGAAGTCGTGGGCCTGAGCCTTGCGGGCGGCTGCCTCGATCTCGCTGCGCTCGGCCTGCTGGCAGCCAAAGGCGATGTTGTCGGCCACGCTGCGCGAGAAGAGGAAGATGTCCTGCTCGATGATGCTGATCTGGCGGCGCAGTGCGGCCATGTCCCAGTCGCGCACGTCCACGCCGTCGATCAGCACGCGACCCTGGTTCACGTCGTAGATACGGTTGACCAGCTTGGCCACCGTGCTCTTGCCGGAGCCAGTCTGGCCGACGATCGCCACGGTCTGGCCCGGCTCGACGCGAAAGCTGACGTCATGCAGCGTAGCCGCGCCTTCATAGCCAAAGGTGACGGCGTCGAACTCCAGCGCGCCTTGCATCGGCTGGCTGTAGCCGCCCGTGTTCTCATCCAGCTTGGTCTCCTGGTTGAGGATCTCCAGGATGCGCTGCGCGCTGGCGATGCCGGAGGAGACCTGCGAATAGGCGAACTGGCCGACGTTGGTGGGAAAGATGAAGAGCAGCATCAGGCCGTTGTAGGCCACCACGTCGCCGATGTTGATCGCGCCGGCCTGGTAGAGAACCAGGCTCTGGGCCAACGCGGCCGTCTGCACCAGCCCCAGCAGCAGCAGTTGGTAGAAGCGCGCCTCCACATCGCCCTGCCAGATGTAGGCCCGCCGCCAGCCATCGACCGCGCGGCGGAAGCGGCTGGTCTCGCGCGCCTCCTGGGCCGCGCCCTTGACCGTCTCCACGCCGTCGATGGCCTCGGCCAGCACGGTGTTCATCTGCCCGAACTCGGCCCGCACCGAGCGCGTGGTCGGCGCGAGCTGGCGCAGGTAAATCCAGGTGCTGAGCACGTAGAGCAGCAGATAGGCCAGCGGCGCGGCCAGCAGGCTGGGATCGATGCGCGGCGCGGCCACAATGGGAATCACCAGGAAGCTGGCCGAGCCGATCACCAGGTTCAGGCCGGGGTTGAACATCAGGTTGATCTCGCGCACGTCGTTGGTGGCGCGCGCCATCAGGTCGCCGGTGGGATGCGAGTCGTGGAAGGACATGCTCTTGCCCATCAGGCTGCCGTAGACCTCGTCGCGGCTGTCCCGTTCCAGGCGCTGGCCCAGCACCTCGCTGGAGAAGTTGCGGCCCACCTGGGTCAGCCCGCGGATGATCTGGCTGGCGGCGATCAGCAGCGCGATGACCAGCAGCGCCTGCGTGTTGCTGGGGTCAGCTTGCATGACGTTGAAGGCCTCGCCGAAAAGCACGGGAGCGACGCCGGCCAGCGCCGCGTTGGCCAACGCGCCGGCAAACACGCCGATCACCCAGATCCAGTTGCGCCGGATGTGCGACCACAGCCAGCGCAGCGGGCTGCGCCTGTCGGACGTCCACGAGCGTTGCACGGAGAATTCACTGACGGACATGGCGATGATTTTACACCATAACGCCAAAAACGCACAGCAGCGGCCCGACCGGCGGCTGATCGACCAGGTGGTGTATCGCCTGTACGGGCTGACGGAGGAGGAGATCGCGGTGTTGGAGGGGAGTGGGTAGGCGGTTGTGGTTTGTGGTATAATCGGTTCAGCAGTTGAGTTAGTGACACGACCCTTTAGTCGGAGATAGGCGATGAAACTAGAGACCCTTTTGGCTGATATTCACGCATTGGAGACAGACTTGCTGAACTTCGAGCGGAAGTACGGGGTCCGTTCGGAGACGTTCTACGCGGCTTACCAAAGCGGTGAGGAACCGGAGGACGACGCGTGGGTGCTGGACTTTGGCGAATGGGCCAGCGTTTATCGCACCTGGTTGGCGTGGCAAGCTGAATACCGCAACGAAATCCAGCGGCGGCAAGAACAGGCGCCCAGCCTGGCAGGGTTGATCCGCGTAACCGCATGAACACCGCACTGCGCACCGCCGAGGACTACGAAGCCTTCCTGTATGGATTGCCGGATGAGTTCCCGGCGATCCGTGCTTCCACGCTGGTTTTCATTCGACGCGGCGGCACGTTGGCGCGCGTGGCAGGGGAGTTGCACTTCTCGCAGGGCTTTCGGCTCGTTGTGCGTGAGCGCATCCTCTCTGATCGTCTTCCTGCAGTCATCGACAGCTACGGCTACGAAGTCTGGCAGGGCGAGAACAAGCTCTACTGGTACGACTCGCAACCGCATCCCAACGAAGCGGCTCTGCAAAGCACCCATCCCCACCACAAGCACGTCCCGCCTGACGTCAAGCACAACCGTATCCCCGCTCCGGGCCTGAGCTTCACCAGGCCAAACCTGCCATTCCTGATCGAGGAGATTCAGGCGTTGCTAGTTCGTTCGAAGGATAGCACAGAGCGTTAATGGCCAGGGCCTGGTTGGCGCACGCAGATCGAACGCACCAATGACAGGCAACGTCGCCAATGACAGCCCCTCCGCCTTTTCTCTTCTCCCTGCTGAACCTGCCCCTGCTGGCCGGCATGATCATGTTCATCCTGGTCAGGCGGCCGCGTCAACTGCTCACCTGGGCCTTCGCCGGCGTGATGGTGGGCTTGATCGTCTGCTACCTGGCTGATGTGGTCCTGTACCAGCCGGATATATCGGTGCAGGCCGGCCTGGCCTGGCAGTTCATTTTGAACCTGGGGGCGCACCTGACCATTCTCGCGGCGCTGGCGGTGGTTGTCCTGCTGCGCGACAAGCGCCTGGAGCACTGGGAATGGGCGATCGTCAGCTTTGTCATCGTGCGCACGGCCATCGACATTCCCTGGCTGGCGGGATTCTTGCGGCCCGAGGTCGCGCATCCCTGCGAAAATCGCACCGGACTGCCCAGGCTCACCTGCCCACCTGGCGACCAGTTAGCAATTGCTGCGGCAGCACTTTCAGGCCTCCTGGTCATCGTCCTCTACGTCAGCACCGTTTACAAAGCCGCCGAGCCCAAACGCGCCATTCTGCGCCGCTATATCATGCCCATCGTGTTGTTGATTGCCGCTATGAGCGTTGGGCTGCAGATTTTGGCGTTGGTCGGGCAGGTCAGCTTTGGCATCATCCCCGCCGGTCCTACGACATTGTTGTCTATCCTGATCGGTCTGCGCATGTTCCTGGCGTTGGAGGAAGCAGAGACCGGGGTGCGCTTTCCCGTGCTGGGCTGGCGCATCCTGGTCTGGTTTGTCCTGCTGATCAGCGCGGTGCTGGTGGACCTGACGTGGGGCTGGATTAATGTACCGGTGTGGACTCTCGTCGTCCTGGCGGCGGGCCTGGCTGGGGGCGGCGCCATGCTGGTCAACTCGTTATCGCACCGTGTTGTGCAGGATCCAGCGAGCGACGAACCCAGGACGCTGGCGCCAGCGCCGCCTGATGCCGTCGGTGCGGCGTTGGCAGCAACAGGCCCTCCGCCCGAAGCGCTGCGCCTCTACCTGTTAGGGCCCATGCGGGTGGTCCGGGCCGGCGAAGCCCTGCCCAACACGGCCGAAGTCTGGCGCTCGGCCAAGACGCGCTCGCTGCTGGCCTGGCTGGCGCTGCGCCGCGAGGCCGGCGCTACGCAGGTTGAGCTGGTCGATGCGCTCTGGCCGGTCGGGCCTGAGTTCGACGCTGAGGCCGAGCGCAGCAGCCTTTCAGCCTTGCGCAGCTATCTATCGACGTTGCGCCGGGTGCTGGATCCGGCCGGCCCGCGCGGCAGCGATCGCTTCATCAAGCATGAAGGTGAGCGCTACATCTTGCGGCCAGACGAGGTGTGGGTAGACGTAGGGCAGTTCGAGATGCTGGCCGGGGAGGCTGAAGCCCTGCTGCGGCAAGGCCACACGGCAGAGGGCCTGGCCTGCTGGCAGCAAGCCGTTGCGCTCTATGCTCCCCAAGGGCTGCTGCCCGACGAATCGTACCTGCCCGCATCCCTGCTCGAGCCGGCGCGCGAGGGCCTGCGCCAGCGCTGGCTGAGCGGGCTGCGCGCCTTGGCGCGCGCTGAGCAAGACCCAGCGCGCGCCGCCGATCTCTGGGAGACCATTCACCAGGCTGAGCCGCTGGATGAAGAAGCAACTGCCTGGCTGATCGAGCGCCATCGCAGCTCGGGCAACACCAGCAGCCTGCGCATGTTGCTGCAAAGACGCCGCGACGCTGAGGCTGAGATGGAAGCGCTCTAATCGTCTCCCCACCCTCAACCCGCTGCGGAGCGACAGCCAAAAATAGTTGCAGACTACGCTGCACTGCCTCCCAGCCACCAGTTTTCACAATCGGGCCGCCAGGTAGCAATTTCGTAGCGGCCGCATGGTACAGTGAGCGTGCTGATACCTGCAGACCGACCGGGTTGCCTCGGCGGCTCCATCCGCGGGGGACAAAGCGAGAGATGCCTCGGCCAGCTTTGGCTTGGCCGGGTTAGCTCTAGGCCGGGAGATCTGGGGAGTCTCCGGGTATCAGCAGGGCGCCAGCGGCACGGCCGCTGGCGCCTCTGAACGCACCATCGACGCATCACATTTCGGAGGGTACCATGCAACGCAGACATCTCCATCGCCTCTTCAGCCTTGTGCTGGCCGTGACGCTGCTGGCCGGCTCCGTGCTCAGCGCAGCCGCGCAAAGGCCGCAGCCGCCGGACAGCAGCCGGCCGGCTGTTCCATCGGCCAGACCAGCCCCAGAGCCAGCACAGCAAGGGCCGCAGCCGTGGCTGCAACGTCCTGCCGGTGACCAGCCGGACGCGGCAGCCAGTCCCGCCGTGCCCATCGGCCAGCCAGGCCTGAGCTTTCGCCACGTGCAGACCTTCGGCCAGACCGAGACCCCTTACCTGGCCGACGCGCAGCACCTCAACGATCCCAATGGCTTGTTCATCGATAATAACAACTCGCTCTACGTGGTCGAAGAGTCGGGGCATCGCTTGCTGCGCTACAACGCCAGCGGCGCCAACACTCTGATCGTCGGCGCGGCAGGGCAGCCCTGGCACCACGACCGGTTCCTGGCCTGGCCCAAGGGCGTGACAGCGGACGCCGCCGGCAACATCTGGGTGACCATCGGCCACGCGGTCAAGGCCTTCGACCCGGCCGGCAACCTGCTTCTGCGCTATCCCGACGATGAGCCCTGGAACTCAGGCAGCGGCAACAACCGCTTCGACCAGCCGCGCGGCATCGCCTTCGACAGCACAGGCCGGCTGTTCGTGGCTGACGACAACAACCATCGCGTGCAGGTGTTCACCGTGTCTGGCACCAGCCTGACCTACCAGGCGACCATCGGCGTGACCGGCCAACCGGGCAGCGATAACAGCCACTTCAACCATCCATCTGAGATCGCTATCGACAGCAGCAACCGGCTCTACGTGGCCGACGTGGAGAACTCCCGCGTGCAGCGCTGCACCTTCAGCGGCGCATGGACCTGTTCGACCTTCCACGGCACGGGTATGGCGGGCGGCGCAGATGACCAACTGAACTGGGCCTATGGCCTGGGCCGGGATGTTGTGGGCAACAGCATCTACATCGCCGACAGCGGCAACGGCCGCATCAAGCGCTGCACCACCACCGGCAGTTGCAGCATTCTGATCAACGGGCTGGCCTGGCCGTCAGACGTGGCCACAGACAGCGCTGGCAACGTCTACATCAACGTTTGGGACGACTTTACTGTGCGCAAGTTCAGCAGCACGGGCAGCCCTATGGGCGTCTTTGCCGGCGTCAGCGGCGTGCCTTACGTGACCGACGGCCAGCACTTGAACAGTCCTTGGGGCATCGGCGTGGGCGCGGATGGCAGCGTCTACGTGACTGAAAACCGCGGCTACCGGCTGCTCAAGCTGGATGCCAGCGGCGCGGTGCAGTGGACCGTGGGCGAAGCCGGCATCTACGGCGACGATAACGCCCACTTCGGCCAGTGGTGGACCGGACCCGAGGGCAGCATCGCCGTCGACACGGCCGGTCGCGCCTACGTGCCCGACACGCCCAACAACCGTATCCAGATCTTCAACGCCGACGGCAGCTATCACGCCACCTTTGGCGCGTGGGGCGTCGGCAACCACGAGTTCGAGGGTCCGGTTGGCATCGCCGTCAGCCCGGCCACCGGCGACATCTTCGTGGTCGACCACGGCAACCAGCGCATCCAGGTCTACACCCGCCATTGGGTCTATCGCATGACCTTAGGTGTGCTGGACGAGCAGGGCAGCGACAACCGTCACTTCAGCTGGCCGCGGGGCGTGGCCGTGGACGCCAGCGGCGCGGTCTACGTGGCTGACGTGAGCAATTACCGCGTGCAGAAGTGCCTGCTGTCAGCCAACGACTACGCTTGCACGACTTTCGCCGGCGAAACCGGGGTGTTTGGCAATGACAACGGCCACATCGTTCCTATGGATGTGGCTGTCGACGCCGCCGGCCGCGTCTACGTGGCCGATCCCTGGAACGACCGGGTGCAGGTGTTCGACGCCACTGGCGCGTATCTGGCCACCATCGGCGGCGTGTATAGCAGCAGCAGCGGCGGCCTGCGCGACGCCGTGGACGTGGCGGTGGACAAAGAGGGCAATGTCTACGTGGCTGAGAGAGACAACCACCGTGTGCAGAAGTTCAGCCCGGGCGTGCCGGGCTGGAAGCAGGTCAACGTCACCGGCTTTGGCGAGCGCTGGTCGTTCCTGGGCGGCTTGACTGCCTTCGGCGGCCGACTGTACGCGGGCGGCGCACACAACAATGCGCCCTGGATCTGGCGGCAGAACGCCGGCGGCGACTGGAGCGCGGTGGTGACCAACGGCCTGGGCGGCGAGAACTACTGGATCGATCACCTGGCCGAGTTCAACGGCCAGCTCTACGCCAGCACGGGCCACTACGCCTGCGACGATCCAGCGTGCAACACTGGCCATACCGACGGCGGCCAGATCTGGCGCAGCACGGACGGCGTCAACTGGTCGCTGGTGGTTGACGGCGGCTTTGGCGATGCGGAAAACCTGGAGATTTTCCGGATGGTGGTCTTCGGCGGCCAGCTCTATGCCAGCACGCTCAACACTGCAACCGGCGGCGAAATCTGGCGCAGCAGCACGGGCAATGCAGGCAGTTGGACGCGCGTCGTCATCGGGGGCCTGGGCGATGCAGGTAATCAAGGCGCTATGACCTTTCAGGAACACAACGGTGCGTTGTACGCAGGCACGTTCAATGAGCCGGCTGGCGGGCAGGTCTGGCGCAGCAGCAACGGCACAACCTGGACCCTGGTCAACGCCGGTGGCTTTGGCGACATCGACAACGCTGGGGTTGCGTCGTTGGCGTCCTTTGGTGGCTTGCTCTATGCCGGCACCACCAACTGGACCACAGGGGCCCAACTCTGGCGCTGCTCGGTCTGCAACGGCAGCGACTGGAGCCAGATGATGACCGGCGGCTTTGGCGATGGCTGGAATCGCCGCATCATGGCGCTGCCAGTGCTGCGCGGTCGCATGTATGCCCTGACCAGCAACCGATCTGGCGAGGGCACGCAGGTCTGGCGCTCGGCCAACGGTCAGCAATGGGAGCAGGATGCCCCGGCCGGCTTCGGCAACGGCAACAACACCGGCCCTAACTGGGGCAATTCGGTGGTGGTGTTCGGCAACCGACTCTTCATCGGCACGTCTACCGATGGCGTCGGCAACCAGATCTGGCAGAAGACCGTCACCGCTGACTTCAGCGCCACGCCGCTCACCGGCCGGCCGCCGCTGGCCGTCAGCTTCAGCAACGCCTCGGCCGGCGACGTCGCCAGCACGCAGTGGGACTTCGGCGACGGCCAGAGCAGCACGGCCGCCAACCCGACGCACACATACTCAGCGGCCGGCGCTTACACCGTGCGGCTGACGGTGGGCGACGGCATGGACAGCCACACGCTGACCCGACCGGCCTACGTCAACGCCTGGTATCGGACTTTCCTGCCGATCTCGGTTAAGGGCTACGATCCCTTGACCGATATCTACGACAGCTTCGACAATCCCGCCTATGACGGGACCTGGAACCCGTTATTGTGGTCATGGGAAGGCGACACTCCCTTCCACGCTGCGCAGCAGAACGGCGCCATGGTGCTCTGGAGCACGACTCCTTCACCCCAGGGTAGCGGTGCTCAACTTCAGACACGGCAACGACTGCCGCGCTCGCCACAACAAACGTGGTACATCGCAGGGCGCATGAAAATCAGCGATGATCGTCTCGGTGGTCACTCATCAGTCCAACTCAAAGTGCATGCGTTCGTGAACAACCACGGCTGGACGGCACTATGTGGTCTGAACGGGAGCCAAGGCAACCAGAACGCAGACTTTAGTTGCGGGATCCTGGTGCCAGAGGGAACAGGTTGGAGGATGGAATATCAAACGGCCAGCGTCTCGGTGCCGTATAATACCTGGCATGTCGCCCGAATAGAAATCGTCCCGACGACGGCACAACTGCGCTTCTATTTGAATGGCGCCATGATCGGCAGCCATGTGCCTAGCGATGCAGCTGCACTGGCTGTGGCAACCAGCCTGTCGGCGTCCCTTGATCTATGGAACGGCGATGCGAACACCACCTCGACCCGCTACGTAGACGACGTGCGCATTACGCCAGCGCAGTAGGTGTCGGGCCGCGGCGCCTCGTGACCTGCGCCGTATCGCTCGGCAGTTTGGTCTGATCCACCCTCTTTCCTCCAACCAGGCGGGAAGAGGGTGGATGCTTTTGCGCCCTTGTCGTCATGGCACACTCATGCTAAAATCAGCAGTAGTCACGTTAGCAACGTGACAGGCGTGCTGTCCGGCTGGTAGCCGGACCTACCAACAATGCGCGTAGGTCACGTTATCAACGTGACATGCGTGCTGTCTGGCTGATAGCCGGACCTATCAACAATGCGCGTAGGTCACGTTATCAACGTGACATGCGTGCTGTCCGGCTGGTAGCCGGACCTACGCGACGATGCGGCGTAGGTCACGTTACCAACGTGACAGGCGTGCTGTCCGGCTGGTAGCCGGACCTACGCGACGATGCGGCGTAGGTCACGTTACCAACGTGACAGGCGTGCCGTCCGGCTGGTAGCCGGACCTACCAACGATGCGCGTAGGTCACGTTATCAACGTGACAGGCGTGCTGTCCGGCTGATAGCCGGACCTACGCGACGATGCCGCGTAGGTCACGTTATCAACGTGACATGCGTGCTGTCCGGCTGATAGCCGGACCTGCGCAACGATGCGCGTAGGTCACGTTATCAACGTGACGGGCGCTCTGTCCGGCTGGTAGCCGGACCTACCAACGATGCGCGTAGGTCACGTTATCAACGTGACGGGCGCTCTGTCCGGCTGGTAGCCGGACCTACCAACGATGCGCGTAGGTCACGTTATCAACGTGACGGGCGCTCTGTCCGGCTGGTAGCCGGACCTACCAAGGATGTGGCGTAGGTCACGTTACCAACGTGACGTGCGTTCGCAACACGTTTTCCAAGGAGGGATACCAATGACCAACATACGCCGCTATTACGTACCCGACTCGATTGTCTTCATCACCCAAGTAGTTGAGGGACGCGTTCCTGTGTTTCGAAACATCCAACACCTCGATCTTCTGCGTGAGATCATACACGAAGCGCAGCGGTTGTATCCTTTCGCGATGCTGGCTTTCGTCTTCCTTCCCGACCATTTTCACCTGTTGTTCAAGCCGATGCATGGTGTCACCAACACCCAAATCATGCACTCGATCAAGCCAAACTTCACCAAGGCGTACAAAACAACCATTGGTGTGCAAGGATCGATGAAGTTTTGGCAGAAGCGCTATTGGGATCACATCATCCGGGACGAAGATGATTTCGCCAACCATTTGCACTACATCCACTACAACCCGGCCAAGCATGGCTATGTCAATAAGCCGGAAGACTGGCAACACAGCAGCTTTCTGCAGTGGAAGACAAGAGGCGTCTATCCTGACGAGTGGGGTTGGAACCTGCCCGAATCGTTGATTGGGTTTGGCGAAGACTGTTGGGAGTAGGTCACGTTATCAACGTGACAGGCGTGCTGTCCGGCTGGTAGCCGGACCTACGCAACGTGTTGCGAGGGATCATTCTGCGCCGCAGACCAGCACGCCGGCCGCGTTGCGCGTGACGCCCAGGAAGGGACCTGGATCGTAGGTGTTGCTGATGTCGGTCTCGTCGGCGTAGCTGCCCCCGGAAGTGGACTTGACGATGGAGAAGTGCAGGTGGATGCCGGTGGGGCTGGCGGCGTTGCCGGACCAGTTGCCCTGGTAGCCCAGCAGCGTGCCGGCCGGCACGAATAGCTCGCGTGAGCCGGCCGGGAACTGCGGCGCGATGAAGGACTGGCTGCCGTCGGCCGAGGCCATGTGGGTGTAGTAGGTCCAGATCTGCTCACCGGGCACGATGGCAGGGAAGTCGGGGTGGCGGAGGATGACGGCGCTGCGCCAGCCTGGCTCGCGCGTCAGGTAGCCGTCGTAGGCTGCGATCACCTGCGTGACGTTGACCGCTCGTTCGGGGCTGAAGATGTCGTAGCCGCTGTGGCGGTGGCCGGGGCGGAAGCTGTCGTCCCAACCGAAGCCGATGTAGCCGGCCGTGGGCAGCAGCATGGGCGCGTCGGGCTGGCAGCGCACGCCGGCCAGCACCGTCCACTCCGGGTTGGCCGCGGGGTCGGCGAACCAGGCGCGCAGGCGCAGCAGTTGCTCGGCTGCTGCGCCTAGACGTGGCCGTACGATCGCTCCACCCAGCAGCAGCGCCCCGCAGAGAATCAAGAGTAAGGCGATCATCGGCGCAATCAAACGGGAACGCGCCAGGCTACTTCTCGTCTCGTTCCTCATGTGTGCGCCACGAGCATCCCTGAGTTCTTGGTAATCCGGATCACGCCCTCGTTGGCAAGCTGCTGCTGGACGCGCTGGGCCAGCAATCGGGTTGCTTCAGCATCCCCCTGTACCCCCCACAGCTCGCTGCTGGCAGCGTAGGCGATCAGCGGCTCAGCTTCAGTGACGAGCAATGCGTCGGGGTAATCACGGCGCTCGACGCTGGAGAACCAGGGCGTCAACTGTTCGCTGCCGTTCTCCAGGCCGAAATGCAGATCCGAGCGGTTGGCGCCGCGGCCTGCACCGGCCGCTTGCAAGACCATGTCCCACAACTCGGCCATGTGACCCTGGCCGTTGGCAGCAGCGAAGAATTGGCCGCCCGGTCTGAGCACGCGACGAATCTCGGAGAACGCCCGCGGCCGGTCAGGCACGTGGTAGAGCATGTGGTTGGCCACGATGGCGTCGAAGCTGGCGTCGCCGTAAGGGATCGCCTGCGCGTCGATCACGTCGAAGTCGAACTGCGCTGCGTTCTGGTCCGACAGATTGGCGCGGGCTTGGTCGACCATCCCCGGCGAGAGGTCGGTGAGCAGCACGCGCCAGCCCGTCGGTATGCGGTCGCGATTGTGCCGCCACAGCCAGGCCGGCCCGCAGCCTAGCTCCAGGACGCGACTCTGCTCCGGCAAGTCCGCCAGTTGGTCGAACACCCAGGTGAACCAACCGGTCTTGTTGGTGCTAAAGCGCTCGTGCAGCGAGCTGCGCGCGGTCAGGTTGGCGGCATCTTTGTATTGCAGCGTCTTCAGATGATGCTGATCTACGACAGAAGGTGTTGCTGGCATTATCCTGGGGGACGAAAAACCTTGAGCGGAAAATTCTCGTTGGCGTACAACAGGGTCATGGATCAAGCCTCTTGGTTCGCAAGAATGGCCTGATCAATCTCGGATCGGTGGGCAGAGACATAAGCCCACGCTTGCGCCAGGTCGCTAACCCGCAGCGTGGGATAGTTTTCAAGAATCTCAGCCTCGCTCCATCCCAGCCGGCGATAGCCCTCCAAGATCCAAATAGGAATACGCGTCCCCACGAGACATGCCTCGCCGCCGGAAACGCCTGGTGTCTTTTCGAACCTAAGCAGGCGCATCAGCCAACGATCCCATCAATGACCTCACCTGCTGCCAATCTTGTGATTTTTGAGTTGCGTGCCAGAGGTCGTAGGTCCGCTGCAGGTTCAGCCAGAACTCCGGCGCAGTGTTGGGAAAAGCACGCGAAAAACGGAGAGCCATCTCAGGAGTGACCGACTTGCGCTCGTTGACAATAGCCGAAATCGCCTTGCGGGAAACCCCCAGGGCCTCGGCCAACTGCGTGTTCGTTACACCCAACGGCGACAGATAAAGGTTCTTCAGAATCCGGCCGGGATGCGCCGGCGGCCTATTCCTGGTGCTCATAGTCAATGATAATCCTCATAATCTAACTGATGAACGTCTCCATTCTCGAACCGGAAGGTGACTCTCCAGTTTCCGGAGACTTTCACTGCCCATCTATTTTCGGTCCTGGGCTGCAACAGATGTAATCCAGAGCCTGGAAAGTTAGCATCCTGGATTGATGTAGCTGCCTCAAGCGCATCCAGAATGTCGGCCAATCGATTGGCCTGCTTGGGTTGTATACCCTTTTTTGTTCCGTCATAAAAGAACTCTTCCAGACCTTTGTGACGGAACGACCTAATCATCGGATGCTACCTCTTTGTAGTTCTTCATAGGTTGTGTCCTCCATCCTTTGCTGTCTACAACCGATGTTGCAGTCACAATCTGATTGTAACCCCAGGGGTGGCATTTGTCAAGATCCCAAAACACGCGAATCACACCCAACATCAGCCTGCGTCGTGAGCATTTTCTATGGCCGGCAAGCGCACCAGCACCGTCTGCACCGTCAGTCCCTCCACCGCCTCGACCTCCAGCGTCACGCCGTCGACGGCGATGCTGTCCCCTTGCGCGGCCACGCGGCCCAGGCTTGCCATCACCAGGCCGCCCACGGTGTCGGCCTCGGGGTGCGCCAGCGCCAGGTCGCAGAGTTGGTTTAGCTCATCCACCAGCAGGTCGCCGCGCACCCGCAGCAGGCTCTCGCTCAGCCGCTCCAGCGGCGCGATCTCCTGGTCGAACTCGTCCAGAATCTCGCCCACCACCTCTTCGATGATATCCTCCAGCGTCACCAGGCCAGCCGTGCCGCCGTATTCGTCTACCACGATGGCCAGTTGGCGGCGATCACGGCGAAAGCGGGTCAACATCTCATCGAGGGGCAGTGATTCGGGCACATAAGCCACGGGCCGCGCGAGCTGGCGCAGGTCGAAGGGCTGGCTGTCGCGGTTGGCCTGCTGGCGGGCCAGGGTTTTGACGTGCAGCACGCCGACGATGTCGTCCAGCCCCTTGGCGTAGACGGGATAGCGCGAGTGGCGCTCCTGACAGACGAAGCGCAACGTCTCCTGCTCGCCGGCGGTAATGGGCAGGCCCAGGACCTGCTTGCGCCGCGTCATTACCTGGCCCACCGTGCGCTGGCGCAGGTCGAAGATGTTTTCGATGAAGAGCTGCTCGGCTGGCTCCATCAACCCGACCTCCGCGCTCTCGTCCATCAGGTACTCCAGCTCTTCAGCCGAGAACAGACGGGCCTGCGCGTTGACCGGCGGAATCCCCATCAAACGTACGACGCCGTTGCCGATGCCGTTGAGCACCAGGACGACCGGCGCAAAGATCTTGCGCATGACACGCATCGGCGCATCCAGCCGCAGCACCGAGCTGTCAGCATATTGAATTGCCAGCGACTTGGGCACCATCTCGCCCAACACCACGTGCAGATAGGTCAACACGCCGAGGGCCAGGACGGTGGCAACGCTGTGCGCCAGCGGCTCGGCCAGCGGGGTGATGCGGCTGAGCGGGCCGTACAGCCACTCAGCCACCGTGTGCTCACCGTACATGCCCAGGCCGAGACTGGCAATGGTAATGCCGATCTGGGCCGTGGCCAGGTAACGGTTCTGCTGCGCCGGATTGGCCAGAATGCGCAGCACATTGCTGGCCGAGCTCGAACCGCGCTCGGCCGCCTGGGTCAGAATCGTGCGCGGCGCAGCGATAATGGCGAACTCCGCCGCCACGAACAGTCCGTTGAGCAGGATCAGAAAGCTGATGATCAGGAGGGGAACCAGATACTCGCTCATGAGGCGGTCTCCTCGCGCATGCGCTCCACCTGATCAGGCGTGGCTGGCAGGCTGACTGCGGCCACGCCCTTGCCCTCGACGCGCTCGACCCGCAGCGGCACGCCGGCCACCTCGACGATCTCGCCGACTTCGGGCACATGGGCCAGTTCGTTCAGTACCAGGCCGCCGATGGTATCGGCTTCTGCGCTGGGCAGGCGCAGATTGAGCAACTCGTTCAGGTCTTCGATCAGCCAGTCCCAGCGCACCAACACCCGGTTGCCGGGCAGGACGCGAAACAGCGGCACTTCCTGGTCGAACTCGTCCTGCACCTCGCCGAAGATCTCTTCGATCAGGTCCTCCAGTGTGACAATGCCAGCGGTGCCGCCGAACTCATCCAGGACGACCGCGACGTGGTAACGCCTGGTCTGCAACAAGGCGAAGGCCTCGTCGGCCGCCATCGATTCGGGGATGAACAGAGCCGGCGCCATCACCTGACGCGCGTCGGCGCACTCTCGGCCGGGCTGAGCGTACAGGCACAGCAGATCCTTCAAATGCACGATGCCGACAATATTGTCGATGCTGCCAGCGTAGAGGGGCAGGCGTGAGAAGTAGGAGCTGGCAAGCTGGCTGAACAACTGGTCGCACGGGGTGTCAACCGGCGCGGCCAGCACGCGCGTGCGGGGCACCATGATCTGCCGCACGCTGGAGCGGCGCATCCACAGGGTGTTTTCGATCAGGCGCCGCTCTTGCTTGTCCAGCACGCCGCCGGCGCCGCTCTCCTCCACCAGGATGGCGATCTCGTCAGCCGTGTGGATGTGGACGTGCTCACGGGTTGGCTCCACCCCCAGCAGTTTGAGAATCAACTGGCCGCTGCCGTTGAACAGCCAGATCAAAGGGCGAAAGACGATCATGGACCAGCGCAGCGGGACAGCCGTCAGCAGCGCCAGCCGCTCTGGATACTGCACGGCGATGTTCTTGGGGACCAGCTCGCCGATCACCACCTGAAAGCCGGTCAGGACCAGCAGAATCACTGTGGCCGACAAGGACAGCGCAGCCACGCCCGACGAGATGCCCAAATGCTCCAGCCAGGGCGCCACCACGCTGCTCAGCGCGGCCTGGGCGTAGAAGCCCAGCACCAGGCTGGACAAGGTGATGCCTAACTGGCAGGCTGCGATGTACGTATCAAGGCGGCGCGGCTCTTCGACAATGGGCAGGATCATGCCTGCCAGGCGGTTGCCCTCTTCGGCCATCTGAGCCAGGCGCGAGCGCCGGCTGCTCAAGGTGGCAAACTCGGCAGCCACGTAGAGGGCGTTGATCAGCAGTAGCGCAGTGATGACCGCAAAAATGGCTAACAAACCGTTACTCCAGGCCGATATGAGGATGAGCTGGCTGTGTCTGTCGCCGGACGTTGGAACAGTATCCAGACACAATCGTCCTTAGTATAAGCCAACTGTTAGGCTGGCCGCAAGTATCACAGCATTGCTCTTGCTCTTGTTCTATGCTATAATCGCTCCCTGTCAACCCAAGGAAGGACAGGACTTAGGCTAAACCGGTCTCGATACGGCCCGGTGGATCTCGATACGGCGGCCTGCTCGACCAGAGTTTTGCGAAAGTCCTGAAGGAATTCTATGTCCAGCGAAATCGATTTCTCACTTTTCAAGGCCGCGTTGCGCCGCCGCTGGTGGATCATCCTGCTGTGCATGGCCTTGGCTCTGGTCGTTGCCGCAGGTATCGGCCTGGCTCAGGGCCGGCCTTACGAAGCCAGCAATACCCTGCTGGTGCAGTCGCCGCGTTACCAGTGGCGCTTTGCCAACGAGATCACCGCGATTACCGACCAGCGCCGCGATTTTCAGCGCGAGATACTGGCGATTGCGCGCAGCGATGAAATCGCCCAGGCCGCCGCCAAGACGTTGGAAGCGGCCGGGTTGGAGCCGGCCATCACACCCCAAGCGTTGACCAGCGCCGTGGCCGTGCGTGCAGGCGACGGCAATACCATCGTCGTCACCGCCACCGCTGACGACGCCGAGCGGGCCGCCGCCTACGCGCGCGCCTGGACCCAAGCGCTGATCGCCTCGGCGCGCGATGTCTACGGGGCAGCCAAGGATCTGGCTGTTTTCCAGGCAGAGCTTCAGGACCTGGAGGCAACCATGTTGCAGATGGAGACTGCGCTGGCTGAGACCCGGTCGCGCACGGGCATCTACAGCCACAGCGCGATTCCTGACGAGATCATGAAGCCCAGCATCAACTTGCAGCAGACCAATCAGGTCACCGAGATCTTAGCCGATTATCTGGTGGATCTGCAGAACATCCGCCTGCTGCGGGGCAAGTTGGCAGAAGCGACGGCCGACACCGATTTGACGCAATTGCCGTGGGAACTGTTGGCAGGGCCGGTGCTCAGCCAGCGTGAGCTGATCTCCCCAGAGATCGCACGCGCCAACCTGGACACCCCAGCCGCGCTGCTGGAGCTGCTGAGCCAAGAAGAAAACGCCTTGCAGGCCACAGCCACTGCGCTGGAAGAAAAGACCAGCCAGCTCCGGGATACATTGGCTAGCGACTGGTACGATTTCGAGCTGATCTTCCGGGAGCGCAACCAGGCCAGAGATCTCTATCAGATAATGTTCCGCAAGGTCAATGAGCTACAGCTTCAAGAGCGCGCCGATCCCAGCCTGCTGACCGTTGTGGGCAGTCTGGACCCCATCGTAGCCCACGTGCGCGCACCTTTGTTAGGGCTGTTGGCTACCGCAGCCGTAGCCGGACTGATCGTCGGAGTTCTGATCGCTGTCTGGGTGGAGGTGTCAGGTCGCAGAAAGTCCGTATAGCCACTGCGAGCCTGCCGATCGACGATGTCCCGAATACCGCGATCTCAGGTTGAGTATTGACAAACCGCTGTTGGTTCTGGTATAGTTGAGCAGGAACGCTGCGCAGCTGGTCGCTGTCTTGGCAACGCGGGCTTACCCTCTGCCCATTTCACCGTCGCATGCATCTCTGACCAACTCAGGGGTGTCAAATCAACCAAATCAGCCTTGGCGCTTAGGAGGAAAAAACGGTTTCATGGACAACAAACCCTGGTTGAACAACTACGACAAGGGCGTGCCGGCCACATTGCAGCCCTACCTGCAACAGACCATGATCGACGTCGTGCGCGAGACAGTCAGCTTGCGCCCCGATCACATGGCCCTGTATTTCAAGGGCACCAAGATCAGCTATAGCCAGTTGGACCGATTGAGCGATCAATTCGCCAACGCGCTGATCGCGATGGGCATCAAGAAGGGCGACCGCGTCGCGCTGGTGATGCCCAACATCCCGCAATTTGTCATTGCGGAGTTCGGTGTTTGGAAAGCCGGCGCGGTGGCGGCTTGCATCAACCCCCTCTACACCGAGTATGAGATGGAGCACGCGCTCAACGAATGCGGCGCCGAAACGGTCGTAGCGATGACCACGTTCTACAACAAGATCAAGAACGTGCAGAGCAAGACCAAGGTCAAGCGTGTCATTGCCGCCGGCGTCAGGGAGTATCTTCCTTTCGTGATACGCCTGCTCTTCACCCTGGCCAAGGAGAAGAAAGAAGGCCATCGCATTGACTTGCAGCCAGGCGACTTCTGGTTCAAGGATCTGCTGAAGCAGAACAAGGGCTCCGGCCGGCCCAGCGTGACAGTGACTCCCAGCGACAACGCGATCATCCTCTTCACCGGCGGCACCACGGGTCTGTCCAAGGCTGCCGTAGGCTCGCACGAAGGACTGGTGATGTCGGGCAAGCAGATCTTCGCCTGGTTCCAGAACATCCTGCACGAGTGGGACGACGTCTTCCTGACCGCGCTGCCGCTCTTCCACGTCTTCGCCAACGCCGGCGTGCAGATGGCCGCCTTCACCGCCCGGGGCGGCATGGCGCTGGTGCCCAACCCGCGCGACATCCCCGACGTGATGAAGACCATCGAGAAGACCAAGGCCACCTTCTTCCCCTCGGTGCCCACCATGTTCAACGCCATGCTCAACCACCCCCTGGTCAAGGAGGGCAAGGTTGACCTGACCTCGATCAAGCTGTGCATCTCCGGCGCGTCGGCGCTGCTGCAAGACACCAAGGAAAGCTTCGAGAAGCTGACCGGCAGCCGCATCGTCGAGGGCTACGCCCTGACCGAGTCGATGATGGCGATCTGTTGTACGCCTATCGAAGGCAAGTACAAGGTTGGCTCCATCGGCATGCCGGTCCCCGACGTCTTCGTACGCATCGCCGATGTGGCGGATGACAGCAAGAACATGCCCTTAGGCGAAGGCAACGTGGGCGAGATCGTCATCCGGGCGCCGCAATTGATGCGCGGCTACTGGCAGCGCCCCGAGGCCACGGCCGAAATGCTCAAGGCCGGCGAGCTGTTCACCGGCGACCTGGGCTACATGGACGAGGACGGCTACATCTTCATCGTCGACCGCAAGAAGGACGTGGTCAAAGTCTCTGGCTTCCAGGTCTGGCCGCGCGAGGTGGAAGAAGTACTGGCCACCCATCCCAAGGTGATGGAAGTTGCCGTGGCTGGCATCCCCGACGCGCGCACCACCGAGGCCGTCAAGGCCTGGATCGTCCTGCAGCCTGGCGTGGCGGCCACAGCCGACGAAATCCAGAACTTCTGCAAGGAAAAGTTGACCGGCTACAAGGTGCCGCGCTACGTCGAGTTCCGTTCCGAGCTGCCCAAGAGCACCATCGGTAAAGTGCTGCGGCGTGAGCTGGTCAAAGAGGAACTGGAAAAGAGCAAGTAGACGGATCTTCTGCGCGCTGCTTCCCAAGACGCGTCCGCCGTACGGCGTGAACCGTGAAACGTGACCGAGACTGCTCTCTGGTCACGTTTTACGTTTCACGCTGCCCGCCCCTCGTTCCACGATCCTATGTTCAACCTCTACGTTCGATCCGCCATGCGCCGCCTGCTGCGCGCCGACCCTGCCCCGCCCGCGCGCAGTGCGCTCGATGTGGCCCGCGAGGTCGAACGCAACTATCCCTGGAACTTCGCCTTCAACCTGCTGGACGGCGCAACTTTCTGGCTGGGCTTGAGCTTCATGTCCAGCGCCACCATCGTGCCGCTGTTCGTCAGCAAGCTGACCAGCAGCCAGCTCGCCATTGGCTTGATCGCGGTGATCGCCAACAGCGGCTGGTTCCTGCCGCAGCTCTTCACCGCCAACACCGTCCAGCGCCTGCCGCGCCGCAAACCCGTCGTGGTCAACCTGGGCTTCTTCACCGAACGGCTGCCGCTGTGGCTGCTTCCTTTGGCTGCTCTGCTGGCAGTCGAGTCGCCAACGCTGGCTCTGGTGCTCTTCTTCCTGGGCTACGCAGGCCATGCCGTGGGCGCGGGCGTCGTGGCCACAGCCTGGCAGGACCTGGTGGCCCGTATCTTTCCAGTCGATCGCCGCGGCCGCTTTTTTGGCATCACCACCTTCGTGGGCAATGGCACAGGCGCGCTGGGCGCAACCTTCAGCGCCTGGCTGCTGGCCACCCTGGTTTTCCCCACCAACTTCGTCGCCACCTTCGCGCTGGCAGCCTTCTTCATCACCCTCAGTTGGGCCTTCCTGGCCTTTGCGCGCGAGCCGGAGCAAGCGGTGACAGCCCCGCGGCAAAGCAACAGCCAGTTCTGGGCCGGACTGCCGCAGATTCTGCGCAGCGATGGCAACTTTCGCCGCTTCATCCTGGCCCGTTTGCTGCTGGTGCTGGGCGGCATGGGGGCCGGTTTCCTGACAGTGGCGGCTGTCTCCCGCTGGCAGGTGTCCGACGGCGTCGTCGGCCTGTACACACTGGCGCTGTTGATCGGCCAGACCATCGCCAATGCTGCCGCGGGCTTCCTGGCCGACCGCAAAGGCCACAAGCTGCCGCTGGAGCTGAGCTGCGCGCTGCTGACTGCCGCCTATCTGCTGGCCTGGCAGGCGCCAACCCCGGCATGGTACTACGTCGTCTTCGTCCTGCTGGGCCTGGGCACAGGCGCCGCCGTGGTTTCCGGCACCATGATCACGCTGGAGTTCTCGCCGGCTGACCTGCGCCCCACCTACACCGGCCTGATCAACACTGCGCTGGGCCTGATGGGCATGGCCAGCCCGCTGATCGGCGCCTGGCTGGCCACCCGCAGCTACGATACGCTCTTTGCCGTCAGCGCACTGTTTTGTCTGGCCGGCCTGGTCGCGCTGCACCGCTGGGTGCGCGAGCCGCGCGGGCTGGCCGGGCTGGCTTCTTGAAATCCCGAAAGACCCTGCGAATTTCGGAAACCCGCAGGGTCTGCGCAAGATCAGCAGCAACCTATGTTCGACCAACAGATCACCTTTCTTTACACCGCTGACCTCCCTGCCACGGCCCGCTTCTACGAGCAGGTGCTGGGCCTGCCGCTGGCCGTAGACCAGGGCGACTGTCGCATCTACCAGGTCAGCCAGGAGGGCCTGCTGGGCTTCTGCCAGCGCGCCAATGCCCCCCAGCAGCCGTCCGGGATCATCATCACGTTGGTGACCGAGGACGTAGACGGCTGGCACGCTCGGCTGGCCGAGCGGGGCGTCATCTTCGAGCATCCGCCCGCGCTCAACCCGAAATACAACATCTATCACTGTTTCCTGCGCGACCCCAACGGCTACCTGCTGGAGATCCAGCGCTTCGAAGCCTAGTGACAGTTGCCGGACACTTGAAGGCCTGACCTCTACATACCAGCGCCAGTGCAAGTGCCCGGCAACTAAGGCGGAGTCCATGCCCCTCCTCACAGAACTGCTCCAACGCGTCAACTATCACGAATGCGACGTCAACCAGATCGTGCGCGACGCCTGCTACCTGCGCTACATGCAGGAGGCCGCGTTCGAGGCCTCGGCCGCAGCCGGCTACTGGGACGACCGCTACCAGGCGATGCGGCGCATCTGGCTGATCCACGAGAGCGCCGTGGACTTCATCGCGCCGCTGCGCTACGGCGACCAGGTGCGCGTGCGCACGTGGGTGGCCGACTTTCGCCGCGTGCGCTCGCGACGCGCCTACGAGCTGTGGGGGAGCGGCCTGAGTGGCTACGCTCACAACAGCCCAAGCGAGGAGCGGCTGGTGGCCCGGGCCCACACCGACTGGGTCTTTCTCGACCGGGACACAGGCCGGCCGGCCGCGATTCCCGACGAGGTGATCGCCGCCTTCTTCCCTGCTGGCCAGCCAGGCGAGGCGCAGGAGCGCGAACGCTTCCCGGCCGCGCTGCCGCCAGCCAGCGGTGTCGTCACCCTGCGCCGGCCGGTGCAATGGCGCGACCTGGACAGCGTCGGCCACGTCAACAACGCGTCTTACGGCGACTACATCGAGGACGCAGCCCGCCTGGCTGCCCGCCTGTGCGGCTGGCCGGCGCGCCGCATGGCGGCCGAAGGCTTGGACCTGGCCACCCGTCAACTGCGCATCGAATACCGCCAGCCGGCCCTACCGGGGGACGAATTGATCATTTCCACCTGGCTGTCAGAGTTGACCGAGGAAGGCGCTGTGCGGCACACCACCGTCGTGCGGGCGGCCGATGGGGAACTGCTGGCGCAGAGCCATGCGCGCTGGGGCTGCGTCGATATGCAGACGCGCGCGGCGATAGCCATGCCTGCTGAGTTTGTCACAGCGCTGGGCAGAGCGTGATGCTATGACTCGCTTCATCGTGCGCCGCCTGCTCCTCTTGCCCATCGCGCTGTTGGCGATCAACTTCGTCGCGTTCAGCTACGCGCTGCTGGCGCAGCGCGTGCAGCAAGCCCAGAACCCCTTCGGCAGCGGCGTGGACGCCGCCGTGCCGATCCTGTCGCTGTACCGCGTCTACCTGGGCCACGTGCTGACCGGCGATTGGGGGCAGATGCCCCTGGTAGGCGGCAGCGCCGAACCGGTGCAGACGGTCGTCGCCGCGGCGGCCGGCGCCAGCCTGACGCTGGCGGGTGTGGCCTTCCTGCTCAGTTTGGCAGTGGGCTTGCTGTTGGGGCTGGCCGCGGTGCGCGCCAACCCGCCTGGGCTGAGGCCGTGGCTGCCGCCGCTGGCCTCGCTGGGGCTGGCCTCGCCCAGCTTCTTCATCGGCGCCGTGGGCATCGCCCTGGTGCTGGCCCTCTATCTGCGCGCGGGCGAGAACGCCCGTCTCCTGCTGCCGCTGAACGGCTACGGCCTCGACCTGCACCTGCTGCTGCCGGTGCTGGCGCTGTCCATCCGCCCGACCATGCAGATCGCCCAGACCACGGCTGGCGTCCTGGTGGACGAGCTGGGCAAGCAGCACGTGGTGACGGCGCGCAGTCTGGGCATTCCCCTGCGCACCATTCGCAGCAAACATGCCCTGCGCAACGTTCTACCGGCGGTGATTCTGGTGGCGGCAGCAGCGCTGCGTCTGTTGGTGGGCGA
>Ga0209573_1002378_pt1 | contig 24222 bp, 13 predicted proteins | sample TNRBio252014_DNA_FD_185870 | JGI IMG/M metagenome (GOLD analysis project Ga0209573, IMG submission 185870) | Wastewater treatment Type I Accumulibacter community from EBPR Bioreactor in Madison, WI, USA - TNR Reactor_6/25/2014_ DNA (SPAdes)... | ecosystem: Engineered > Bioreactor > EBPR >... | reverse complement strand
GAGCCGCCGCCTGGTTTCGTGCCACTCCTGAAACTCCGCCGTGAGCCGCGTCCCGATCGCCTGCGCACCAAGGGGATCACGGGCGCCCTTAATGGGGGGACGGGAGTCGATGTCGGTTTGGAAGGGCATACAGTGTGCCGCCTCATCCACCGGCGGCAGGAGTCAGGTGGAGGTAGATGAACTCCCGTAGTTCGTTCGCGGTGCCCCGCTGGTCCTCGATCGTCGCGCCCTGAAAGCAGTGGTGCTCCGCGTTCAGCCGCAGCCTCCAGTCGTGGGCCGCCCGCGCGACCGACGGCTGAAGTATCCCTACGGCCTCCATCCTGTTGAGTCGTTCCGAGAGGTCCCCACCCGTGATCGAGTGACGGTGAAGCTGGTGCGAGAATCGATGCTCGAGTTCAGTCTCGAAGAACACCCGCATGGACCCGGCGTCCACGGCGCTGGATCGCCCGTCCGCGAAATCGAAGAGGCTCTTTCGGGCCTTCTCATGTTCCGTCGCTATCAGAGCTTCTCGATCGCCGGCGACGACCTTTGTCCCATCTCCATCGCGCTGAAGCGCCAGGATCGTCGTGCTCTCGCCGGCGTAGGCTCGAAGAAAGCGCGCTACCTGATCCCCGAAGTGAGTGAGGACGATGACTTGTCGGAAGTCTCGAGACGCCTTCAACAGGGCGTCGTTGTGGGCGCCGATGCGATGTTCGTCGAACGATGTCACCGGATCGTCGAGTACGAGGATCGTTCTTGCCCTCTCCGTTTCGGACCGGCCGTAGATCTGGGCCCAGAAGACTGCGAGCGACAGGGCACGGCGGTCTGATGCGCTGAACAGGTGTTCCACCCGAGCGTCCGGAACTGGAGAGCCCCGGAAGAGCACCTCAATGGACACCACCGGAAGATGCCCACGGTAGTCGACTCGCCGACTAAGCGCGAACTCGCGACTTCCGAATAGCCGGAAGTACTGATTGAGCCTCTCAAAGTACGAACTCAAGAAGGCGTTCTGCTCTTCTTCGAGGCGCCTTCGCATTCCCTCAATCTCGCTGTCCAGAGCTCCAGCCAGTTTCGCCTCGCGTTGATACTCCTCTACCTGAGGCGCGAGCTCGAGGCGTCGCAGCAGGCGCGTCTTCGCCTCCTTCTCAGCAGCCAGTCTCTTTCCTTCCTCCTCGATCCGCCCCGGCGTCGACGCGGCCTTCAGCGCTCGGATCACGTCGCTGGCCGTCGATATCGCACCGTTGTACGTGAGCACCGCGTCACGCAACGCGAGTTCGCTCTCCTCCAGCTCGCCTCCCTGCGGGCAGGAGACGGTCGTCATCGGCGACTGGCTCTTCTCACGCACTGAGGTCTTCAGGGCACCATGAAAATCATTGAGTGAGCGCTGGCAGCGGTCCTCAGCCTTCGCGAGAGCCTGGCCCGTCTCCCTGACTCGAGCGACCGCTTCCCGGAACTCCGACGCCGCATCACAGTCGGAGTACTGCGCCAGGATCAGGTCGTTCTGCTCGACACGCGGGAAACAGCGAGCTTTGGCGGCTTCCTCGATGGACGCGACGATCCGCGGCAGTTCCGTCCGCACCTCGTTCTCGCGATCGGCGTACTCCGCAGAGAAGTAGTTCTCGTACGCCTGGAAGAGACCGAGCGCGTCATGCGAGAGGCCTTGACCACACAACTGGCAGATCTCGCCCCGGTTCTGGCGGAGGCCCTCCTGAATCCACGGCTCGGCGCCCGCAGGATTCCGGAAACTCCGCGCAATGTGGGTGCTGAGAGACTCGCGGGCCGCCCTGAGCACGTCCGGGAGGGCTTCCTGAAGAATGCTCGCCGCCCGTGTGGTCAACGGTACGATGATGGGCGGCGCGTCGCAGAGCACCGGCAGTGGACGGTCTGCGAACTGCGCTGCGCCCTTGAACCTGTTGCGGAGATCAGCGAGGCGCCCGTCGAGCGAGCGCAAGTCTGCTTCCAGGGCGCCCACGGTTGATTCCGGAGCCAGAGCCAGGAAGTCCGGGATACTCCCGACGTTCTGAAGGGCGTCTTTGGCGAGGGCGGTCACCCTCTTCTTCGCGCGCGTCTGCTCCGCTTTCTTCGCCGCGATCTCCTCTGCCAACGCCACACCCTTGTAGCCAAGCACGAAGGAGGTCAACTGCTCCCGGTTCGCCCTTTCGAAGACGCGGCCAGTGAAGACATTCCTGCTCTGGAACCCGTCATCGAAGACCGCCAGGCGAAGATCGAATGTACCAGGAGCGCGCCAGACGCCATCGCGGTAGTCCACCGTCGTCTCACTCTCGTCGGCGACCGCGACGCCTATGACGACGCAGGGTTTTCGCGCGTCTTTCGGCAGAGTCCGTCGTTCCTCCATGACGGAGGAATCCCGCGTTTCAAGGCAGGACAAGATGTCGGCGAGCGTCGACTTGCCGAGCGCGTTCTCCCCGCATATGAACGTCAGGCGGGCAAATTCGAGAGGCGCGGCGAGCATCCGCCTGAAGCGACCTAGATTCGAGATCTCCTTGATCCGCTTAATCACTCCGGCCTCACTTCTGGCGCTGCCTGAGCAACGAGTGTCGTGACCCTTGATCGCGATGGCCTGCCAGGGCAGTCCTGATGAGTGCGCTCGGGTCGCCGACGGCAGACTCGTCGGTTGCGTGCGGTTTGATGAACGATCGTCATGACGGACCGTGCGCCACTCTAGAATCGGCCGGCGGCGGATCGAGGCGGGAGACGAAGGCCTTGCCGGCGTCGATGGCGCGCTGAAGTTCGTCGTAGATCTCGAGGATCAGGTTCTTCGTTCGGTAGTCGCCGTACTTCTGCTCGTCGTTCCGGCGGACGATCGGGAAGGTGTCCAGGATGTAGTCGACGTCGGCGCGGGGGATGCCGTAGAGGTGGAAGAAGGCGGCGTCGAGCTCGCAGCGGAGGCGGAGGCGGCGGGCCTCGTCCCAGCGGAAGGGCGGGCCGGCGTATCCGAGGTCCGAGGCGAAGGGAATCAGATCGAAGGCCGTCGCGGTGAGTTCGAGGACCCTACTGCTGATCCAGTCGCGCAGAGACTCGAGCGGGCTCCATGGCGCGACGGCATCAAAGATCTGAGGCGGCAGGATTGGAAGCTGCTTCAGGTAGATGTAGGTGAGATGAGTCCCGCCGATCTTCTGACGCGAGATGAAGTCGAGGGCGAACGAAGAGATGAGTGCCGCGAAGGAGGAGATCGAGCGGCTGTCGGCCGAGTCGAAGAAGAAGAGAGGAACGGTGTGGCCGACGCCAACACGAGGAATCACTCCCGCGATGACCTTCCGCTCGTCGGTGCTTCGGCAGATGTCGCGCCAGCCGAGGATCCAGCCGCGATCCCATCTACCCTCCAGCCGGGCTTCGACCTCCGAGACCGGCACCCAGTAGCGCGGGAGGGGCACGTATGCCGGATCCTGAAGGCGTTCGGCCGGGACCTCGGGGAGCGCCGTGCTCTCGGAGCCTGCCTCTTTCATCGCGTAGTCGCCGAAGCGGTGATTGAAGTGGTGTGCCATCTTCGCTTCGTAGAGCGGGACGCAGCGTTCCTCGCCTCGAACGAACTCGCTTCCGTCGAGCTTCCAGCCGTCCGCCTCGAGTTGCGGCCGCGTACGGAAGAGTCCCGAGTCGTTTGCCATGTGGAACATCGCTTGGAACGACACATCCCAAGGATTCCCCTCGTCGCCTTTCGCCTCGTCGATGAGAACCGGAACGCGACGGTAGATCGCCTTCGTGATCTCGGCGTCGCGGCGGGTTCGGAAGATCGGGCACGTGCCGGTGTTCGGGTTTAGGAGGCCGACGTCCTCGGGCGACAGGCGGAAGCGGCGCTCGGGGTCCGAGAGGTCATCGGTGGACCGAAGGGAGAAGGCGAATTCGGGGTCCGCGCCTGACGGATTCGATAACCCCGCGAGAGCGAGAAGGCAGAACGGATCGCGGCTGTCCGTCCCAAGGAAGATCCGGCGTGTCTCGAAGAAGCTGTACAAGCTCACGAGCGTCCGCGCCCCGACGAGATCCCGGAAGAAGTGCTTCGTCGTGTCGTCCGTCGCGATCCCCGACGGAACGATGACTCCGCATCGGCCGCCAGGTGCCATCAGTGATCGATCGAGTTCCGCGAAGACCGTGTAGGTGTTCACGTCCCCGCGCCCGCAGAGCGGGAACCGCCCCGACTCCCGTAGAAGCTGACTCGCCCCTTCGGCCTCCCGCCGCGCCTCCCGGAAGGCCGCGAGGAGTGCCGGGTCCGATTTCTCAAGCGCCTTGATGAGGCGCGTCCGGGCCGCCGCATTCGGCGCTTCCGCAATCTCCGGCGAGCGCGCCGCGAAGAACTCCTGCTCCTGCAGCTTCACCCTCTCCCACGGCGGATTCCCGAGCACCACGTCGAACCCGCCCGACCACCCGAGCGCCTCGCTCTCCGGCTTCTCCCCCTTTGCCGGCACCCGGAAGACCTCCGGGAACGCAAGGTGCCAGTGGAAGAACTGGTATTGCTCGCGCAGGCGAACGACCTCCTGGCGGACGGCCTCGGGGACGGAGGCCGGGCTGGCGGCGAGGCGGCGGAAGGTCTCCTCGGTGACGGGCTGGGGGGCGTTCGGGTCGGAGGTCTTCCTCCAGACGAAGGCGGCACACCAGGCGTCGGCGAGGAGGCGGGAGCGGGTGTAGTCGTCGGAGGCGAGGAGTCGCTGCCAGCGCTCTTCCTTGGCGCGGACGGCGTCGGGGCTCGCGTCGGGGGCGGCGTCGAGGCCGGCGCGCTCGGCGGCAAGGTGGCGCACGGCCTCCCACGGCTCGGGGGCGGCTTCAGCGAGGCCCATCTGGGCTCGCTCGGCCTTGTTGCGCTTCTTCCAGGCCGAGCAGGCGGCGCGGTCGTCCCCCTCGATGGGGGTGAAGGCCTCGTCGGGGATCCCCTTCGCGAGGAGGGCCGGGGTGGTGCCGAGGAGGCTGTTCCCCACCTGGACGTGGTGGTCGAGGAAGGAGAGGGGCTTGCCGGGCTCGAGCGACTCGATCCAGAGGGCGACGCGGCAGAGCTCGGTGGCCATGGGGTTGAGGTCCACGCCGTAGAGGCAGTGGCCGATGACGTCGCGCAGGGCGGTGCGGGTGGCGGAGGGGTCGGGCTCGTCCTCGCCGGTGCGGACGGAGGCGAGGCGGCGGGCCAGGCGGTGGGCGGCGGCGATGAGGAAGTGGCCGCTGCCGCAGGCCGGGTCGCAGACCTTGAGGGCGAGGAGTGCCTTCTCGGGGTCGGCGGCCCTGGCGGCCTCGTCGAGCACCGGGTTGAGGGCGCTGTCGAGGAGGCACTCGATGAGGCTGGTGGGGGTGTAGTAGCTGCCGGTCGTCTTCCGCTCGCTGCCGGCGGCGGAGCGGAGCTCGAAGCTCCCCCGCCCCTCCTCGTGGATGGCGGGATGCAGCTCGAGGAGCGACTCGTAGACGCTCCCCAGCTCCTCGGCGCCGAGGTTGCGGAAGTCCACCGGGCGGAGCCAGCCGTCGCGGAGGGTGAGGGCGATCTTGCGGACGGCCTCGAGGAGGGAGGCGTTCGAGAGGGAGGCGGAGGCGAGGTCGGGCATCGCCTCTTCGGAGAAGAGGAAGCCGCCGAGGGCGGGGAGGGCGAGGTCGGGGCACCCGTCGTCGCTCCCGAGCTTCTTCATGACGAGGGAGAGGCCGGCCCAGAGGTCGCCGTGGCGCGAGCCGCGCCGGCTCGCCGCGAGGGAGCGGAGGCGCGAGAGGCCGTAGTAGCGAAGGTACCTCTCGCGGGCGAGCGGCGGGGTGCCGGGGGCGAAGAGGAGGTCGCGGTCTTCGGCGACGAGGAGGAAGAGGAGGCGGTAGACGAGGCGGAGGAGCTGGCGGTAGTAGTCCTGCGCGGTCAGCGTGCCCGCGGCGAGGCGCTGCTGGAGCGCCCTGTTGGCGGGCTCCTCGAGGAAGCCGCGACCGAGGACGTTCAGCGCCTCCTCGACGCCGTCGCGGAGGGTGTCGAGGGCGCGGAGGCCCTCCTCGCGGGCGGCCTTGGTCCAGGTTTCTAGGACGCAGTCGGTCGGCTTCTCGGCCTCGACGCGCGAGACGTGGAGGAGGAGCCAGAGGAGGGTGAAGTCGGAGTAGAGCTCGCCGTCCATCATCGCGGCGAGGTCGAACTCGACGTAGGCCTGGCGCGAGAGGCTGGCGTTGTCGCGGAGGAGGCGGAGGACGAGGCCGTTGCTGACCACTCCCCAGAGGTGGTCGTCGGAGCGGTTGAGGAGCTCCTGGACGAGGCTGTGCGGGCTGCTGCGCTGCGCGCCGGAGACGCCCTGGCTCTTCCGGTCGAGGTCGGCGCGGAAGGAGACGAGGTGGACGGGGGTCTTCTGCCAGAGGTGGGAGACGCCGTACTCCCGGTCGCCCGCGGGGATGGGCTTCGTCGTCGGGACGCGGCCGTAGCCGAGCTCGGCGAAGAGCGGGAGGAGCCAGCGCTCGCGGGTGAGGGTGGTGCCTGCGTCGCTCTCGGGGAGCTTCTCGCGTGCGGCCCTGAACGACGCCCACGCGGCGACGAGGCGGCTCCAGCTCCGGCTGATCGCCTCGTTGAGGCGTTCGCCGGGGGGGAGGTGGTAGCTGGCGGGGGTGAGGGCGGAGAGGGCGTTCCGGTTGCCCGAGGCGGCTTCGCCCGCGGCGATGCGCTGGAGGGTCTCGGCCGGGAGGAGCCCGCCTTCGGTGCGGACGGACGGGAAGGGGTTGGAGAGGCGGCGGGCCATGGTCAGGGCCTCCGGGCGGGGAGGGGACGGGCCGCGGGAATGCGGTTGCCGCCCCGCTCGCGCCGGTATGCTTCAGCCGACATGGCTTTCTCGGACGCCGGGGTCAGCCCCCTCGCCCACGACGTTTCCTGCACGGACGACGAGCTCGTCGTCAGCCTGGCCGACGGACGGGTGCTTTCGGTTCCCCTCGCGTGGTTCCCGCGCCTTCTCGACGCGACTCCCGAGCAGAGGAGGCACTGGGAGCTGCTCGGCAACGGCGAGGGGATCCACTGGCCTGACGTGGACGAGGACCTGAGCGTCGACGGGCTGCTGAGGGGAACGCCGGCTCCACCCAGGCGGTAGGGGCTCCGATCGGATTCCGTTAGCCCTGGAGCGGCCGCCTTTTCGCCGAAGTCGCTCGCGAACGAGACGGAGCGACGCTCCCGGGCAGCCTGTCTTTCTTCGGGGGAGGCGATGCGGGAACCCGGGACAGCACCGACCGGAAGGCGGCGGAACTCCCGCGCTCGGCTCTCTCTCTCAAGGTCACCTCCGCCCGGCGAACCGCGACGTAGAGTCTCGCCGCCGTGAGGATGACCTGATCGACGGACAAGCCGTCCTCGAGCGCCACTTCGCTGGCAAGACGATAGAGGGGCACGGGCAGCCGAAGCGTCACGGTCTTCACGGTTGGCCTCCGTTCTCTCGGAGCATCGAGCCCTTTCGGTCGCGACGCCAGCGGATTCGAACGACGTGCGCAGGTGGCAAGACGTCGACACTTCCGAACAAGTGACGACGTTTTCCCACATCGCCAGGGGTTCCGTCGAACGGATGACGTGCCTCACGCCTTCGCCTCCGGCAGGAAGACGTAGACGCCGAGGACGTCGACGGGAGGCTGGGGGGCGACCTCGCGGGTCTTCACACGGGAGCGGGCGGCCTCGCGGACGCGCTCGTGGGCTGCGTGGAGGGCGGCGGCGCGGTCCTTCGCGGCGGTGGTGAGGAACGGGTCGAGCGCCGGGAGATCGGCCACGACCTTGTGAAGGGCGTCACGAGCGAGGCCGGCGTCGAGGTTGCCGGTGGGGGCGGCGTCGAGGAGGGCCTCTGCCGCTGCCGGGTCGAGCCAGGTGGGGGTGGCGGGGGCGCCCTCGAAGGCGAGGAGGCCAGCTTCCTCGGCGAGGAGCTCGCGGCGGGCCTCCTTCCCCTTCTCGGTGATGACATGGAAGCGGAAACGGAGGAGGAGGAGGGTCGTCCGGCGGGAGACGGCGCGGGTGCGGATGGCCCCGCAGCGGCGGGCGACGCCTTCGGCCTTCGGGTCGAGGGCGGTGTCGAGGACCCAGGAACCGAGCGCCTGGACGACGGGGTGCGTGCGCGTGAGGAGGACGACGTCCTTCGCCGAGCGGCCGTCGAACCGGGCGCGGAGGAGGTGCTTCGGGAGGCCGCTCGCGCGAAGGGCCTCGGCGAGGCTCTCGCGGAGGGCGAGCGGCGACTCGGAGAACTCGGCGACGAGGGGGTCGTTCTCCTGCCGGATGACGGCCTTGTGGGCGGCGAGCGCCTCGCGGACGAAGCGGGCAGCGTCGGCGCCGGAGCCGACGGCGGCCTGGGCGGCCTTCATCTCGGCCTCCACCTCGGCGGTCTTGATCGTCTCCTGGGCGAAGAGGGTGCGCGAGCGCTTCTCGCGGTCGGCCGCGGCCTGCCACTCGCCGTGGAGCTTCTCCTTCTTCGGCATGAAGAACTCGTCGAAGCCCTCGAACACGGGCTGGACGGCTGCGTCGGCACGGCCCCGGAGGAAGAGCCCCTCGAAGACGGCCTTCATCACGTCTTCGGCCTCGCCCGGGACGGAGACGGAGATGCCGAGGTCGCTGCGGATCTTCTTGTGCTTGCGCAGGAGAACGTCGAGAACGATGCCGTCGATCCGGTTGTCGCGCCCGAAGAAGGTGACGACGCGGACCTCGGGGCTCTTCTGGAGGTAGCGGTCCACGCGCCCCTCGCGTTGCTCGTGCCGCGTGGGGTTCCAGGAGAGGTCGTAGTGGAAGACAGCGTTGAAGGCGTGCTGGAGGTTGATGCCTTCGGAGAGGCAGTCGGTCGCGACGAGGAGGACCTTCTTCCCCTCGGCGGCCTTCGCCGCGAGGGCGTCGATGCGGTCCTCGCGGTCTTCCGGCGGGAGGTTGCCGGTGACGGCGGCGATCTCGACGGCCTTCGGGAGGAGCCCGCGCAGCTCCTCGGCGACGTACTCGGCCGTGGGGATGAAGCGGCAGAAGACGATGGGGTTGTAGCCGTCGGCGAGAAGCTGCTTGAGGAGCTTCGCCGCGGAGTGGAGCTTGGCGTCCTTCTCGCCCTTGAGGCCGTCGGCGAGGCGCGCGAACTCGCGGAGGCGGCGCCGGGCGGAGTCGTCGGCGCCTCCCTCCTCGCCCGGCTCGGCGCCCGGGGCGACGTCGAGCCCCTCGACGCCTTCGTCCTCGGTTAGGTCGAGCGCGGCACGAGCTCCCAGCTCGTCGAGCTGGGCGGCGAGTGCGTCCGGGTCGGCGTCGGCCGTCTCGGCCCTCTTGCGGAGGGTCGCGGCCGCCGCGGCGGGGCTGGAGGCGAGGGAGCGGAGGAGCGCGATGGCCGACCACCAGCGGATTCGCTCGCGGCGCGTCCCTTTCTCCTCACCCTGGACGGTCTCGCGAGCGTAGGCGAGGACGCGCTCGAAGAGGGTGCGGTACTCGGGCGCGAGGTCGTAGGAGAGCTCCTTGTCCTTGCGCTCGGGGAAGTCGGTCTCGGCGTTGAGGTAGTGGTGGATGTCGCCCCGGCGGCGCTGGACGAGGTGGGCCGCGAGGCGGGCGCGGTGCGGGCGGTTCTGCTCGCCCGAGAGGTCGTGCGGGAGGTCGAGGAACGATCGGTCGAGGAGGCCGAGGATCGACCGGAACGCCTCTTCCTTGCCGCTGTGTGGGGTGGCCGTGACGAGGACGATGTGGCGGTCCTTCTTCTCGGCGAGGCCGCGGACGAGGGCGTGGCGCTGGTGGCTCCCGCCGCGGCCGTCGGACGGGGCGGCGCAGGTGTGCGCCTCGTCCACGATGACGAGGTCGGGACAGGCGCGGAGGAAGTCGAGGCGGCGCGACTCGGACTTGATGAAGTCCATCGAGACGATGACGTACGGGTGCCGCTCGAAGAGCGAGACGCCGGGGCCGCAGCCCCGCTCGAGGCGCGAGACGGTGCTCGGGAGGACGAGCTCGGCCTCGACGTGGAACTTCTCGCGCAGCTCGCGCTGCCACTGCTCGGCGAGGGCGGGCGGGCAGAGGACGGCGAGCCGGTCGGCCTCGCCCCGGGCGATCAGCTCGGAGGCGACGAGCCCGGCCTCGACCGTCTTCCCGATGCCGACGTCGTCGGCGATGAGGAGGCGGATGGGGTCGAGCTTCAGCGCCATGAGGAGCGGGACGAGCTGGTAGGGGCGCGGCTCGACGGCGATGGAGCCGAAACAGCGGAACGGCCCGGCGCTGGAACGGAAGCCGAGCCGGACGGCGTCGCGGAGGAGGCGGGAGGAGCGGAAGTCGCCGAGGCTCGAGGGATCGGGCGGCGCGAACTGCGCGGCGCGGACCTCTTCGAGGCGCGGGAAGACGCCGGCGACCTCTTCCTCGGTGCCGCCGAGCGGGCGGAGGACGAGGAAGTCGTCTTCCGACTCGGGAAGGACGACCCACTCCCGGCCACGCGCGGCGACGAGGGAGCCGACGGCGAAGGTCATCAGAGGCCTCCCGCCTGGCACCGGCGGGCCGCGGTTGGCCCGCCAGGGGTAGGTCCCACGTCGTAGACTTCCGGCATGGCCCTGCGACTGGAGCTCGATCCGGACGACGTCAACGCCTTCTGCACCCGGTGGAAGGTCGCCGAGCTGGCCGTGTTCGGCTCCGCGACCCGCGACGACTTCCGGGCCGATAGCGACCTCGACGTCCTCGTTTCGCCGGAGCCCGGCGTCGTGTGGAGCCTCATGGACCTTGGAGCCATGCGTGAGGACCTCATCGCGCTCTCCGGGCGCCCCGTCGACCTGCTGGTTCGGAGGGCCGTCGAGGCGAGCTCGAACTGGATCCGCCGCAAGGCGATCCTGGAGTCTGCCGAGGTGGTCTTTGCGGCCGGATGAGGCGGCGCTGCTCGACGCGGTGCGGGCGGCCCGGCTCGCCATCGAATTTCTCGGGGAGTGCGATGTCGCCGGGCTGCGCCGGGACCTCAAGACCCAGTCGGCCGTGCTTCACCAGCTCATGGTTTTGGGCGAGGCCATCAAGCGGGTGACTCCGGAGTATCGCGAGGCGCACCCGGGGGTGGCCTGGCGGAAGGCCGCCGGTATGCGAGACGTCCTCATCCACGCATACGACGAGGTCGACCTGGCGTCGGTGCATGAGACCGTTCGACGGGACCTTCCCACCCTCCTGGCTCAGCTCGAGTCGATCACTCCACCGCCGCCCGGCGCCTGAAATCGCTTCGAGTCCGTCCACCACGCGACTCCGGTTCGGATCCGGAGGGCCAGCCTTCCTGTTCAGGTGACTTGAATACTGCCGGCAGTATTCAAAGATCTGCCCAGATCCTTTAATAACCCACCTACCGGCCCTTCTCATGCCGCGCTCCCCTTCCCGGCCTCGAGGACCGGCGCGAGGAAGCGGCTGGGCGTGCCCGACCAGAGGACCCAGGCTTCGTCCCGGGCGCGGGTGAGGGCGACGTAGAGGAGGTTGCGCTCGCGAATCAGGAGCGCTTCGAGGTCGGCGGGCTCCTTCGTCTTTGCGACGAGGGAGGCCGGGGGGATGACCGAGTCTTCGACGCCGAGAACGAAGACCGCTTTGAACTCGAGCCCCTTGGCCCGGTGCATCGTGCCGAAGTTGACCCCGGTGACCTTCGAGAGGTCCGTGTCTTTCTCGAGGGGAGAGGACTCGATCTTCGCGGCGGCGAGGGCGTCCGACGCCGCCGAGACGAGCGCCTTCGAGTGGGCGAAAACGGCGATCTCCTTCGGGGCGAGGCCTTGCTTCAGGAGCTTCTGCACTTCGGAGGTGAAGTGCTGGTACATGGCCGGCCGGGTCGGAAAACCGCGGAAAACCGGCTCCGGGCCTCCGAGCGGGCTGAGGGTTCCCTTGCGGTCGTCGGTCCCCTCGTCGAGGTCGTCCGCGCCGTCACGGAGGAGAAGCTCGGAGGCGGCCTGAATCTGGCGGGTGTTGCGGTAGTTGAGCTTGAGGACACGCGACCGGCCACGAACTTCGATGCCGGCGCTCCGGAGGCTCGCACCGTTACGGTAGATGCGCTGGCCGCCATCGCCGACGAGGAGGAAGTTGCCCGGGTCCTTCGCCGCGAGGGCGGAGAGGAACCGGAGGGCCGCCGGGGCGAGGTCCTGGACTTCGTCGACGATCACCGCGTCCCAGCGGTTCGGGACCTTGCCGGTGCGGATCAGCTCCTCGGCCTTCCGGAGCCAGACGGAGTGCGGCAGCTGCCGGGCCGCCTCAAGTTGAGAGAGGACCCGCTGGAAGCAGTCCCACGCCTTCTTGCGGTCCGCTGCGCCGAGGGCCCGGCCACGCCCGCGCCGGTCAGCGTCGCGGTACTCGTCCCACGTGACGAGGGCCTGGGCGTCAATCACCTGCTGCCACTCGTTCCAGAGGAACTCGGCATCGCCGACGCTCGCCGCGTAAAAGGCGAAGCGTTCGATCCCCTTGTAGACGTCGTCGTCCGTCGCGAAGCCGCTTTTCGTGCCGGCCAGCTTGTGGACGGCGGCCGCCGCCGCGTCGACCGTCAGGACCTCGATGCGCGCCTTCTCGTCCCCCTTGCAGAGGACGCCCATGCTCCGCTCGAGGTTCTTGCAGAGGGTGCCGACGAAGCTCGTGAGGAGAACGCGCTTTCCCTGCGCGGCGAGGGCACGGGCGCGGTGCATGGCGACGACGGTCTTGCCGGTACCCGCCGCTCCCGTGACCTTCGCCGGTCCCGAGAACGTCGCTTCCACGAGGCTCCGCTGGCTCGGGTGGAGGTAACGCATCCACGCCTCGATCGGCTTGTCGCGCAGCTCGTCGATCTCGGAGGCGTCGTGGATGACGAAGTAGCGGCGGCGGGCTTCGGGGGTCTCGAGGGCGGCGGGACCGGCGGGGGCGGGAGGCGGAGGCGTGACGAGCTCTCCGTGGGCGACGCGCTCGAGGCGCTCGGCCAGCTCCTCGGGGAGGTCTTTCGAGATCGACTCGAGCTGCTTCAGGTCTTTCAGCTTGCGAACGGTGGGGAGCCAGTCGGCCGGGAGGCCGAGACTGAGGAGGTAGTCGTCCTCGGCGTCGTCGAAAAGGGCCTTCGCCTTCGTCGCCGCCTTCGCGGCGGTGGAGATGGGTGGGACCTCGACGACCTCGGGAATCGTGACGATCTGGAGCTCGCCGGTGCGGTCATTCCGCTCCGCACGCTTCACCTTGGCCCATGCGTAGGCATCGTCATGCTGGTCGACATAGAGGAGGGCGTACTGATCCCCGTTCTGGCTGAAGATCGCTCGATAACCCTTGGTGACTCGGGCCGACCAAAGACCCTTGTTCTTGATCCGATCGAGGCGCTCGAGGCTGAGGCTCGGCTGGCTCGGATCCTCGAGAAACTTCCTGAGGAAATCGCCGACCTGCGCCCGGGGCTCTGGCTTGAGCGCGCCCCACGCCCGATGGAACGACTTCTCGATCTGGAGGCTGATCATTTCCCCTCCGCGAGGGCAGCGAGAATTGCGGAGCCCGCCCCGGGCGCCGGCGACAGCGTGAGAACGCTCTTCCCCGACGCCTCGAGCGCCTCTACCGTGCCTTCCGCGCCAGGGACATCGCCCTGGACGATCGTCACCGACCGGCCGCCGCGTTTCACCGCTGCGATCGTTCGGCCAACGACACGTCCTCCCGCCTCGACATCGCCCCCCGCCACGACGGTAACGCCGTCCTGGGCGGCGAGCGTTGCGATCACGCTCCGCCACGCTTCCGGGAAGAGGTCGAAGTCGAGGCCTGCGCTCGCCGTCGCCGCGGGCGCGGCCGCCGGTTCCACGGCCGTTCCGAAGATGTCGGGGTACTTCGCGACGACGGCCGACCAGTCGTCCCGGTGGTGGAAGCGAACGACGGACCAGCCGGCGTCTTCCAGCGCCGTCTCCTGGTTCCGGTCGCGCTGCTGACGCTCGGGGAAGTCGTGCGGTGGGCCGTCGACGTAGACCGCGAGGGCGTGGTCGTCGTAGAGGAAGTCGGGGCGCGTGCCCGCCTCGGCGATGAGGACCTGCCCGCGCGACGGGAGCCGGAGCTGGCGGGCGTTCATCCACTCCAGCCAGCGGCGTTCGAGCTCGGAACCGGCCGTGCGTGAGAGGGCCTCGAGGTGAACCGTTGCGGGGACCCCGGCGGCGGACAGCTCGACGGTGGCGCGCGCGAGGCCGAAGAGCAGGTCGCGGATCGCCTGGCGGTCGAGGACGCGGTGGTCGGGCTGGTTCGAGTAGCTGAGGAGGCAGTCGTAGCAGGCCGCCTCGCAGTCTTCGCGGGAGGTGGGGGCGCGCCGGAGGTCGTCGCCTGTTGCCGCGTCGAAGTGACAGAGCTCGAGGGCGCGACGGACGACCGCCGTGAAGGAGCCGGGCTCGTCGACGAGCCGCCGGAGAACTCCGGCTCCCCCTTCGGCCGCCTCGTAGACGAGGAGGTGGCGCCGCTCCTTGCGCGACGGGAGCGGCTCGGCGGCCAGCTCGCTCTCCTCGAGCTGGTAGTGCAGCTGGAGGGCGCTCTTGAGCGCGGCCTGGAGGGAGGCCATGACGTTGACGGGCTGGTCGTGCGCGAAGGTGACGAGGAGGCAGTTCCGGCGGTCTTCCACGTAGGGGACGACGCGCTCGCGGCGGGCCGACATCGGGTCGTCGGTGTCTGTCGGGTCGATGTCGTCGTTCTTCGCCCAGTAGCCGCGCTCGACGTCGAGGACGAAGCCGAGCTGGTTCGGGTCGCTCCGCCGCATCCAGCCGAGGTTGAGGCGCCAGAGGGTGGCGGCCGGGCCGTAGTCGAGCCGGACGACCTCGTCGCCGTCGACGCGGACCGATGCGAAGCGGGTGACGTGCTCGCCGTGCTCGGAGAAACGGATGGCGGTCTTCAGCTCGTAGCCGAGGCGGAGGCGCTCTTCCTCGTCGGAGTTGATCCGGTCTTTCCGGCGGGTCGAGACGTTCTGGAGCCGAAGGAGGCCGCGCATGCCGCCCGGCAGCTCGGCGCCGCAGCGCTCGCAGAGGTCAGCGCCGCCCTCGCCAGAGAGGGGGTGGAGGTAGCCGCAGGTGCGGCAGATCTTCGCCTCGCGGGTGAGGCCCGCCTCTTCGCGGACCGGGAGGATGACCTTGTTGATCACGTACCGCGAGCCCTCGTGGTAGACGACGGCCCGCGGCCCGAACTCGGAGATGGCGAGGAAGCGTGGACGGGAGAGGAACTCGTCGGCCTCGCGCGTGCGCCTTCCCGGGATGTAGGCCGAGAGCGGCAGGCGCGGGAAGTTGTAGCCGGGGAGGAAGCCCTCGCTCGCGAAGTAGCGGTAGCTGTAGAAGTCGGACTGGACGATCTTGTCGACGTCGATGAGGAGCTTGAGCTGCGACTCGGCCTCGGCCCGGAGGCGCTCGGCCAGGCGGCGGGCGTCGGGAGAGGCGGAGGCGTCGTGGACGATGCGGTTCTGGCTCTTCGCCTGGCCGAGGGCCGCGCGGTAAAGGCCTCGCCACCGGGCGCAGGCGGCGTCGAAGCGGCCGACGACCTGATCCAGCTCGCGGTCGAGCCAGCCGTCCGTGTACCAGCCGGCGTCTTCCAGCTCGGGGCGGAGGTTCTCGAGGACGGCGCGCGCGCGATTGCGCGTCCGGTCGAGAGCGCCGGGGTTCTCGATGTCGTTTCGAACGCCCGACTGCAGGACGAGCGACGGCTCGTCGCCGGCCAGGTCGAGGACGTCCTTCAGAGATTTGCCGAGGGAGACGTGCGTCTCGGCGAGCCAGATGGCGTGGACGTGGGCCCGGACGAGGTCCTCGTTCGCGAGGTCGAGCCGGGGCGGCGCGACCGCCCCCGCGACCATCTGCGACGGCCTGCGGAAGAAGTACTGGTCGTGCGGGCTCCCGGCCGCGCAGTAGCTGAAGACGAGCGCGGGCTGGCCGCTGCGGCCCGCGCGGCCGCTGCGCTGCGCGTAGTTGGCGGGCGTGGGTGGGACGTTTCGCATGTTGACGACGTTCAGCTCGGAGATGTCGACGCCGAGCTCCATCGTCGGAGAGCAGTAGAGGACGGGAAGCCGCCCCTCCCGGAATTCCTTCTCGCGCTTCTCGCGCTCGTCGGCCGGGACCTGGGCGGTGTGCTCGCGGGCGCGAAGGTCGTGGACGTCGAGGGCGATAGACCGGTAGAAGCCGATGAAGAAGCGGTTCGTTCGTCCGCCGTCCTTCGGCGGGTGCGGAACGCGGATCGCGTCGTGGGACGCGACGCCGCCCTCCCCCGCCGACCAGACGAGGGCACCCGCGTTGAGCTGGAAGCCGGGAACGTCGTCCGGACCCTTCGCGTCCACGACCCGCTCGACGATGCCTGCTATGCGGAGGGTCTCGAGGAGGGCGAGGATGAGGCCTTCGCGACCGTTCTGGTCGAGGGCTTTCCAGCGGTCTCCGAGGACCGAGGGCCGTCCGAGGAACTGTCCGAAGCCGCCGCGGGAGGAGAGGTAGACGGAGTCCCGGCGCTCGTCTTCCTGCACCGACCGCGGGTAGAGGATGCGAGCCTGCTCGAGGACGTCGTTCTCGTCGAACGCCCAGGGCTCCACGAGGCGCTGGTTGCTGAGCTGCCGGAGAGAGTCCTGCTTGTGGGGCTCGAGGAAGTCGACCTTCACGGCCAGCTCGCGGCGCATGAAGTCGAGGAGGGTCTTGAGGATCTGCTCCCGCTGTTCCGGGGCGAGAGCCGCGAGCGCCGGGCCGGCGCCCTTCCAGGTCGGCTCGTCGGCGACGAGATCCGAAAGGGACTTGTAGCCGATGTGGAGGAGCCCGCACTGCTCGAGGTTCGGGAGCGTGATGCGCCAGCCGCGCTTCAGGTCGCGGTAGATGCGGTAGCCGAGGACGTCGCGGAAGGCCCGCTCGGTGTCGGTCTTCGCGAGGAACTTCACGTCCGGGTCGCGGGCATAGGCCGCGAACGGCAGGCCGAGCGCCTGGAAGACGCGCTGTGTCAGCTCGTGGTGCTCGATGCCCGCGGGGCCGGCGTCGACGACGGCGCGGTAGAGCCCGGCGCGGAGGACGCCGATCTCGATGAAGTCGTTGAAGTGGCCCGCCTGGAGGGACGCGTCCTGCCGGTTGTCGGTGAAGCTGAGGAGCTTCTGCGCCTTCTGGGGCAGCGTCTGTTGCGCGCGGATCTGCCGGATGGCCGAGAGGCTGAGGATGGTCGTGGCCGTGCTCCGCCCTTCGGAGCCGAGCGCGCCGACCTTTCCGAAGTCGGAGACCTGGCGCGCCCCGTAGGCGACGCCGCACTGGAGGCAGAAGCGGAAGGGCGCCGTTACGAAGTGACAGGCGTGTCCCTCTGCGCCTTCGGTGCCGTCGGGGTGGACGAAGACCGGTCGCGGAAGGGACTTGCGCTTGTGGGCCTTGACGCGCCAGCCGCTCGGCCGCTCCTCGACCCAGTCCTCCGGGAGGCGGTCGAGGACGGCGCCATCGTCAGAAGGCCAGGGGTTGTCGGCGCTGAAGAAGAGGAAGCCCGCCTCGGAGTGCCCGTCCTTCGCGCGGTCCGACGGCTCGCGCGGTTCGTAGGTGCTGGTCGACACCTCGTCCCGGCGGCGGACGCAGTAGTACTCCTGGCCGCACTCGCGGCAGAAGACGAGGGGCAGGAGGACGCGGCTCCGGTCTCCCGGCACGAACCTCTGGCCGTGGACCGTGATGTGGCGCTCGTCCTCGGGCTCGACGGTGGCGTAGACGGTGTCACCCCGGCTGATGAACTGGTGGATCCGGAAGGCGAAGGCCGGGTCGCCCGTTTCCGGGTGCCGGGCCGAGTAGCCGGCAAGGAGGCCGGCCCGGATCGCTTCCGCGCAGCGCTCCTCCGGGTGGCCCGTGAGGGACGCCAGCTGGGCCGCTGCGCCCCCTTCGCCCACGACGCTGCGAGGAGTGCGAACCCGGACGAGCCGGCCCGTTCCCTCTTCTTCGGCGGTGCCGAAGGTCGTCTCGAGCCAGGTGGCGAGGGGGTGCGCGAGAAACGAGGAGTGGTCGGTCGAGAGACCGAGGTCCGGGCTCTCGAGGGCTTTCGCGAGGTCGGCCGACCAGGCCGGGTCACCCGCGGCGCGCGGGGCCGTGGCGCGGCGCAACGTCTCGCCGATGACGGATTCGGGGCGAACCTTCGTTCCGAAGAGAAGCGAGGCGACGCGCGCGACCTCGGCGCTCTGGTCGGCCCAGGTGCCGCCGGCGGCGGGAGTGGCAAGTGTTGCGGAGGTGCCGACGCACTGGAGCTGGGTCGCCGTCATCCGGTCGCGGACACGGCGGACGAGAAGCGCGACGTCGGCCCCCTGGCGACCGCGATAGGTGTGCAGCTCGTCGAGGACGAGGAACCGGAGACCCTGCGCGGCGTCGATGAGCTTCTGCTCGAACGGCCTCGTGAGGAGTAGCTCGAGCATGACGAAGTTCGTGAGGAGGATGTCGGGCGGGTTCTCTAGAATCTTCTTCCGCTCGTCTTCCGATTCCTGGCCGGTGTACCGCGCGAAGGTCACAGGCCCTATGCCGTTCGGGAAACCCTCGCAGACGAACTTGCGGAGCTCACCCGCCTGGCTGTTCGCCAGCGCGTTCATCGGGTAGACGACGATGGCCTGGACGCCCCTGCCGCTTCCGCGCCGGAGGACGTGGTCGACGATGGGAACGATGTAGGCGAGGCTCTTTCCCGAGCCGGTGCCGGTCGTCAGGACGTAGCTCTCGCCTTTCCGGGCCGTGAGGATCGCCTCTTCCTGGTGACGGTGGAGGCGAAGCCGACGGCCCTCGCCCTTGACCTCCTCGCGGTCCTTGTCGCGCCGGAAGACCTTCGCGCAGCCGGGGTGGAGAACGCCCGTCTCGACGAGGTCGTCGATCCAGCGGCCCGGCTCGAAGGCGGGATTCAGCTGGATGAGGGGCTGCGGCCAGAGAAGGCCATCGTCGAGGAGCTGATCGACGTGCTCGCCGATGCGCCGGTCCCGGATCGCGATGAAGCTGCGGACGTAGGCCGCGTAGTCAGCGATGAGGTGATCCCGGTACTCGAAGACTCGCACGGCCCCTCCTGACTCTCGTGGTGCCCGGTGGCTCCGGATGACCCGACGCAGCCGCTACCTGATCGACATGCCCTTTTCACACGCGAGGACCGCTCCGGGGTCGAAGGCGAATCCGCCGCCGAGTGAATTCTGCGGTGGGCGGCGTCGAATGGAAATGATGCATAGGTATCACTGTGCCGATTCGTCACGGCCCCTGGCGATGCACAGCGGGCGAACACTCCGGTCCGAAGTTGGAACGGCGCCCTTAATTGGGCGCCGATTTCCGACTAGGGGGTCTTGATCGACGCCAGTTCGGGTACGCATTCCGCATCGCCCTCCACCTCGTCCCCGAGCGTCTCGTAGTCGAACCCGTAGACGTCCGTGTACCAGACCGGGCCGCAGGCCATACCTCCGTAGGTGATCTCGAGAGCAAGCAGCTTGCTCCCGTAGCCGATCCGCTCGAGGAGCTTGCGGAGCTTCACCAGGTCGAGGTCGTTGAGGCGCCGTTTCAGCACCCGCTTCTCGAAGCCGGGCGAGCGGTACTCGAACTCCCCGACCTCGCCGACGAAGACGAACGCGAGGTGGGGACAGGGGTCGGCGTGCGCGAGCCCTTCGTCGTCGACGCGGAGGATTCCCTTCCCGCAGATCGGGCAGTGGGGCTTCGGGGGCTCGCAGCCGAACGGCTGCTCGACCGAGGCGTACTGTGGCTTGGATGCAGGCTTCACGATTCGCTCCTCCTGTTCGCAACGCGTGCTCCGCGGGGCCGGGGAGACGCGATCACTTGTGAGGATGCAGCGGGGAGCCGGACAGTTGGCGTCCCTGCCTCCTACGGGGACTCCATCTGTCCGTCGCGCGGACCCATCTTTCACGGCGGAGGCCGGTGGTGACGAAAGCGCTCAGCAAGGGACAGGACGGAGACCTGATCGAATGGTGCGCGCGGCGGCCACGGTCTTGGCGCGGGCGCGATTCGTTAGAGTGCCCCTCGTGAGGGAGCGAGCGGAACGTCCCGGGCTGGTCGCGGCGCTCGTTCTCGTTCTCCTCGCCGCAACGATCGGAACTTCCGGCTGTCATCGACGCCCGAACCGGGAGCCCTTCGATGCGAGGGTCTTCGGCGTCTCCGACGGCGACACGATCACGGTTCTCCAAGGAACGACGCAGGTGAAGGTGCGGCTGAACGGGATCGACTGCCCCGAGAAGCGCCAGGCATTCGGCGCGCGGGCGAAGCAGTTCACGTCGGAGCTGGCTTTCGGGAAGACGGTGACGGTGAGACCCGCCGGGAAGGACCGCTACGGCCGCGTGCTCGGTGACGTGATCCTGCCCGACGGCCGCGTTCTGAACCAGGAGCTGGTCGCTGCCGGGATGGCGTGGTATTACACGCGGTATTCGAAGGACAAATCGCTCGCAAGGTTGGAGCGGCGCGCGCGGGAGGCGCGGGTCGGACTCTGGTCGGACGCGCGGACGGTGGCGCCGTGGGAGTTTCGGACCCCTGGAATCTCTCGCTCAACCACCCCGGGAACCGAGGTGCGTTAAGCGGAAGGATGACGTCTGGACGCATCACCCTTCCTCCCCCGAATCCGGCTGATCGAGGAGGAAACGCCAGGCCGGGACGACCTCGATCGCGCCGTCGTCCGTTTCGATCCGTTCGCTCTCGTTCTTCGTGACGATCGTCCCGGTCCGCAGGCCCGTCTCGGCCATCGCCGCTTCCAGGGCCGACGTCTCGCGCTTCCGCGTCCCCGGCTCGACGAGGGTCTCTGAGACCTGCACGAGCGCGTGGGGCCGCCCGCGGGCGGGGACGACGAAGTCGACCTCGCGGCCCGTCTTCGTCTTGTAGTAGTAGAGCTCCGGGTGTGCGCGCCTTAGCGCGGTGAAGACGAGGTTCTCGAGGAGGTGGCCCGAGTTGACGAGGATGCCCGACGAGACCGACTTAACGAGGGAGTGGTCGACGCAGTAGACCTTCTTCGGGTTCGTGTTGCGCCGTGCGAGCGAGGCGTCGAAGACGCTCACGCTGTAGAGGAAGTAGGCGTCCTCGAACCACTCGAGGAAGCTCGACACCGCGGCCTTCGGAGCGCTGTGTCCGAGCGACTTCAGGTACCCCGTGAGGCTGTTGCCGGTGTAGAGCGATCCGGTGTGGTCGACGAGCCATCGGGCGAGGTCGGAGACGGCTTTCGGGTGCGCGATGTCGTGCCGCTCGACGAGGTCGCGGTAGAGGATGGCGTGGAAGTACTCCTGGTGGGTCTTCACGCGGAGGCTCTTGTCGAGCCCGACGACTTCAGGGAAGCCGCCGGTTTCCTGGTACTCCTCGAAGGCCTTCTGGACGAGGAGGCGCCTGCGTGTGGAGAGGGGCCCGCTGGCGTCGAGCCCCTTCGCGTCGAGGAACTCCCGGAACGAGAACGGAAAGAGCTCCCACGAGAGCGCCCGCCCCCGCATCTGGGTGGCGATCTCCTTCGAGAGCATCCGAGCCGACGAGCCCGTGAGCGTCACCCGGCACTTCTCGGTTCGCATGAGCCGGTCGACGAACGGCTCCCAGCCGGGGACGGCCTGGATCTCGTCGAAGAAGCAGTGGACCGTCTCCTTCCCCTTCTTCTCGGGGTAGAGCGAGAAGTAGGCCTCGGTGACGAGGCCGAGCCCCTCGTGCGCCAGGCCCGCGAGGCGGTCGTCGAAGAGATTGAGGAAGAGGACGTTCTCCCGCGGAACCCCTTCCCCCAGGAGCCGTTCCACCTGCCGGAACGCGAACGTCGACTTCCCGCACCGGCGCACGCCGATCAGGACGGTGGCCTTGCCCGCGACCGTTCTCACCTTCAGCCGGCGCGGGACCCCGGTCTCGAGCGGGGCCTCCTGGGAGTCGAGGATCAGAGCCTTCAGTGTTTCGCGCATCACGTCATCCGGTAAGCTTCGTTACCGGTTTGAATTGTAACCGGTAATTTTCGTTACCGGTTTGAGGGAGAAAAAGAGCCCCTCATCCCGACTCCGGCCAGCGGTAGGCGGCCTTCGTCACCCGCCTCCGCTGCGGCGGTGCGCCCCGAGCCCACGAAGTAGCCGCTCGTCTCCGCTTGGGAAACCTGATCGTCGCGGAACAGGTCCGCATCGGCTTTCGGCTGGGAGTCGACCGGCGACGTCAGCCGACGAAGCGTTCCGCGAACCTGCCCATCACACCGCGGATGCGGTCGTCGAGGCGCGCCACCACCTCCGTTGCGATCGCGGGCGGCACCTCGCCGTAGAACGCTTCCGCGACGGCGCCCGCCATGCAGGCGAGAGTGTCCGCGTCTCCGCCGAGGGAGATGGCCTTCCGGACGGCGTCCTCCCAGCCCGACGACTCGAGGACGGCGATGAGCGCCTCTGGGACCGAGCCCTGGCAGGTGACGTCGAAGGAATAGCGTGGCCGGATGTCGTCGAGGCGGCGGGAGAGGTCGTAGCCGAACCGGGTCGTGATCGCTGCGCGGATCTCGTCCTTCGACGAGCCGGTGCGGGCGAGGAAAACGGCGGCGGCGATGGCCTGCGCGCCCTTGAGTCCTTCGGGGTGGTCGTGGGTGACCTCGGCGCTGCGGCGGGCCTCGTCGAGGACTTCTTCCAGCGACGTGCGCGCCCACCCGACCGGGCTCGCCCTCATGCCAGAGCCATTTCCGAAGCTGCCGTACGGGGCCGCAGCCTCGCTCCACATCCACTTCCGGAACGCCCCGCCGTATCCCGCGCGCGGGTAGGCCTGCGCCCACCTCTGGAGGGACTCGGCGTAGGTCCCTCCGGTCGCGAGGACCTCCGCCACGGCGACCGTGAGGACGGAGTCGTCTGTGAAGCGGCTCGCCGGGGTGAAGAGCGGAAAGTCGGTGGTCTTCGTCCCGGCGTGCTCGTGCACCGAGCCGATGACGTCGCCGGCGATGGCGCCGAGGGGGAAGAGGCGCTCGCCGTGGACTCGGCTGCTCTCCGTCACATCTCCTCCAGCAGCCACCGGGAGACGCCGGCCCAGGTGAAGCCCTTGGGCAGGGGCCGGGTGGGTGGGGCGGCATCGAGCGTTAGCAGGAACGGCCGGGAGCGGGGGTGCACCGCGGCGGCAGCCTGAAGTGCCCGAAGCTCCCGGTCCCACGTCTCGTCTCCTTCGCTCTCGAGGCAGACCTGCACGAGAAGCGGGCGTTCTCCAGTTCGCTGAGCGAAGAAATCGACTTCCCAGCCCTCCTCCGTCCGGATGTACGAGATCTCGAAGCCGCGGCGTTCGAGCTCGAGGAGCACGACGGTCTCGAGGGCGCGTCCGGTATGCGTGCGGCCGCTCCGTTCGAAGAGGGCGATGAGCCCGGGATCGACCGGGTACGCCTTCCTCGGGTTGACCATCCGCTGCCTTTCCGACGCGCTCTCCATAGCGACCGTCCGCACGAGAAAGGCGTCCTCGAGGTGGGCCAGGTACTCGTGGAGGGTGTCCTTCCCGATGGAGACCCCCTGCGAACGGAGCGTGTCGTAGTGCTTCTTCACCGAGAAGGCGCCGCCGGGTTGGGCGAGGAGCTGCCGCTGGAGCCAGCGGAGCGCGAGCGGGTTCGTCACGCCCTGGCGTTCGATGACGTCCCTGAGGACGACGACGTCCACGTAACCTGCCAGGAGGGCGTTGCGATCGCGCGCTTCGGCGCCCTGCGCCTCGGGGAATCCCCCTTCGACGAGATATCGCCGGAGCCGGTGATCGAGCGATGTGCGATCAGCCGGCTTGAGCCGCTCCCAGCCGACGGTTGGTTCCGCGCCCACGTGGCGCAGAGCCTCCCGGAAGCTGAACGGGTGTACGAGAACCTCCATCGCCCGGCCGCGCAGGCTCGTCGCCACCTCGCGGCTGAGCAGGCGCGCCGAGGAACCGGAGACGAAGACCTCTACCCCGCCTCCGTCCATGAGCCGCCTGACGAGCCCTTCCCATCCGGGGACCGTCTGTACCTCGTCGAGGTAGAGGGTCCGGACCGACGCTCCCGTCATACCGGCAAGGACGCGGGCATGCTCCTCGACGAGCCATCCGAGATCTGCGACGGTGAGGCCGGTGAGACGTTCGTCCTCGAGGGAGAGGAGAAGCTGGGACTCGGGGGCGCGATCGGCGGTAAGGCGGTCGGCCCGGCACTGCGAGAGAAAGGAGGTCTTCCCGCTTCGCCGCACGCCGATCACGGCGAGAGCTTTCCCCCGGATCCCGGGAAGCCTGATGTTCCGCCGGGTCAGGGGACGCGGCGAGGCCGCCAGCGATTCATCGAGCTTGAGGCGGAGGAGTTCTCGGGAAAGTGTCATGGCGCGGAGGACATTATGCAGAAAATTCGTCACTCATGAAGTGACAAAAATGGGGCCGACACAAGGAGAATCGGCCCGCCGCCGGTTTCCCGGTGGCGGGCCGTGACTCCCGAAATGGTGGAGGCGGGGGGAGGCCTCCGATACGTGGCCGAGCTAGCGAGAGGCCCGACTCTCGAGAAGGTTCCCCACGGTG
>Ga0209573_1002377_pt1 | contig 24232 bp, 27 predicted proteins | sample TNRBio252014_DNA_FD_185870 | JGI IMG/M metagenome (GOLD analysis project Ga0209573, IMG submission 185870) | Wastewater treatment Type I Accumulibacter community from EBPR Bioreactor in Madison, WI, USA - TNR Reactor_6/25/2014_ DNA (SPAdes)... | ecosystem: Engineered > Bioreactor > EBPR >... | reverse complement strand
CTGCCGGCGCCTGGCCAAGGATTGGGAAAACCTCAACCGCAAGGCCCTCGCCTTCCTCCGACTCGCCTCCATCCGCCTCATGCTCCGAAAACTCTGCAACCCCTCATGAACCTCCCGGACAGACTCTAAGAGCTTTGGCTGGTCCGGCCGCTTCAAAGTGACGTCACGGTCGTTAAGGCCCCAAAGCGCCGTACCCACCCTGATCAATGGGTCCATGGCATTAATCTGGAAGTATTCGCTCACCCCCCGAACGGCGACCAGGCGCTGACGTATCTCGTTCGCTGTAAGTGGCCGCCCTGCTTGTTGTAGAAGCGCGATCACTGCTTGCCTCATATCTATCCGAGATATGTCATTTTCTGCGCCAACGGCGTGCGCAGTCCAAATCATTCTGCCGAGCCGATCGAGCCCATTCGATCGCTGCAGAGCGATGTCGACCACATACTTGTCCGCCAACAGAGCATGGTCGGCCCCCCGCTCAACAAGAGCTGCGAGGATTTCGGACGCGTGCCACTGACGCCCCGATGGACCATCAGTGACGACTTCCTCGGCCTCCTCTCCGAGCGTTTCTAATGCTTCTCGATCGAGAGGGAGGTGTCGCTCAACACCGTAAGTCCCCCTTCCCAGAAGAAGCCCGACCGCCGCCGCCGCGCTGTGCGCACGTCGAACATCGATATCCCGATTGGCACGCACACCCGCTAAGACTGCGATCTCAGAGAAATGCAATGGGCGGTCCGCCGCCTTGAGAACCGCCTCAACAAGGCGCTCGGCACCGCGGCCGTAAGACGTGAGTACTTTTGCGGAGCGTCCGTCGTCCGCAAAATGACACAGCCGCGAGGCCTTTGCCCAAAGGAGGGATCGAAATTCGCGAGATGTCTCAGGCAACAGGGCATCAACCAATGACCGGCAGTGGTCCTCCGACCAATGTTTGCCAACAGCACTCTCCAGTAAGCGCCGCGCTTCGTTCAAGGCGCCTTCCCACCGTTCTTGACTCAAGAACGTGAGGTAGTCGACCCCACCGATGGTAACTAAACGCGCGCGCCCCTCGCAAATGTTTGTAAGTATGTAACGCAACACATGTAAACATTGGGCGATGCCAGTAAACCATGGGTCGGCCGCCTCGACACCTAACGCCGGTAGTGGAAATTCCCGACTTTGTAGGAGGAGCGTCAGCTTTTCAGAGAGCAAATCATCCCAAAATTCCTCGCGAACCAGCTGTCGAACCAGCTTTTCTTCTATTTGCCGCACCCGTTCTCTAGTAATACAGTAAGTATCACCGATTTGCTGAAGGGTTTGGGTAGGCGCACCTAGCCCCATACGGCGCCGCAATATTTCCCTGTCTCGTTCAGAGTACCTGAGCAGAGAGCATTCTATGCTAGCAAGCAAGCTGAGGTTGCGCGCATCATCAATCTTTGACTCTACGGTATACGGAGCTTCTCGCAGCGCCTCTTCCAAACACACGGTTAAGTCCGAGACGGATTTTCGCCCGAAGTTCCGGGAGCGGATAAGTTCATGGAGTGAGAGTTGCGCGAGATCGGCCACAGTGGCCACCCCCATTTCGGCAAATACGTTGGCCACTCTCACGGTCAGGCTCATCGAGGCGAAGAACCGTTCCGAGAGCCAGGGCGGTGCCGCCCGTGCGAAAGCGCATGGATCACTACGGTCTCCTCCAATCATTCTTTCGAAACGGTAGAGACCGGCTTCATGTCGGACGGCGCGAGGAAGTTCTTTTTCCCGATCGAGATAATCCGCATCGTTGAAGATGTCTGCCGCGTGGAACAATGCGCCCGAATCAGGCGATGAGGCAAAAAAGTCGCGAACCCACCCTTCAGCCGACCGATGCGGGCGGACGGGGTCTGGCGGAGCGATCGAGGTTTCGTCATCATCAATCAAGTACCCCCATCCGCGCGTGGCGAGGAAAATCGGCAGAGTTCCTACCCAGCCGATCTCCCGGCGAGATGCCTGAAAGCCCGACGGAAGAGAAAATTTAGCCGCTCCGGTCACGAGAGCACGGCCGAGAAAATTTGAAGCCACTGCTTCGAACTCGCGCGACGGCGGCCTATCGAACCCTACGTGAATCACGCCGACGGTATCTTCTGGTCCCGAGCGTTCGTTCCAGACGGTTAAAAGGCCTTCCAGATCACGGTGCACGCTGACCGACCATTCCCCGCTCGCCGACCGCAACATCAAAAAGGCGCGAAGCGTTGTCGACATAGCGGTCAGCCCGCATTCTTGGACATTTGTTCAAAGATAGCGGTGAAATCTATGTCTCCCTGCTGCGCTTGCGCATAAAGCTCATTCACTCCCCAGTCTGCGAGGCGTTCAACTAGTCGATATACAGTCGTTTCCCTCAGATCGTCGGCCATCAAAGCTTCCACCGCCTGACGCAAGGTCTGATCCGGATCGAGAGAGCCAACATTGAGGAACGTCACTCGCTTCGTAATCTCCGGCGGAATGACGCCTTGCGCAATTGCGAGGCTCACTGCAAACCGGTAACCGTCTATCTTCTCAGCGAAGTAGCCCTGCTCTCGTAGGTAGTCGAGCTTATCGTTTGCTTGATCTGAAAGACCAACGTTTATTAAATCCGTCGTTGTCATAATGTGGCCTTCTCAATTCTTGACTGCGTGGGCGTCACTTCTTCAATCCTATAGACCGCTCCAATCCGAGGTTTGACGACCGCCAGATCCGTTTCCGGGCGAATCTCACCGCTATGAACCAGCAGGACGAACTGGCTTGTCACCGTCGGGAGGTACTTCAGAATGTTGTCGCGATGTTGCAGGTCCAGTCGCCCGAAAGGCGTATCCATCACCACAGGACCAACAGCACGGCCCGTCCGGTTCAAGCCGTCGATAAGCGATAGGGCGACCACTTGCTCAGCCCCAGCGCTTCTTAAGGGCACTTTGCGGCCATCCCTGTCAATGATACTCAAGCCATAATTCGAATTAATCTCTAGACCTTTGTACGCCTTCTGCGTCGTTATCTCTTTGAAAGCTTCGTTGGCGCGCGCCTCCACCCGGCTCCTCAAGCGGTCTCGGAGTTGCTCAATGCTGGTGGCGAACGTCCGCTCAAGGTCGGTCGCGATCGAAACCTTAAGCGTGCTGCGACGAGAGCGGGCTGGCGCTAGGCCCTCAATTGCTTTTTGCGCTACGGCCAAGTCTTCTTTTATCTTCTCAATCTCTCGACGAACTCCCATGATGGAATTCTGAAGCCGGCCTTCCTCTTTCAGCGCCTCCTGCTGGAGGACACGCTTGCGAGCGAGGTCAGCAGTGTCGTGGCCGGCGATCTCATCCTTCAAGTGCTCGATCTCGTTCTCCGTCCGCTGGAGATTGACCTCCGCAGTCTTTGAGTCTTTGTCTATCTCAGCAAGCCGATCGCGGGCATTAATTCCACGGATTTTGTTCAGTGCAGATATCTGGGCTGAAACGGCCTGCAAGTCATCAGTATCGTCATCGATACCACCAAGCTCAACCTCTAACTTTCCGAGCAACGACCCAAGTTGCGCTCGTCTATCTGCGCCAAGAGTTTGGCCGCAAGTTGGACACTCGCTTGTATCGAGCAGTTTTTTGAGGTTTTCTATCTTAGCATGTAGGCGACCTTGTTGCTTCAATCCCTGAGTCAGCTTGGTTTGTCGCCGCTGTAAATGTTCTCGCTTAACCTCAAGTTTGAAATCAAGAAGATCCTGCCAAGCTTTCCCTAATAACGACTGACGCTCAGTACGCTTTTTTTCGAGAAGATCATGTAGAGATTTCTGCTGTATTATGAGTCCGTCTAGTTTTGCTTTCGACGCCAGGAGGGCCGCCGCTGCCTCAAGTTCGTCGTCTAGTTTGTTGCGATGCGAGCGGACATCGCTAAGCTTCTCTTGGAGGTCCTGCAGGTCGCGATCTTTGGCATCCTGCCGGGCTGTCAGTTCCTGTTGCCGCTCCGCCTGCTTCTCCAGGCCATGAATATGAGCGATCTCGCTGGTTTGGCATTTCGTGGCGCTTTTAAGAATCGCTCCCAGTTCGGTGCGCCCATGGATGAGCGACGGGACGCCCAGGACCTGTTCGATTGCCTCCTTGATCTGCCGGCCCTGCTCGCTGCCTTCGATCAGCAAGCTCTCGTACTCTTGGAGCAGTTCACCATCGAACAGGAAGAACCGAGAAATTTGCTCGGGGGCGAATTGATCTATCTCTGGCTCGACCTGTTGACCGCTCATCGGCACGCCGTCCCGGCTGAGATGGACCGTGACCAGGAAGTCCTCGGGCCGGGAGGGCGTGGCCACGAGAGGCCGACGCGTAGCCGATCTGCGAAGATCGTATTGATGGCCGTTCGCGTCGAACTGGATAAATACTTCGACTCGCCAGTCGTCTTCCAAGCTGGCGTCTTTGTTAATAATCTCATGCAGGGGTAGCAGCCGGGAATGGCGCCCCACTGCACGACCGTAAAACCCCCAACGTAATGCATTTAGTAGACTTGTCTTCCCCCTCATGTTATCGCCGAAGACGATCATTACGTTTCGGGCATCGTCTGTCGGGAACTCGATCAACGTTTGCCCTTTGTACGGCATGAAGTTCGTCGCGATGAGTCGGTGAAGCTTCATTCGTGCGCCCTCAGACATCGCGCGAATGCTCAACGACTTTCGCATCGATCAGCCGTTCCATAGCGCGCGCTGACATGGAGCGATCATCACTAAATTGATATTTTTTCTGAATTGCGTAGCATTGTAGCAGAAGCTCCTCGTCCAAACGAGGAGCTACATTGCACTTTACTGCAACCAACGTCTGAACTGCGAGATCTTCTCTGTCATCGTTCATTCTTCTTCTAGCCCCTCACTCATAAGACTGTCCGGGTCAATTCCCATGCTAATAGCAATGCCTCGAAGCTCGGCCCCGGCACCTCGATTGATGGCGTGGCTGGCAAATTCAACTGACCGAAGCAACTCCGCCTTAAGAAGACTCAACTGCTCTGGCTCCGCCGCGGAGACCGGGACGACGATGGCGTCGTGGATGACTGCCATCTGCTTGCTCGGCAACCGCCTCAGAACCCGCCCGCGTCGCTGAATGAACTGTCTAGGATTTTGCGATGACGCCAGGATGAGAGCGTGTGAGACAGCCGGTATATCGACACCTTCATCGAGGCACCGGATAGACACCAGGATCCCGCCGAACGAACGAAACCACGACATTGTTGCATCTCGATCTCCCGCCATACCTGAATGATACTCGACAGGCTCTAAGCCGGTTTCCTTCAGCGCAGCAATGACCTCCGAGAGCTGACCGCCGTCTTCGCAATAGACCAGCCAGCTCTGGCCAACCTCAAAATGCGTCTTCAGGATCTCAACCACCAACCGGACCTTAACCGCCGCTTTCTTGGCGATGCGAGATCGCTTGATCAGCAGCATCTTCGCCTTTTCGCTTAGGGGTTTGCGGCCGCTCTTATCCGCTTTCTGACGGGCGATCTCGATCTGGATCGCTTTCGTGACCTCCTTCCAGCCCGCCGCCTCGCTGGCTGTAAGATGGATTGGATGGGGGTGGTATTCGTACGGCACAAGGCGTCCAGCCCTGATGGCGTCGACGAGAGTGATCGGCGGCGGCACGACGGCGCCGAAATAGGCGAAGATCTTCGCGGTTCCGTCTGGATCGCCGAATCGCACGGGCGTAGCACTCAGTCCGAGCCGTGGACCGGCATCGATCTCCATGACCCGCGAGTTCTGTGGGCTACCGACTTGGTGAACTTCGTCGGCCACGACGAGCAGATGCGCGCCCGATGTCACATTGCTCAAAAAGTCCGGCATGGACGCTGTCTGCATCGTGGCGAGGACAATGCGCCCGCCGAGCGCGGCATCGGGATCGGTCATGCCCTTGAGGCGGCGGGCAATGCGCCAGCGGTCATTGCCAGCACCGGCCAGGAGCAGTGCGGCGTTCGGTATCTCATCCCGAAGCTCATCTGCCCACTGTTCCAGGAGCAAGCGACTCGGTACGAGGACCAGGGTTGGAAGTCCCCTGTGCGCTTGCTCTCGAATCGCTAGAATTGCCGTAAACGTTTTTCCGCTGCCCGTGGCATGCTCGAAAATGCCGCGGCGGCCTTGCTTTTCCCATTCTGAGACCGCCGCGTCTTGGTGCGGGAGTGCGGAGCGATGCTTCCGGAGGATGGGTAAATTCTCGATCGACACGTCCTCAAGCCTTTTGAAAGCTGCTTTTTTCAGATGCTCGGCGGCCCTTTCCGGAAACGGGAAGACCTCGATATCCGGATCACGCTCTGACCAAAGAACGTCAAAGTGCGCCGCGTGTCTGCGGACTCTCTCCGCTTCGAGCCCGCCTCGCCAGCTACAGAATACTTCGATTGACTCGAAATTGCCTTCTCGATGCCAAGCATTCCAGGTCTCGTTCGCTGACCCCTTGAAACTTACGCAATTGCCCAGGCCATCTGAGAAGACGCCGATCTTCTCATGGTAGAGGCCTTTCCTGTCCGCACGCACGGCAAGCTTGATCTGCAGGGCCCCCACGGCGACCAGCGTGGCAAGCACGCGCGCCGGATAGGCTGTAGAGTCATCTGCGAGCAGGCTGTCGATCTGCTCGATAAGACTATCTATGACCCGGTTACTCCTGCGAGCGTAGCCAGCAGCAATTGAATCTAGGTCGTCCGAGTCGAGTTCTGGAGAACAGATCAACTGCGTCTTTCCGCCACGTCTTGAGAATTCGATAAGACTCGGGCCGATGACGATAAAAACGGATGATCGGAAGTACCCTGCAGCTCGTTTGTAGTTAATCGAGTGCAATAGGCATTGCCGATAGAAAGCGTGCGCAGGATCCTCCTTTAGGGAGCGGTACTCGGTGTTGAGGTCCAGCACCGACAGGTCCCCGAGGAACTGCTCTGAACCGAGTGTGTCGATCTCGTGCGGCGCCAAGCTTCCCCCCCTCTACCAATCGGCCGGCGTCCTGTTTTCCAGCGGAGGAGTAGGATCAGCAGTCAGCATCTGCTAGCGAAACGTTGGGTTTCCTAAAGACATCGAACCGCCCTCTTGAGCCGTTGACGTAATCCTGCTCCGCCTCAACACCGACCCAGCGCCTGCCGAGTTCTTCAGCCACCGCGCCCGTCGTGTTCGATCCAGCGAATGGGTCTAAAATCACGTCATCGATGTCAGTTAAAAACTGAATGAAAAAAGCCGAAAGTAACGCTTGCATGCGTGCAGGATGCGCTGGGATTTCCAACTGTTTGCAGTGATCTCGGTACTTCGAATCCCACGAAGTGCCAGTGTACTTTAGAAGTGCTTCTGGCAATTGGTCGTTGTTGAGCTCAATCACATTAGCAGAAATGGATCCACCATAATCTTTCAGAAATCCAGTCTCTGAAATTACATGACCAGATGGTCTAACGCCTGCGTTGTACTTCTGCGTTCTTAAAAGTTTCTTCATATCTTTACTGTAGGCGTTGAGAACTCGGCGGTTATCCGCTTTCGGGTTTTCCGAAGGCGACATCCACCAGACGTGCGTGAAGGAGTCTTTCAGGCGCACGCGTTTAATGTTTACCCAAGCGGCGGGGCTCGGTAGCCGCGCGGGATTGTGGCAGATGACGTGCTGACACAGGTTGAGCTTTCCAGCGCGTTTGAAGGCGAGCAGCGCTTCCAGCGGGAGCGTCGACATAATAGGGGAACCTGGCTCCCACGCGTTTCCAATCTCGATAACGATCGACCCATCTTCGGTGAGAAGGTCGCTCAACGGCGTGGCCAAACGCTCCAGCCAGGATAAGTATGCCTCGCCGGTTTCGTTGCCGTAGCGCTTCTTCCTCACCAGCGGAAACGGCGGAGAGGTCACGATCAGGCTGACCTTCCCCCTGAGTTCCTGCAGCGGTGGGCTTTCTAAGGCATCTTCGATCCGACCGTGGAACATCTTTCCTAGGTCAGTTTTGTAGGCCAGAGTAACTTTGCGCGGATTGCTAGCTTGCAGGCGAGCGCTATCCTGCGTTTGGTTAACTTTTTTCATAAGCCACCAACCATACAGCTTCCGGCACCGGCCTCGTGGTCTTGACGTAGCAGGAGCTCACGATTGCCCGACCATACCACAAGGGGGTCACAACCCGCGTGACTCTTTCAGCCTACGTTCGGATGGGCGCTATTGAACCATCTGGGCCATGCGCCAACCCTCGGTGAAGGTCCGGTGCGGGTATTCAGTGCTGACCATCGGCGATCAGCTTCGACCGACGGCCAGCTGCCCCGCGCGCGTGTCCGCCTTCCCGGCTTTAAATCATGAGATGCGTCGTGTCAGTGCAACCACCGCGACGAAGGACCGAGACGAAGGACCGAGACGAAGGACCGAGACGATATCAGTGCCGCGGCGCGTTTGCCAGAGATCCTCCCGGGGCACGGTTCCTAAACTGGAGTCCGCAGCGTTACGTGCGCAGCAGTGCCGCGGTCACCCAGGCCGGTGTCGCGTAGAAGTCGTTGAATTTTCGAGCGTAACCCGAATAGTGGATGGCGCGGGGCTGGGTCATCGTCTCCGCCGGTCTTGGCAAAGCGTTCCCGTGGGGCGCACAACCGTTGTAGCTTGCACTCCCGACGGCCGAAGCCTGATCCGACCGGATCCCATCCGTCACTCGACCTGGTGGGATAGTCCGCTGGTTGAGCGGAATCGCGTCGTCTTGTCGGCGAACTGCTCGCCCTGTTGCTCCCACCCAACCGGAAACGGCGTCATCAGCACCGCCAGGGTCATCTCTGGCGGCTGCCGCCCGTCCAGAATGGCCTCGACGGTGTCCGGTGCCAAGAGGGTCAGGCGCAGCACCCGGCTGACGTAGGAAGCGTTGATCTTCTCGGCCGCGGCGATTTCTTCGACCGTGCCGTACGCACCCGTTTCCATCAGCTTCCGCCAGCGGAACGCCCTTGCCAGTGCCTTGATCATGGCGTTGTCGACCCGCCGACGTGGCGGCGCCCACGACGGAGCCCCGTCCGGGGAGATCACCAGCTTGCGGCCACCGCGCTTCTTGAAGGTCATCGGCACGCGGACAGTCAGAGTGCGACCGTCGGGACTGAGGCGGGCCTCGGTCATTAGGCCGCTCGTCTCTGCGTCTTGTTGGCGCGCAGGTCGGCGACCAGGGTCTGCAGGCCATCGACGCGCAGCTGCAGGTCAAGCCGGTCCGGGTGAACTTCGACGCGCTCGATAAGAAGCTGGAGAACGCGTGTCTGCTCGGCGGGGAACAACTCGTCCCACATCGGATCCAGGCTCAGCAGCGCCTCGCGCACCTCGGCCTCGGCGAGCCCGTCATCCTGCGATCGTGCCGCGCGCCAGGTGGCGATCAAGACCTCCGGCGCACTTAGCAGGCCTCGCACCTGGTCGAGTACCGCGGTTTCGATCTCGGCAGCCGGCAGGCGGCGCACCACGCCCGTCGGCACGTCGCCCTTCAGCAGCCCGGCGGCGAGGTAGTAGCGGTAGAGCCGACCGCCCTTGCGCGCATGTGTCGGCGTCATGGCGCGGCCGTCGGCACCGAAGATGATGCCCTTCAGCAGGGCCGGCGTCTGCGCACGAGTGTTGGCGGCGCGGCTGCGCGGGCTCTGCTGGATGATGGAATGGACCTTGTCCCACAGGTCGCGACCGATGATCGCTTGATGCTCGCCGGGATAGGCGACGCCCTTGTGCACAGCCTCGCCGACGTAGACGGGGTTGTTGAGCAGCTTGTAAAGGAAGCCTTTGTCGGCCGGCTTGCCGCGCTTGGTGGTGACGCCCTCGGCCGCCAATTCCCTGACCAGCACGGTGGCGGAGCCGACCCGCAGGAACCGCTCGAAGATCATTCGCACCATCGCTGCTTCGGTCTCGTTTACGACGAGCTTGCGGTCCCGCACCTCGTAGCCGAGCGGCGGGTGGCCGCCCATCCACATGCCGCGTGCCCGCGAGGCGGCGAACTTGTCGCGGATCCGCTCGCCGATCACCTCGCGCTCGAACTGGGCGAAGCTCAGCAGGATGTTGAGCGTCAGCCGGCCCATCGACGTCGTGGTGTTGAACGACTGGGTGATGGAGACGAACGTTACGGCGTGGCCGTCGAACACCTCGACCAGCTTCGAGAAATCCATCAGGCTGCGGCTGAGCCGGTCGATCTTGTACACCACCACGACGTCGATCCGGCCGTCCTCGATGTCGGCGCGCAAGCGCCTCAGCGCGGGCCGCTCCAGCGTGCCGCCGGAGAAGCCGCCGTCGTCGTAGCGGTCGGGAACCAGCACCCATCCTTCCGGCTTCTGGCTGGCGATGTAGGCCTCGCAGGCCTCGCGCTGGGCGTCGAGGCTGTTGAACTCCATGTCGAGACCTTCCTCGCTCGACTTCCGGGTGTAGACAGCGCAGCGGAGCTTGCGGTGGATCTTGGCCGATGTGGGCGGCTTCTTCATCGTCCCGCTCCCGAGCGGCGCATGCCGAAGAAGACCCACCCGTTCCACTGTGTGCCGGTGATGGCGCGGGCGATCGCCGAGAGCGACCTGTATGGGCGACCCTGGTATTCGTAGCCGTCGTCGCACACGGTGACGCAGTACTCGACGCCTTGGTATTCCCGCACCAGCCTCGTGCCGGCGATCGGCCGGTCGTCGGCGCGCTGCCGGCGCACCTCGATCTTGCCGCCGTCGAGCTGTTGGCCCAGCGCCTCCAGGCGGGCGACGGTCGCGGGCTTGAGCCCGCCGAATTCGAGTTCCTGGATGCGGTAGGCCAGTCGGCTCTCCAGGAAACGGCGATTATAGCGCGGCGGCTCACTGTCGAAGAGATCGCGCCACATAGCCCTGAGATCGGGCGTCGGTGTCGTCTTCAGCGCCGCGATGCGGCCAATCACGCTGTCAGTCATGGCAAGGTCTCCGTCTGATTCGTGACGGCTCCATGACTGCGCTGGTTGGCCGAGAAGTCGAGGCAACTGTCTCTGCTGTCAACAGATACCTGCCTTGACTGTCGCGCACGCAGCCGGATTAGCCCGCGCGCCAAAATTTCACCGATTTCAGCGATGCGCTCGCCGGCGGTCATGCGGTCGGGGGACAAGGCATTCAGGGACATTCCGCTCGGCTCCGCGCTCCGTATGGATTGCTGCCACTCCTAGGCGATGGCTCGTTTCCCTGATGAAACGCGGGCTTGCAGAGCAGATTGGGACAGGATGAGGGAGGGCACATCGACCCGGCCTGACGATCCTGCTGTGGTCCACGCGGAGTACGGCACGACCCTCCTGCAGGACCGATACATCTCAGCGGCTCCTTTCCACGACTCCGAACTTGGCTCGGCACCCCAGATAGATCCGGGCTTCTGGATGCCAAAGAGATGCTCAAGAGGATTTCCAAGTCCGTGCGACTGTGATACAGCTATCGTCATCTGCAGGAGGACGGAAGATCATGGATGATAACGTCGGCGATGCGGCAGTGCGGCGGGCCATACAGCGACGCCACGAACTCAAGGAGGAGATGCGGCAGATCGACCTGTTCCTGTCCCTGTATGAGAGGTTTGCTGGCCAGCCTGTGGCGGTTCAAAATTTCCCCGGCTCCGAGCCTCGCGAATCTGGAGAGAGTGAGATGGGCGCGCTGGATGACATCGCCGTCGGCGGCGGGATGACGCAGAAGGATTTCGTCGATCTCGCACGCGAACTCCTCTTGGAGATTGGGCGGCCGGTGAATGGCCCTGGCCTGCTACGGAAGTTCCACGAGAGGGGTCGCCGAATCGGCGGGGCCGATGAGATGAAGAATCTCACGACCAAGGTTTGGCGCGCCAAGAACGTGATCATCAAGATTCCTGGAGCGGGCTATTGGCCGGTGGACGTGCCGTGTCCGGCAGTGAGCTATATGCCGCCGCCGAAGGACGCGGAGAAGGAAGGCGATGAAAAGTGATTGCCAAACGCGCTCAACCGAACGCCCGAAATGACGAATCGCCCCGATCGCGATTCTGAACAACTGATGTTGTCAACGAAAGGAAAATCTTAAGTGTCGCAGCTTCGCTTCCGGAACTTCGGCAACCTGCCCTTCATACTGTCGGTGGACAAGCCCCGGTTCCTGAGCCGGCTGTTGGCGGAGCATTCAGCATACTTCGCGCGACACGGCATCGACGTCGGCGCCCTTACCAACGACGACGCCTGCGCGCGCCGGCTGCTCGAGGTCTTCACGCAGCCGGACGACACGATGCCGGGCGCCTTGCTCCAGGCCCTGCACCTGCTCGATGCGCTGGCCGACGAGGCCGGGCATGAACGGATTCTCGAAGAGGCGAAGAGGTGCGGCGTCGACCTCGGCGCTATGCCCGACGATCTGTGTCCCGGCGATTTCGCGTTGGCCGTCTGGTTCAAACAGCCGAGGCTGGTCCGCGTCTGCCGAGAGAAGACGGTGTGTCAGAGTTTCAAACGTTACTACGAATTCCGCTCGGGCGACGGGCGGCGCCTGGACCTGGCGGCGGTGAAGGCGAAGATCGGAGAGTTACGGGAGATCTTGGGACCCTGGTTCGATTCCCGCCAGCGCACCCCCACCTGCGAGGTCTTCGTCTACGAGGAGGGCACCGAGATTCGGTGTCTCGTCACCCATGGTGCGCTGTATCGGACCGAGGGGAATATCACCGCGAAGTTGGAGCGGTCGCGGATCGGCTACAGGCCGCAGCGGCACGACTCGATCCTCTACGACACGGGCACCGGCGTCCTGAAAATCCATGCCCAGTTTCCGGCGGAGAGGACCGCTTATCGAGAGACGTTTGGGCGGCTCCTGTTCGACGACCCGGCCTACTTCCCTGAAAAGCCAACCTACACATTGGAAAGCCTGCGGACCAACGGCGGCGGCTTGGCCGTGGTGGCGGGTATGAGAAGCGTCCGGCTGACCGAAGTCTGTATCGAGTGGGACACCGACAGATGCCGCCAGCAGATTCTGAAAGGAAATGACCTGACGGAAATGGTGACCGGTTGTGGCTCCCTCGACATTGCGGGAGGTGAAATCGTCCGGGCCAGCTTCAGCATCGGATACTCAAGTGGCGGGCGTGCCCGCAGGCTCGAAGTCTGCATGCCCAATGTCGCCGATCACGATCGCGATCGAGACGGTCCCGTGGTCGAAGCCTTCTTGCGGATCAACCAATTTACCGCAACGGAATCAGATGGGGGCCGGCCTGGAAATCTTGTGGCAGCGGCTTGAGACCAATTTTCCGCTGGGTGGTGCCCGGCGCCATCTCCAGGATGCTCTTGGCGTTGATGTCGTCGGGGCCCTCGAACAGACGGGCATCCTCAAGCAGCGGCGCTTGGCGGACACCTATCCCTGTCCGGGAGCGCGGGGAGAGGGCTGCCCGCGGCAAGTGATCGAGATCGACGGCGAGTACCACGCCGTGTGCGGCAACAGCCCGGTCGTCTGCGCCGACATCGTCCTCGCTCCAGCGGACATCGCGTTCCTCGCGGTCGATACGGTGAGCTTATGCCGTGGCATCGCATCCGCGCTTCAGATCTACGCGATCGCCGAGGCGATCGGCATGATCGTCGATGCCTATCGGGTCGGCACATTCATTCCCGAACCCGGCATCAAACACCCCGTCTTCTTCGTGGTGCGGACCAGCGCGCGGCGTTATGCCGAAGCGCTCGACGCGCTCCGTTCGCGCCAGGAGGGTGATCGGTTCGCCGTGCTGGTGCCGACTGATCGCTTCATTACTGACGATGTCGTCCGGTCGATGCGCCACGCCGGAGTGACGGTCCTCGCATTGGCCGAGGTGATCGGGCTGAGCAACGGCCGTCTCGCGGCACTGGCCGATCCCCTTCGGCTGTTCGCCGAGCTTGGGCAGAGGCCCGCCCCATTCGGACGCTCGCCGGATATCGTCGCGCGCGCCCTGGTGCGAGACGCCGGAGGGCCTCCCCGCTGGATCGATCTCGATCAGCAGCGATATGAAGACCTTCTGGCGACCACCGACCAGTACGATGTCTTCGCCGACGAGCGCGACAGGAGCGTGCGAAAGAAATCCGGTGAATTCCGTCGAGACGTTCAGGTTTCCCATTTCCGCTCCATCCGTGCGGCGGTCACCAAAGCGGGCTACTTCGACCCCAACGTCGAGGGGCCGGACATGGCCTCCGGTAAACAGACCTTCCAGCGCGCCCGCGTCATCTTCGACATGAAATCGGGCAAGTCCCCCTGGCGGATTTTCACCAGCATCAAGACCGACGAGGGACACACGGTTTATCACTTCTCTCCCGACGCCGGCGTGTCGTTCGCCTTCCTTTTTCTGCCGGAATCATGAACTCCGGCTGGGAACCGCGCCGATACAGCATCCATACAGACCCCATACGCTCCGCATACAGCCCCATCCTTCACCCTGCCTTCCGTGACACGCACCCAAGCGCACGGAGGTGGAAATGGACGAGACGGAATGGCGCTGCCGCCACTGCGGTAAGCTGCTCGGTGTGCTGCGTGACGGCCGGCTGCATCTCCGGTTCGCCCGCGGCCACGAATATCTGGTCGGCTTTCCGACCACCGGCGTCTGCCGCGGCTGCCGGACCCTGAACGAATTCTCCGACCCGACAGCAATCCCCGAACCCGCGTCCGCACCGGTGCCGCGGCGCTGATCGCCGTGTTCGATTTTCCCTCCATCTTAGAGGCGCGCGACGCCCTGACCCGGCCAGAAGGAGGCGCTGGACGCCCGGCCGTAAGGCAGGCGTCCCGTGCGAGCCCTCTGGCGGTCGCTTCATGCGAATCTCGTGCAGTCTCTCGAACCCCTCACGGTCAAGATGCAGTTCGACGCCTTGCGCCAGGCGCGGCCCGAACTGCGCGGCTTCTTCGACCCCTGCGCGCTTCTCGATCACCTTCACGACCTGTCGGCCGATCTCGACGAGAAGGATCGCATCCTCGCCGGCCTAGTAACGGTCTCCCAGGGCTCCGGCCCCGGCCGCGAAGTGGCGGTGATCCTGCTGTGGCTGGCCCTGTGGCCAGGGCTGGATGCGCTGTACCGGCGCCTCTGGCGGCATTTCGCCGTCGCGCCGGACGATCTCGTCTCGGAGATCTCCGAGCGATTCACAGCCGAGATTCATCGCCTGGACCTCGGCCGGGTCCGCCGGATCGCGGCGACCCTGCTCATGAACGTGGAACGCGACATCTACGCGGATCTCCGAAAGCGATGGGCCGAGGCGGCCCGGCGAGACGAGATGCCGGACGACCTCGCCGAGCTCAACAACAGCGCGGCCGAGACGGTGCCGCCGACCAACCGGCCGGACTCGGTCTTCGGCCTGCCTCCCGGCGTCGACGCTGACACCGCCGCCGCCAGGATCCGCGAGACCCTGGTGGCCATGATCGGGAATGACGCGGATCTGGTGGTCGCTGTCGTGATCGTCGGCGAGGGGCAACGCGAAGCCGCCGGCCGTCTCGGGATCAGCCATGACGCCGCGCGCAAACGCTACCAGCGCTCGATGGACCGCCTCCGTCTCATCATGGAGCAAAGGTGATGGCAGCCTGTCCCAATTCGATGCGGCAGGGCGCGTTTTTGGATCGAGCGTGCCGGATCGACCGGCTCAGCTGCGCCTCGGGAAGCCGTCCCATGAACCAAGTCACTCCGTCACCACCGTCCGAGCTGCGCCGGCTGCCGGGCCTGTTCCGCCGCTGGGAACTGGCCCAGATCATCGAGACCGGCCGGGACTACCGCATCGAGGATGCTGGAGAAGCGGGTGACGGCACTGTGCTCTACGCCGTCTATCGGAGCGCGCCCACCACCCATGCGGTGGCCGGCGCCGAGAGCTGACGGTGGGGGATCTGTCGATCTCCGACATCGCAGCGCAGCTCAACCAGCGCATCGCCGATCTGGCGCGCGAGATTCTGGGCGAGCCCAATCGCGCCCTCTCGACCCAAACGCAGCTGCGCTACGGCGCCAAAGGCAGCGTCGCCGTCGAGGTCGGCGGTGAACATTTGGGGCGCTGGTTCGATCATGAGCAGGGCGTCGGTGGCGACGGGCTGGAACTGATCTGCCATCGTCTCGGCCATGCCAATGGCGAGGCCTGCGACTGGGCGCGCGAATGGCTCGGCCTGCCGCGGTGGCGGGGGCAGCGGGGGGTGAACGCAAACGGAACCCGGCCGCCGGACGCTGACGGGGCCGATCCAGCGACCTCCGATCCGGCCGATGATGGGCCGCCGGTCGACACGGCATCGGCTCGACCCTCGTCCGAAAAACCGAACTCCGACAAGGCCGCCAAGGTCGCCGGCATTGTCGCGGCCTGCCAGGAGCCGGACGGCACCCGGGTCGAAACCTATCTGCACCATCGCGCGATCACGGCGAGACCGCTACCGCCGTCAATCCTCTACCTCACCAACGCCTACGGCCATTACGGCGCCCTGGTCGCGCTCGCCACGGATACCGAGGGCCAGGTCCACGGGCTGCAGCTCATCTACCTGACCGAGGACGGACGCAAGGCACCGGTCAAGGTGCAGAAGCGCACCAATAAAGCGCACGACGGGTGGTCGGATATTTCCGCTGTGCGATTGCCGGGCACCACCCCGCTCGTCCTTTGTGAAGGCGTGGAGACAGCCCTCTCGGTCTGGCAGGCCACCGGGCACGAGGCCTGGGCCTGTCTCGGCATCAGCAACATCGCGCGCGCGCCGGTGCCGGAAGGCGCTGCGGTTATCGTCGCGCGGGATGGCGATCTCCCGGCAACCAAAGCGGACAATCAGCTCCGCCAAGCCGTCGCCATCCTGCGCAAGCGCGGCTGCCGGGTTGCCGTAGCCGAACCTCCGCCGAGCAAAGACTTCAACGACGTCCTCGTCGAGGGCGGCGAGGCAGCAGTGCGTGGGCTGATCGATGCGGCGGCGAATGCCGAGCTGTTCTCGACCGAGTGGCGTGCCGGCCTGCTGCTGAACGATGAGGGCGGGGCGCGCCCCGTTCTGGCCAACGCCATCCATGCCCTACGGCATGCGCCGGAATGGGATGGCGTGCTCTGGCACAACGAATTCTCAACCGCGACCGTGGCCCGTCGGCCGCCGCCTTGGGCCTACGGCACCAGGGACTGGCAGGACGCACCGTGGAGCGATCGCGATGATTTCCTGGTCACCGAATGGCTGCAGCGACAGGGCATCCTGGTCTTGGCCGCAGTCGCCGGCCAGGCGGTCGAAACCGTCGCTCGCGATCGCAGCTTTCACCCGGTCCGCGAGTACCTCGACTCTCTCCGCTGGGACGGCGTTCGACGTCTCGATACCTGGCTCGCCACATACCTCGGCTCCGCTGACAGCCCTTACGTGGGCGCCGTCGGAGCACGCTGGCTGATCTCGGCAGTCGCCCGTGTCTTCCGTCCCGGCGCCAAGGCCGACTGCGCGCTGATTCTGGAAGGCCCCCAGGGCATCAAGAAGTCGACGGCGCTCAGCATCATGGCCCAGCCGTGGTTCACCGACCGCCTCTCCGATCTCGGCTCGAAGGACGCCGCGATGGAGACGAAGGGCGTCTGGATCATCGAGATTGCCGAGCTGGATACAATGAGCCGCGCCGAGGTGAGCGCGATTAAGGCGTTCGTGTCCCGAACTCACGACCGGTTCCGGCCGCCCTACGGCAAGCGGCTCGTCGACCTGCCGAGACAGTGCGTGTTCGCCGGGACGATCAATCCGGAAGGCGGCTACCTCAAGGACGCGACCGGTGGGCGGCGCTTCTGGCCGGTCACCTGCGGGCATGTTGATACCGACGCACTGGAGCGCGACCGCGACCAGCTGTGGGCGGAAGCCCACCATCGTTTCCGCAAGGGCGAGCCGTGGTGGCTGGAAACGGCAGAGCTGAACGCGCTCGCGTCCGAGGAGCAGGCGGACCGCTATCAGGGCGATGCCTGGGACGAGCCGATCCGCGGCTACCTGGAGAACGAGACGGAATGGATGGAGAACGGCTTCGGCGGCCGAACAGCCTACCGTCAGCCACGGTCCGAGCCGCTCACCGAGGTTTCGGTGGGCGAGATCCTGGAACAGGCGCTCGGCATCGAGAAGGCGCGCTGGACGCAGGTCGATCAGAACCGGGCGGCCCGCTCTCTCATCACCATGGGTTTCAAGCGCTGCAAGACCCGCAAGCCCGGCGGACGACGCGAGTGGCGGTACCGCCTCGCGCCCGCCGGCTCGACGTCTTAGGAGGAGTTGGTCCCAGTATGTCGTCCCGGTCCCAGTATGGCCCCAGTAGCACATGTCTCGTAAGCCGTTGGAATTGCGGGCTTGGTCCCAGTGGTCCCAGTGGTCCCAGTTGTTTCAACATTAATGCACGCGCGCGCCCGCCCGCGTGTACGCGCACGCACACGTATAATGTTTGCCCGGTAAGTGGGACCACTGGGACCACTGGGACGGCGATAAAGAAATCAACGCGTTGGCCGTCCGGGCTACTGAGACCATACCGGGACCCTCCCGAGATCAACTGGGACCAGCTGAGGCAGACGGCAGCGACCCGGGCCTCGCAGTACCCCACCGTCATCGCAATGATCCTAAGACGAGGAAACACCATGGCTGACCCGATTCCGACCCACCGACAGCCGTTTTCAGGGCGCTCGGTAGCCCCGCCCGTGGCCTTGGACTCGGCGCTTCTGCGGAGGGCGACCCGTGCGCAGTGACATGCGCAGCTCGCTGGCTCGGCGCCTGCCGCGGTCGCTGCCGACCGAGGATGAGTTGGTCTCCATGCGCCGTGCGGCATGGCGCACGCAGGGCATTGCCGTCATCCGCCCCGCCGACATCCGTGACGACTGGTTGCGCCAGGCGGTCGTGAACGAGGCGGACCGTCTGTACGGCCGACGTAAAGATGCGGGGGTGCGCGATGTCTGAGAACGCTTGGACCGCAAAGGCCGTGGCAGACCGGATCGAGGAGGCTGCACAGACCCTGCGGCGTCTGCCCCCGGTGAAGGTCCGCGGCTACATCGGCACGTGGCCGCCCACCATCCGAGACTTCTGGGAGGCGTTCGGATGGAACGCCGTCGAAGTCCGGCTCGGGCCGCCGGCACCGGATGCCATCGACCGGATGGACGAGAGCCTGGCATGGCTGCACGTCCTGGAGGCCGACGAGGTGCGGCTCGTCTGGCTGCGTGCGGAAGGCGTCCGGTGGAAGAGCATTTCCCATCGCTTCGGGATGGATCGGTCGACGGCGTGGCGACACTGGTCGTGCGCACTGATCAAGATCGCCGCACACCTGAACGGCGCGCATGCAACAAAAACGTCGCAACAAAAAGGACTGCGACACGAGCAACTGGATCTGGCATAATAGCTTACAAGATCGGCTGAGCACCTGCAAGCCGGTCGTACTTGGCTCGCAAGAGCAGGATTGTCCGGTTCCTTCCGCGCTGCTTTGCAACGTGGGGGCGCGGCGCGCGACGTATCACTAGCGACAGCGCCAAAATCCGGGAGGCCGGCGCGCCACGCCAGTGAATTTCGGCGTCACATCAAAGCTTTAGCTGGCCGTCTGGCTGGCCGGCGCTGACTGGCTGGCTGGCCAGAGGCAAATCCAGAGCCAATACGCCAGCCACTCTGCGCCCTTTCATGCGCGCGCTTTCCCGCATCCTGTGCACAAGGGTCTTCATGACCGACCTGCGCTTCCAGCCCGGCAGCATCGAGCCGCTGCGGATCGACGATCTGCGTCCCTACGCGCGCAATCCACGCACGCACTCGGACGACCAGGTCGCCAGGCTGGCGGCATCGCTGGTCGAGTTCGGCTGGACCATGCCGATCCTGGTCAACGACGAACTCGAGGTTATCGCCGGGCACGGCCGGATCCTGGCGGCACGCCGGCTGGGTCTCGAAGCGGTGCCGGTGATCCGCCTGGCGCACCTCTCGCCGGAGCAGGTTCGCGCCTATCGCATCGCCGACAACAAGCTGGCGCTCGATGCCGGCTGGGACGAGGAACTGCTCGCCGCCGAGTTCCACGAGCTGAACGGCGCCGGCTACGACGTCGGGCTGACCGGCTTCAGCCAGGACGAACTCGACGAGTTGCTGGCGCCGATCGGCGACGGCAGCGATCTGGTCGGCGACCCCGAGACGGTGCCGGAACCGCCGGCACACCCAGTCTCGCGCCCCGGCGACCTGTGGCTGCTGGGCTCGCACCGGCTGCTGTGCGGCGACTCGACCAGCGGCGCCGACGTGACGCGGCTGATGCATGGCGAGCGCGCCATCCTGTTCGCCACCGACCCGCCGTATCTGGTCGACTACGACGGCACCAATCATCCCGGCAAGACCAAGCTCGAGGAGAGCGGAAAGAACAAGGACTGGTCGGGCACCTATGCCATTACCTGGGACGACTCGTCGCAGGGTCCCGAGCTCTACGAAGGCTTCATCCGTGCCGCGATCGAGCACGCCATCGCGCCCGACGCCGCCTGGTACTGCTGGCACGCCAGCCGCCGGCAGGCGATGGTCGAGGCGGTGTGGGAGAAGTGCGGCGCCTTCGTGCACCAGCAGATCATCTGGTGCAAGGATCGCCCGATCCTCACCCGGTCGTTCTATCTGTGGAAGCACGAGCCGTGCTTCATGGGCTGGCTCAAGGGCCACAAGCCGCCGCGGGTCGCCGACGACTACCTGGCGAGCGTCTGGGACATCAGGTCGCTGTACGGCGACGACCGACCGGACCACCCGACGCCGAAGCCGCTCGACTGCTTTGCCATTCCGATGCGCCAGCACGTGCGGTCGGGCGGGCTGTGCTACGAGCCCTTCAGCGGCTCGGGCTCACAGATCATGGCCGGCGAGATCACCGGCCGGCGCGTCTTCGCGATGGAGATCAGTCCGGTGTACGTCGACGTGGCTGTGCTGCGCTGGCAGCAGGCGACGGGCAAGCAGGCGGTGCTGGAGGATGATGGGCGGACGTTCGATCAGCTGGCGTCCGAGCGCGTGGCAGCTGCGGCATGAAGCAGTCGCGCCGCATGTCGTTGTTCGAGTCGCTGGTCAACGTCGCGGTCGGCTACGGTGTTGCGGTGGCGACGCAGATCGCGGTCTTTCCGATGTTCGGTCTGCATGCGTCGCTATCGGAGAACCTGGCGATCGGGGCGATCTTCACCGGGGCGTCGATCGCCCGGTCGTACGCCTTGCGGCGCGCCTTCGAGGCGATCCGTGCGCGCTAGGCGCATCGAGAAGGTCGGTGGAGGCGGTCGCGCCCGTTCCAGGCGCGCAAGGGCGTCTGCGTCGAGCACCTCGGTTTCCATGCTGCCGATGACTGTGCGTTTTTGCATGACACCTGCTCCTATACGGGAACAGTGACGTTCACTTGGACCTTGAGGCCCGGCAGCTTTTCGTAATCGACCGGGGCCGCGCCACGCGTCGAGGCGATCAGCTTGGTCTTGCCAGTGCTCGACGGTGTGCCCGGCTTGGTCAAGTCCACGACGATTGTCAGTTTAGTGCCGTCCACTTTCATCTCGACGTTTTGCATGTGCGTCGTTCCTCTTCTTTCCGTTGCTGTTGTGGGAAGTGTTCCCGAGCAGGCTGCGCCGCGTCAGTCCACTCAGGCGCTGACGATATGGTAGACCCGTTCGCCGCCGGCGTGCTTGTCGGAGACGATTTCCAGGCCACGCTTCTTCTTCAGCCCGGCCAGCGCGCCGTGGCAGGTGTGCCGTAGCCAGCCGAGCTCGCTGGCCATTTCGCTGATCGATGCGCCCTTCCGCAGCATCTCGATCAGGCGGGCCTGCTTGGTGTCGGCACGCGGCGTCTTCGGCCCATTCGGCTGCTCGCCCGTTGCCGCCCGGCTCGGCTGCTGGCGAGCGCGATCGATGGCAGCCCGCAGGGTGCGCAGGATGTCGTCGGGCCGTGTCTCGCCCGGCTGGTCGAGTTCGGCCTGCAGCCAATGCTCTGCGGCCTCGCAAGCAGCGAGCAGCTGCTGCCGGAGCGTCATCGGCGTCGGCCAGGAAGCGGCGTTGGCGATGGCGATCGGATCGTCGCTGGCGTGCAGGTCGTTGATGTGGACCGCGGCCGTCTCCGGCTCGGCAACCTCGCCCGCGTCGTCGGCTTCGTCGTCGCCGCCGATCTCGTCCAGTTCGCCCGCCAGGGCAACCGTCGCGGCCACGGGCGCGTCTTCCTCTGCTTCGGCGAGGTCGGTCGCGGCGTCGTCGCCGGGCTCGTCGGCGGCGCCGTCGTCGCGCAGCGCGGCGCGAAAGTCGTCGGCGCTCATCCGTCCGTCGAGCAGGCCGGCGGCGGCTTCAAGGATGTCCTCGACCGTGCAGCCACGCTCATCGGCGTGGCGGCGGATCGCGGCCAGTGCCACGGCCTTGCTGGCTGGGTTGCGCGTCTGGCCGTCGAGCGCGCTGAGGATGGTGGCCAGCTGGGTTCCGGTGAAGTCGGTCATCGTCGTTTGTTCCTGGTGTGGCCCGCCGGATTGCGGCGCCTGTACCGCCCCGAGCCCCGCCGGCGAACCGGTCGGGGCTGGCGCGGCGGGAGCCGCTGGGTCAGGAGGCGCATTCGCCTTCGGTGAAGAGAAAGTCGCTGGCCTGGCGCAGCCGCTCGACGACGTAGCCGAGGTTGCCGACATGGCCCCAGTTCACCTCGTCCGGCGCGACGCCGAAGTGGTCGTCGGAGAACGCCGTAAGCCGTTGCAGCATCGCGTCGATCTCGCGTTTGCGGCTGATGAAGGCGTCCAGGGTGTTGCCGTTGTCGGTGCGGTTCGTGGTCATCGTCATCTCCATCGTCTCGACGAGCACCATCAGGGTCGATGCGGCGCCGACAAGCAAGCCAAGTGTCTGCAATATCATTGCTTTTTGACTTACGGCGGGTTCCTCGATGAAGCGGCTCGGGATGAGCGAGCGTCAGTACGCCGCGTACGCCGGGATCAGCCGCGGTGCTGTGTCGAAGGCACGGCTGTCCGGCCGGCTGGCGCTGCACCCGGATGGCTCGATCGACGCCGGCAGATCCGACCACCGCCGCGCCAGCACCACCGATCCGTCGCAGCAGCGTGGCCGGCACGCTCCGAACTTACGGCCAGTGCCGCAAGCCGCGGTCGGCGCGGTGGCCGAGACGCTCGAGGAGCAGGGGCTGCCGGCGCCGCAACCGAGCGGGATGACGTTCCTGCAGGCGCGCACCGCCAACGAGGTGCTGAAGGCGCGGCTGCGGCGGATGGAGCTGCAGCAGAAGGAGAGCGAGCTGGTCGACCGGGCGCGGGCGGTGGCCCTGGTGTTCCGTCTGGCCCGCCAGGAGCGCGACGTCTGGCTCGGTTGGCCGGCGCGCGTCGCGGCCTTGATGGCCGCCGAACTCGGCGTCGACGCGCACGCCTTGCAGACCGTGCTGGAGACGCATGTACGCGAGCACCTCGGAAGCCTTGCCGAGGTCCGGTCGGAGTTCCGTTAGCAGCAAAGAAATCTAATGGACGAACGCGTCTTTAGCAGACATCGGACAAAAAGATGGCCCGTCGACAGGGACGCCGCCAGGCCAGCCAGTATTGCGTCAGCTATTCATGCCGACAGGCCCGGTTCGTCGCCCTTGCCGGGATTGTAACGGAAGGATGCATGGACGCGGGCACGGTACTCCACCACTTTGTTCTCCTTCATGCGGACGTCCAGTAGCTCGACCTCGGCAACCCGCAAGTCCTCCAAATGCTTGGCCGCTTCTTCGAGGGCATTCTTCGTCGCCTCCTCCCAAGATGTCGGGCTGGAACCAATGAGACGAATGACGCGATACAAGCTCATGACAGTCTCCTCCCATCTTCGCGATGGCCGCCGACAGCGACCCGGGCCGGCTCAGATGGGTCCGCGCACTGCGGCAGATAACCAAATAGTTTAATCGCTCTTGCCCGATTTGCCGATTCCATTCGCCGCGATCGGCGTTGCCGTCTGAAATCCGCGCATATTTGGATGCCTGTTCAATGTCTTGATCGCATGTTCGACCCTAGGTCGGTCCCAAATTCCGATAGCGGCATCGATGTCGGCTTCGCCAACGAGGTGCTGAAGGCGCGGCTGCGGCGGATGGAGGTGCAGCAGAAGGAGGGCGAGCTGGTCGATCGGGCGCGGGCGGTGGCCCTGGTGTTCCGTCTGGCGCGCCAGGAGCGCGACGTCTGGCTCGGCTGGCCGGCGCGCGTCGCGTCGTTGATGGCGGCCGAGCTCGGCGTCGACGCGCACACCCTGCAAACGGTGCTGGAGAGCCATGTACGGGAGCACCTCGCCAGCCTCGCCGAGGTTCGATGCGAGTTGCGATAGCGGCGCCGATGCCGGCTACGATGTCGGCCTCGATGCCGGTTTCAAGGGCGCGCCCGAGCTGCTGCGCGCCTGGCGCGACGGCCGCAGGCCTGACCCGGAGCTCACGGTATCGGCATGGGCCGACAGCCACCGGCTGCTGAGCCCGCGCGGCGCCAACGAGGCCGGGCGCTGGCGCACCAGCCGGACGCCTTATCTGCGCGAGATCATGGACGCG
>Ga0209573_1002375_pt1 | contig 24246 bp, 20 predicted proteins | sample TNRBio252014_DNA_FD_185870 | JGI IMG/M metagenome (GOLD analysis project Ga0209573, IMG submission 185870) | Wastewater treatment Type I Accumulibacter community from EBPR Bioreactor in Madison, WI, USA - TNR Reactor_6/25/2014_ DNA (SPAdes)... | ecosystem: Engineered > Bioreactor > EBPR >... | reverse complement strand
GGCGCGCACGAAGGCGAACACGATCAGCGCCAGCGGCAACACGTAGATCAGGTTGTACAAGGCCAAATAGCCGTAGCGGGCGCCGGCCGACAGCTCGTTCAGGGTCAACAGGCGCGCATACACCATCGGGAAGCCAGCGGTGCAGAGCAACTCGTAGAAATTGGCCGCCACGGCGAGCACGACGGTGGCGCCCAGCATGGCGGGCAGATGCTCCGCATTGAGAATCGCCCGCGCTCGCCGATAAATATCGGGCTTGCGCGATTCGGGGATCGACAGCGAAAACCCCTTCCCGAAGGCGAAAAAGTCCTTGATGTTGACGAAACCCACCGCGACGGCCAGCAGGCCGGCGGCCCAGGTGATCCACGCCAGCGCACCCATCAGTTGGAACACGTTGAGCCAGGCCGCCATGAAAGCGAAGTACATCAGCCCGGAGGTCAGCACGAAAATCCCGCCGATGACGGCCATCCGCCAGCGGTCTTTCTGGTGGGCGAGCAGGCTCAGTAGGAACAGCAGTACAAAGAACGCGCAGGGATTAAAGGCGTCCAGTCCCGCTAACACCAGGGTAAACGTCGGCAGCGACAGGCGGTCGGCCGTGACCTCGCCGAGCAGAGGGACGTTGATCTTGAGCGGTTCGGCGGGCGTTGCCGGAACCCGGTGCGAATTAGGCTGCTGCGCCCGAGCATGGCATTCATCCAGCCGCCGCAACAACGCCGCACCGGTCGTGGCGGCGTCATCCCAGCCGACCTCCATCACCCCGCAGGCCATCAGCGCCGGCACGGCATTGGCGGGTTGCCCCAGCGATTCGGCCAGGGCGATGAAACGTTGGGCGTTATCCCGCTGCCGCGACACTTCCAGGGCATGGACGATGACCCAGGGCCGCTCGTTGGGAATCGCTTCGATAAAGGGATGGGCTTCCAGACAGTGCGGGCAGGTCAGCGACCAGAAGAAGTAGAGATGCACCTGGATCTGACCGTTCGCATCGGTCTGGACCCAGGAATCCTCGGCAAAGGCGGCGCTGGCGATCAGGAACCAAACCGCCAAAACGCCCAACCCGGTTTTTATCGGCTGGATACTTGGCATGATAACCTCCAATGAGCAACCCTTCAGGCCGACGCCAGCAGATAACCACCACCCAGGAACAACAGCCCCCCGCAGGCGAACCGGCTATAGCGCAGACCACTCTGGCGTTCAAACCGATCCAGCCAGCGTTGGACGCGGTCGAGCGAATCGGCGGCCAGCCAGACGCCCACGCAATGACCGACCGTGAACAGCGCCAGCAACAGGATCGCGGCTGGCAGATGGTCCTGTACGCCGATCCAGGCCGCCGCCCGCCAGCATCAGCGCCACGGCCACCAGCCACAATTGGGGACGGTGAATTTTCGTTTTCATGTCGTTGAATGTTCATGAGCGTGATCGTGAGAGGATGGGCCGTTACGCGACGTCACCCAATGCACGGCGCGGGTTTCCGGTTCCGGTTGCAGCGTCGCGTGGTGAATGCCAAAGCGCTCGGTGAGCAGGGTATGGCTGGCGTCCAGCACCGTTTCCCACTGCCGCAGGTCGCGCACCACCAGATGGGCGGACAGCATCACCTGCTCCGGGGCGACGCTCCAGATATGCAGATCATGCACCGAGGCCACGCCGGGAACCGTCGCCAGCGCCTGACCCACCTCCTCCGGGATGAGAGCGAATGGCGTTCCTTCCATCAGGCCATGCAGGGCTTCACGCAACAGCCGCAGGCTGGAGACCACGATCAACGCGCTGATTCCCAGAGACAGCAAGGGATCGATCGGCGTCCAACCGGTAAAAGCAATCACCAGACCGGACAGGAGCGCGGCGACCGAACCGAGCAGGTCGCCCATGACATGCAGCAACGCCGCACGCACATTGAGATTGCGCTCACCCCGGCTCAGCAACCACGCCACCAGCAGATTGATCCCTAACCCGATGGCCGCAGCGACCGATACGGCTTCGCCGATGACCGGTTGGGGTTCATGCAGGCGCTGAACCGCTGACGCCACAATCCAGGCGACCAGGATCAACAAGGCCAGGCTGTTGATCAGGGCCGCCAGGAATTCGGCTCGGCCAAACCCGTAGCTATGCCACGCCGACGCGGGCCGACCGGCGAGCCAGGCGGCGATGGCGGCCAAAGCCAGGGCGGCGGCATCGTTGACCATGTGTCCGGCGTCGGCTGCCAGCGCCAGCGATCCCGCCCACCACCCGACGCCCGCTTCGACCACGGCGTAGGCCAGGGTCAGACCCATCGCCAGCCACAGCCAACGGCCGGTGGCTCGCGGGTGATGATGGGTGTGAGACGCGGGCATGGCGCAGGATCAGGCGTTCAACAGCGTCTTGATCTCGTCCACCGACAACACCTTGCCCGTACTCCTGATTTGACCATTGACCGCCAGCGCCGGCGTACTCATCACCCCGGCGTCGATGATGGCGTTCATATCGGTGACTTTTTCCATCTCATACTCCAATCCGAGCGCTTGCGCGGCGGCTTCCGTATGCTGACCGAGGGTTTTGCATTTCGCGCAACCGCTGCCCAGAATTTGCAATTTCATCATTGGAATGACTCCTCATCAGGGATAGAACGCACCGAACACCACGCCGGTGAAGGTCGCCATGACCACTACCAGCCCACAATAAACGATAGTCTTTTGCGTACCGAGAATGCCGCGAATGACCAGCATATTCGGCAAGGACAGCGCCGGACCCGCCAACAGCAGCGCGAGCGCCGGACCCTTGCCCATCCCTGATCCGATTAGCCCCTGCACAATCGGCACTTCCGTCAGGGTCGCGAAATACATGAACGCCCCGGCCAGGGCAGACAGGAAATTGGCCCCCAGTGAATTGCCGCCGACCGCCATGCTGACCCACTCCGACGGGATAATGCCTTCATGACCGGGCCGACCGAGCAGAAAACCAGCCAGCAGCACCCCGCCGAGCAGCAATGGCATGATCAGCTTGGCGAACCCCCAGGTCTGACTCAGCCACTCCTCGCCATCGCCGGGTTGCAGCGCGGCGGTCAGCGTTAACCCGATCAGACCGGCGCTGAAGGCCAGTTCAGGATGTTGCGGAATCAGCCCGGCCAGGACGGTGACTACTGCGGCGGTGGCAGCCAATGGTTGCCAATGCCACCGCCAGCGCCAGATCAGCAATCCGGCCAGGCCAAGGGACGCCAGCGCGGTCAGCGGCCATTTCCAGGCGAAGATCGTGTGCCAGATGGCGCTATCTTCAGCACTGGCCGGCGCCCAGTTCGCCAACACCAGCACCGTAATCATCAGCGCGAAAAAACCCGCCGTATCGCTCAACGGTCGGCCCTCATCGACGCCCAGCGCAAACCCCTTCTGATTCACGGCCCGCGTCTGTTCTTCGCGGCGGTAAAGCCAGTGCATGATCAGGCCGATGACCAGCGCAAAGCTGATCGCGCCCACCGCCCGCGCCACCCCCAGTTCAACACCGAGAATTTTGGCGGTCAGGATGATGGCCAGTACGTTGATGGCCGGACCGGAATAGAGGAAAGCAATCGCTGGTCCCAGGCCCGCGCCGCGCCGGTAGATACCGCCAAACAGCGGCAGTACGGTGCAGGAACACACCGCCAGAATCGACCCGGAGACTGAGGCGACTCCATAGGCGGACACCTTGCGGGCGGCGGGACCCAGATACTTCATCACCGCGTCCTGGCTGACGAACACCGCAATCGCACCCGCAATGAAGAATGCGGGAATCAGACAGAGCATCACATGCTCGCGGGCGTACCAATTGAGTAGCGCCAACCCTTCCAGAACGGCGTTGTCAAAGCGCGCCGTTCCCGCCGGCATGAAGAACGCCAGTAGAAACACAGCGACGATACCACCGAGCCATTTGAATTCGGTCGGGTGCTCCTGCGTTGCGGCGCGCAGGCGATGGAGCAGATCGGCGGATGCGCCCGCCGTGGGGGAAACGGTAGAGAGCGTTGGCATCAGCAAACTCCTGACAGGTCAGGCCGCGCAGCGGCGCTGGGGCCGATTGGGCATGTCCGCCAGCGCGGCGCGGTCGGCGCAAAACGGGGCTTGCCTGACCAGCGCCCGGCAAGTCGTTTGTAGGACTTCACGCATCCAGGCCGGCAAATCAGGATGCAGGCGGTAGTACATCCACTGGGCTTCCCGGCGGTCGAGGATAAAACCGGCCGCGCGCAGCGCCGCCAGATGCCGCGAAACCTTGGGCTGGATCTCGCTCAAGGCGTGCGTCATCTCGCAGACGCAGACCTCTTCTTCCGCCACCATCAGCATCAGGCAGCGCAGCCGGGTGGTGTCGGCCAAGGCTTGGAAAAAGCGGTGAGCGTGGAGCATGAGTTTTAATCCGTATATTGCTATAACCGTATATTATAAATAAATGTGCTGTTGTTGCAAGCAGCCCAACGCGAGAATTTCCGATGTAGAGAACAGACTTGTCTATAAGTCAGTGGGTAGTCCTGCAAAAAAACGGACTGAACGACTCAAACCCTCACCCGTTTTTCCACAGCCTGCAAATGCTCGGGTTCGTGGTGGCACAAACCCTGAAAACCGGCGCACAGGTCCAGAAAATCCTTCAACTCCATGCGTTGGGCCATCTTCATCAACCGTTTGGTCAACCGCAGCGCTTTCGGCGGCTGGCCGGCGAAACGCGCCGCCAATTCCTGAGCGCGCGCCATCAAGTGCTCCGGTTCGACCACTTCGAGTACGATACCTAAGGTCTTGGCTTCGGCCGCATCGATAATCCGGCCGCTCAGGGTCAGCTCGAACGCAGCTTGATAACCGATCAGCCGCTGCAGAAACCAGGCGCCGCCATCACCCGGAATCAGGCCGAGATTGAGAAAAGTCTCGCCGAACTTCGCCGCGCTGGAGGCGATGCGGAGATCCGCCATGTTCGCCAAGTCGAAACCGGCGCCGATGGCCGGCCCGTTCACCGCCGCAATAACAGGGATCTCGACCTGCTGCAACGCTAGGGGAATGCGCTGGATGCCGCGCCGATACCGAACCGCGATTTCGGCTGCATCGCCGGCGAAATCGCCGCCGCGCTCGGCCATGTCCTTGACATTGCCGCCGGCAGAAAAGGCCGAACCGGCGGCAGTGACGATCAACACCGATATGGCGTCGCAACGATTCACCCATTCGGCGACAGTGACGATATCGTCGATCAAGCGGGTGCCGGTGAGCGCGTTACGCACATCGTGGCGATTCAGGGTCAGCGTGGCGATGCGATCATCAATGTGCAGCAAGGCATCGGTCACTTTCGGGAGGTTCATCGGGACTCATCCGGTAGATTGGGAAGGGACATCGCGAGCGTCGAACTCCGCGACCGAAAAATCCTTCTTCAGTCTCGCAATTCGTCGCGGTCGGCAAATGCGGCGAGGGCTTCAGGGTTGGCCAGCGCCTCAATGTTCTTGATTGGCCGGCCATGGACGATGTCGCGCACCGCCAGTTCCACAATCTTGCCACTCTTGGTGCGAGGGATATCGCTCACTTGCAGCACCTTGGCCGGGACGTGGCGCGGCGTGGCGCCGTCGCGGATCAGACGCTTGATCCGGGCGATGAGTCCGTCGTCAAGCGTCATGCCTGCCGGTAATTTCACGAACAGGACGACCCGGACATCGTCTTCCCAATTTTGGCCGATCACGAGGGCTTCGACCACTTCGGGCAACTTTTCCACCTGACGGTAAATCTCGGCGGTGCCGATGCGCACGCCGCCCGGATTGAGCGTGGCGTCCGAACGACCGTGGATGATCAGCCCGTCATGTGTGGTGATCTCGCAGAAATCGCCGTGATGCCAGACGCCGGGAAACCGCTCGAAATAAGCGGCGCGGTATTTTTTGCCGTCGGGATCGTTCCAAAAGCCGACCGGCATGGACGGAAACGGCCGGGTACAAACCAGCTCGCCCTTTTCGCCCCGGATCGACCGACCTTCATGGTCCCAAACATCGACCGCCAAGCCCAGGCCCTTGCACTGGATCTCGCCGCGCCAGACCGGCAACAGCGGGTTTCCCAGCACGAAACAGGACAGCAGATCGGTTCCGCCGGAAATAGAGGCGAGCTGAAGGTCGGACTTAATATGCGCGTACACGTCGTCGAAGCGCTCAGGCACCAGCGGGCTGCCGGTCGAGGTCATGACTCGCAGGCTGCTCAGACCATATTCTTCTTTCGGCTTGAGGCCGGTTTTGATCAGGGCATCGAGATATTTAGCGGAAGTGCCGAAATGGGTCATGCACTCGGCTTGGGCGTAGTCCCACAATATCCGGCCGCTGTCGATGAAGGGGTTGCCGTCGTACAGCAGCAAGGTGGCGCCGGACGCCAGGCCGGACGCCAGCCAATTCCACATCATCCAACCGCAAGTGGTGAAGTAGAACAGGCGGTCGCCTTCGCGGACATCGGTGTGGAGCTGATGCTCCTTGAGGTGCTGGAGCAGGACGCCACCCGCGCCATGGACGATGCATTTCGGCACGCCGGTCGTCCCGGACGAGTACATAATGTAGAGCGGATGCTCGAAGGGGAACCGAGTTTCTTCAAGCCGGGACACCGCTGCGTGGGGCGCGATGAAACGGGGGTAGGAAACGGCCTTGGGCAAGCTCGCCGCCAGCCCATCCGCCTCATCCTGAAGATAGGGCGCCAACACCAACCGGCGAACGCTGGGCAGTTTGGGCATCAGTTCAGCCAGTTTCGCCCGCAGGTCGATGGCTTTACCGTTGTACCAGTAACCGTCGCAGGCGATCAGTACCTTGGGCTCGGTCTGGCCGAAACGGTCGAGCACGCCCTGGACGCCGAAATCCGGCGAGGCGCTGGTGAACACCGCGCCGAGACTGGCGGTCGCAAGCATCGCCACGACGGTTTCCGGCAGGTTGGGCAGATAGGCGGCCACCCGATCTCCGGCGCAAATTCCTACATCTTTCAGCGCCGCAGCGAATTGGGCGACCTGTCGGCGCAGCTCGGTCCGTGACAGCGTGCGTTTGATCTTATCTTCGCCCCAAAAGACGAGCGCCTCGGGGTTGCCGCAATCCCGCAACAGATTTTCCGCGAAGTTGAGCCGGGCTTGCGGAAACCAGTGAGCGCCGGGCATCCGGTCAGGATTGATCAACGCCGGCCCCACGCCGCGTTCGCCCACCACGCCGCAGAAATCCCAGATCGCGGTCCAAAACAGCTCGGGCTGTTCGACCGACCACGCATGTAAATCGGTGTAGGAAGCCAGTGCTTGGCCGGAAACAGTTTGGGCATGGGCGGTAAAATCAGCCATCCGGGTCGTGGCGCTCCATTCCGGGTCGGGAACCCACAGCGGACGGTCGGAGCGTGAGTCGTGATTCATCGGATACTCTCTGGTTGGCGTTTGGACGGGATCAACAGGGTTGCGGGCGAGTAACGGCTTTCGCTGATGCGACCTTCGAGGTCGGTCGTCGCCCCAGCGCCGCGCCGATCCACCAGGCGCAATCGACCAGAGCGTCGAGATCGATCCCGGTTTCAATGCCCAGACCATCCAGCAAATACACCACATCCTCAGTGGCGACGTTGCCGGATGCGCCCTTGGCGTAGGGGCATCCCCCCAGCCCGGCGATGGAAGCGTCGAACACGGTCACCCCACATTGCAGCGAGGCGTAAATATTAGCGACGGCCATGCCGTAGGTATCGTGATAGTGCCCTGCGAGGCAAGCGATGGGGACGCGGGTGCTCACCGCTTCGATCAGGCGCTTGGCGGCTTCCGGGACGCCGACGCCGATGGTGTCGCCGAGGCTGATCTCGTAACAACCCATGTCAAAGAGCGCGCCGGCCACGCGAGCGACCGCCGTCGGCGGGATAGCCCCTTCGTAAGGACAGCCGAGCGCGCAGGACACGTAACCGCGCACCGGAACACCGGCCTGTTTCGCGGCCAGCATGACCGACTCGAACCGCGCCAGCGAGCTGGCAATGGTGCAATTGGTGTTTCTTTGGGAGAAGGATTCGGAAGCTGCGCTGAAAATGGCCACTTCCCGCGCACCCGCCGCCAAAGCGGCTTCAAACCCTTGCAGGTTGGGCGTCAGGACCGGATATGCGACGCCGGGCCGCCGCTCGATGGCGCGCAGGACCGCTGCGTTGTCGGCCATCTGCGGCACCCATTTCGGCGATACGAAAGACGTAGCCTCGATGGTTTGCAGGCCGGCCTTACCCAGCCGGGCGATCAACTCCACCTTAGTGGCGGTGTCGATGAGTTCCGGTTCGTTTTGCAAGCCATCGCGGGGACCGACTTCAACGATCCTGACCGCTAGGGGCAGCGCTATCCGTTCCCAGTTCATCTTCGTTGCAACGAATATTGTTCAGGCTTTTTCCGCTTCGAACTCGACCAACTCGGCGCCGTCGCCCACCTGATCGCCGACTGCGAAGTGGAATGCTTTCACCATGCCCGCCGCCGGGGCGGTGATGGTGTGCTCCATCTTCATCGCCTCCAGGATCAGCAGGGGAGCGCCCTTGGCCACTTTCGCCCCTTCCCGCGCAATCAGCGCGATGACGTTGCCCGGCATCGGCGCCAGCAGTCCGCCTTCCGGACCACCGCCCTCGCCACCGTGATACAGCGGATCGATTCGCGCTAAATGCCAGGTGCGCCCGTAGAGAAATACATAACGCCTTTCCCCGGCGACCACCACGGTCGCATTCAACTGCAAACCACTCAGATCCACCCGCAAGCTATCGTCTGGACCCAGCTCCCCACGCACACGGGTTTCCTGACCGTCCAATTCCAGGGCGTAACCCCCCTCGGCGTAACGCACCCGCACCGACTTTTCCAGATCGCCAGCCCGGAACAGCAAGCGGCGCTCAGCGCGGGAATTGAGCCGCCATCCGTCGCGTAAGTGCCAGGGCGATAGCGGATCGGTGTGGATCGAGGCTTCCGCGCCGGCCCGGACTCCCTCGCGCAACAAGGTGGCCAGTGCGGCAACCAAGAACACATCGCGTGGGATGGGCGCGCTAGTGGGGAACAGAAATTCCCGTTCGCGCTCGATCAAACTCGTGTCCAGATCCGCTCCGGAAAAAGCGGGCGATGCGACCAGGCGTGATAGAAAGTCGATATTGTTGGCGACGCCAACCACGCGGTATTGGGCTAACGCCCGCAGCATCCGCGCCAGCGCCTGTTCTCGGTTGGCGTCCCAGACGATCAGCTTAGCGATCATGGGATCGTAGAACGGGCGGATTTCGTCGCCCTCCTCGACCCCGGTATCCACCCGGACGTACAGGTCCTCTTCCGGGGGCGTGAGGCGCACCAACTTGCCCGTCGAGGGCAAAAAACCCTTGCCGGGGTCCTCGGCGTAAATCCGGGCTTCCAGCGCGTGACCGTGAATCTGGAGCTGTTGTTGGGAAAGTGGCAACGGCTCGCCGGCGGCGACCCGTAGTTGCCACTCGACCAGATCGAGGCCGGTGATCATCTCGGTGATCGGATGCTCGACCTGGAGCCGCGTGTTCATCTCCATGAAATAAAACACACCGTCTGGGCTGACGATGAATTCCACAGTACCGGCGCCGACATAGCCGACGGCCCGCGCCGCCGCCACCGCTGCGTTGCCCATCGTCGCGCGGCGATCCGGCGTCATGCCGGGCGCGGGCGCCTCTTCCAGCACCTTCTGGTGGCGGCGCTGCACCGAGCAATCCCGCTCGAACAGATGAACGTGGTTGCCGAGAGTGTCGCCAAAAATCTGGATTTCGATGTGGCGCGGCTGGCTCAGGTATTTTTCCAACAACACGCGCTCGTCGCCGAAAGCAGCGAGCGCCTCTCGCCGGCAAGACGTCAGCGCCGCGTCAAAATCCTCGGTGCGCTCCACGATGCGCATACCTTTACCGCCGCCGCCGGCGCTGGCTTTGATCAAGACCGGATAGCCGATCCGCTCGGCCTGCTCCCGCAGAAAAGCCGGCTCCTGACAGTCGCCGTGATAGCCCGGCACGAGTGGGATGCCGGCTTGTTCCATCAGCGTCTTGGCGGAACTTTTGGAACCCATCGCCCGCATCGCCTCGACCGACGGACCGATGAAAACGATGCCTTCAGCAGCGCACGCCTCGGCAAAATCGGGATTTTCGGACAGGAAGCCGCTGCCGGGATGAATCGCTTGCGCCCGAGTCTGGCGGGCGGCGGCGAGTATCTTGTCGATGGCGAGATAGCTGTCGCGGGCCGGCGCCGGACCGATCAGCACGGCTTCATCGGCCAGCCGCGCATGGCGGGCGGCGGCGTCCGCTTCGGAATAGACTGCTACCGTGGCAATGCCGAGGCGGCGGGCCGTTTTGATGATGCGACAGGCGATTTCACCGCGATTTGCGATCAGGATCTTATGGAACATCGGAGGTATCCCACATCAGCGTTCGCCAGCAACGCCCGCCATCCAGGCCGGTTGCCGTTTCTCCAAAAAGGCGGCGAGACCTTCCTTCGCCTCCGGTGTGGCGCGCAGCGCGGCGATCCGCTGGGCAGTATCCTCCACCACCTCGTCCGCGATGGGTCGATGAGCGACCGCGCGAATGAGCGCCTTCGACGCCGCCAGCGCTCTGGGACCGCCTTGCAATAACGCACTCGCCAGTTCCGCGATCTTGGCGTCCAATTGCTCCGACGCCACTACCTCGTGAACCAGGCCGATTTCCCGAGCGCGGGCGGCGGCGATCCGCTCCGCTGTCAGGAAGTAGCGATGCGCCTGGCGTGCGCCAATCGCCCGAACGACGTAGGGGCCGATGGTGGCGGGCGCGATACCGAGCCGGACTTCGGACGTGGCGAAGACCGCTCTCGTCGCGGCGACGCATAGATCGCAGGCCGCCGCCAGCCCCAGGCCGCCGCCGAGCGCCATACCATGTACGCGGGCGATGGTCGGTTTGGATAGTTCGGCAAGGGCGCGCAACATCGCCGCCAGCCTTCGAGCGTCTGCCAGGTTATCCTCGACCGAAGCTTGCCCGGCCGCTCTCATCCAGTGCAAATCAGCTCCGGCGGAGAAGCTTTTACCCCGGCCAGCGAGGACGACAACCCGCACCGCGTCGTCGGCGTCGAGTTCGCGGCAAGCGGCGGTCAGGTCGGCGATTAATTGCGCGTTGAAAGCGTTGTGGACGTCCGGGCGGTTCATCCACAGGGTGACGATGGGGCCGTCACGCTGAAGTTCGAGCGTCGGATACATGGGGCGAGCTCACATCCTGAATAGACCGAATCGGGTCGGCGCGATGGGCGCGTTGAGCGCGGCGGACAGCGACAGGCCGAGGATGCGTCGGCTCTGGGCGGGATCGACCACCCCGTCGTCCCACAGTCGGGCCGTAGCGTAATACGGGTGGCCCTGCTCCTCGTACTGCGCACGGATCGGCGCTTTGAACGTTTCCTCGTCTTCCTTGCTCCAGACGCCGCCTCCGGCTTCGATCCCGTCCCGGCGCACGGTCGCTAGTACGCTGGCCGCCTGGTCGCCGCCCATCACCGAAATCCGGCTGTTGGGCCACATCCACAGGAAGCGCGGCGAGTAAGCCCGGCCGCACATGCCGTAGTTGCCTGCGCCGAAACTGCCGCCGATCAATAGGGTGATTTTGGGAACCTGTACGGTGGACACCGCCGTGACCAACTTGGCCCCGTCTTTGGCGATACCGCCATTTTCGTACTTGCGGCCCACCATGAAGCCGGTGATGTTTTGCAGAAACAGGAGTGGAATGCTGCGCTGCCCACACAACTCGATGAAATGCGCGCCCTTCTGCGCCGACTCCGAAAACAGGATGCCGTTGTTGGCGATCACGCCGACCGGGTAACCGTACAGTTGCGCGAAGCCAGTGACCAGGGTGGCGCCGTAGCGGGCTTTGAACTCGTCGAAGCGCGAGCCGTCTACGATCCGGGCGATGATTTCCCGCACGTCGTAGGGCTTGCGGGTGTCGGTCGGCAGGATGCCGTAGATTTCCTCTGGGTCGTAAATCGGCTCCTCACCGCGACCCAGGGCCAGGTTCACCGGCTTGACGCGGTTGAGGTTGGCCAGAATCCGCCGGGCGATGTAGAGCGCGTGCGCGTCGTTCTCGGCCAAGTGGTCGGCGACCCCGGAAATGCGGGTATGCGCGTCGCCGCCGCCCAAGTCCTCGGCGCTCACCACCTCGCCAGTAGCGGCCTTGACCAGCGGCGGACCGCCCAGAAAGATGGTGCCCTGATTCTTGACGATGATCGTCTCGTCGGACATGGCCGGGACGTAGGCGCCGCCGGCGGTGCAGGAACCCATTACCACCGCGATCTGGGCGATGCCCTGCGCCGACAGGTTGGCCTGGTTGTAGAAAATGCGCCCGAAGTGATCCCGGTCGGGAAAAACCTCATCCTGCTTGGGTAGAAACGCCCCGCCGGAATCGACCAGATACACGCATGGCAGCCGGTTTTGCTCGGCGATTTCCTGAGCGCGCAGGTGTTTCTTAACCGTCATCGGGTAGTAGGTGCCGCCCTTCACCGTGGCGTCGTTGGCCACGATCACGCACTCGCCGCCCTGCACCCGACCGATGCCAGTGATGAGGCCCGCCGCTGGCGCGTCGTTATCGTAGAGACCGTAGGCCGCCAGTTGGCCGATTTCGAGGAAGGGTGCGCCAGGATCGATCAAATGATTCACTCGTTCTCGTGGCAACAGCTTGCCGCGAGCGACGTGCTTTTGGCGAGCGGTTGCGCTGCCGCCTTGGGCCACCTCGGCGACCTTGGCGCGCAAATCGGCGACCAAGGCCCGCATGACCTCGGCGTTGGCCCGAAACTCGGCCGAGCGAGGATCGATTCGGGTTTTGATGACGCTCATCAAGCGCTCTCGGCGAATAGCTCTCGCCCGATGAGCATCCGGCGGATTTCCGAGGTGCCGGCGCCGATCTCATAAAGCTTGGCGTCCCGCCACAGCCGCCCGGTAGGATATTCGTTGATGTAACCGTTGCCGCCCAGCACCTGAATAGCCTCACCCGCCATCCAGGTCGCCTTTTCCGAGGCGTAGAGAATGGCGCCGGCGGCGTCTTTGCGCAGGGCGCGGGCGTGATCGGCCTGGTCGCAGGCCCGTCCGACCGCGTAGACGTAGGCGCGGCACGCTTGCCAGGTGGTGTACAGGTCGGCTAGCTTGCCCTGCATGAGCTGGAATTCCCCAATGGGCGCACCAAACTGCTTGCGGTCGTGCAGGTAAGGAACTACCACATCCATGCACGCGGCCATGATCCCCAGCGGACCGCCTGCCAGCACGGTGCGTTCATAGTCCAAACCGGACATGAGCACCTTGACGCCATTGCCAACGCCGCCCAGCACGTTTTCCTCCGGCACTTCGCAGTCGTCGAAGAACAGCGGATAGGTGTTGGAACCGCGCATCCCCAGCTTGTCGAGATGGGCGCCGTGGCTGAAACCCTGGAAGCTTTTTTCGACGATGAACGCGGTGATGCCTTTGGGGCCGGCGTCGCGGTCGGTTTTGGCATAGATGATCAGAGTGTCGGCATCGCCACCGTTGGTGATCCACATCTTGCTGCCGTTCAGGACATAACGGTCGCCCTTTTTGTCGGCGCGCAGCTTCATCGACACCACGTCGGAACCCGCGTTAGGCTCGGTCATGGCCAGCGCGCCAACGTGCTCGCCAGAAACGAGCTTGGGCAGATAGCGGGCCTTCTGCTCGGCAGCGCCGTTGCGATGAATCTGATTCACGCACAAATTGGAGTGGGCGCCGTAGGACAATCCGACCGAAGCCGATGCCCGAGAAATTTCTTCCATCACGATGATATGCGCCAGATAACCCATATTGACGCCACCGTACTCCTCGCCGACGGTCATGCCGAGCAACCCCAAATCGCCGAACTTCTTCCACAGATCGACGGGGAACTTGTTGTCCCGATCGATCTGGTCGGCCCATGGGGCGATTTCTTTCTTGGCAAAGGCGCATACCGTATCGCGCAACATGTCGAGGGTTTCGCCCCAGTCGAATTTCAGGCTATGGAAGGACATTTCGTCTCCTGATAGGCGTCAATCGCCTTTTTGGCGCTGCCGCACCCTGGTCAAACCGCATAGAATTCAATTCTCAAACTAAAGATACTGCTTTTTTGCTAAAAAGTGAACACAAATTCAAAAATTGAGGTTATAATCATTTCATGGCTTACCGACGTTCGCCCTTGATGGAAGAAAGGCTTGCCAACAACCGGGATCGAATCCTGCTGGCGACCCGCAAACTGGTTGCGGAAGGCGGATTCCGAGAAGCACAGATCGCGGCAGTAGCGGCGCTTGCCGGCATGTCCACCGGGATGATCTACCGTTACTTCCCGTCCAAGGCCGAACTGTTTGTGGAAGTATTAGGTGTTGCCGTCGAGGAGGAAATCAAGATCCTGGCCGACATCGCCAACGGTCCCGAACCGGCGAGCGAACGGCTGAGCACTGCGGTGACTTGCTTCGTCCGCCGCGCCTTGCGGGGACCGAATCTGGCCTACGCTTTTGTCTTCGAGCCGGTCGATCCGGAAGTGGACACCGCTCGAATCCGGTATCGGAAGAAGTTTGGCGATGTGTTCAAGGCCATTCTGACCGATGGCATCGCGAAAGGAGAGTTGCCCGATCAGGACCCCGAGGCGAGCGCGGCCTGTATTGTGGGCGCGTTTACCGAGGCGTTGGTTGGTCCCATCGGCCCGACCACCCGCAACATGCGCGACAAGGAGCGCTTGGTGGAGTGTATTCGAGCCTTCTGCCTGCGGGCGGTCGGTGGCGTTTCAAGATAGGAGGCGAGCAGTTTATTTTCATTGTTTACCTTCCGGTTCCGTTTTCCCGTGAATCGCGAATGCTGGAACGGAAGGTTTTTCCCGGTGATAACGAAAGATTACAACAACGCAGCAAACCACCAAATAACCGAGCCTGGTTGCTGGGAGCCAGGCATCGGCAGGAGAAGACGATGTCTTTGGAGAGCACCGTCAGAGGCCCGGATCGGTCGCAGACCTTTCCGCGCCAACTGTTCCACCACGCCCGAGTGCGGGGGACCGCGCCCGCCATTCGCGAAAAGGATCTCGGCATCTGGCAAACCTGGACCTGGGCCGAGGTCGCCGAACGGGTGCGCGCCCTGGCGTGCGGCCTGGCGGCGCTGGGGTTCAGGCGTGGTGACAACCTCGCCATCATCGGCGACAACCGCCCGCATCTCTACATGATGATGAGCGCGGCGCAATGCCTGGGGGGCGTGCCGGTGCCGCTTTATCAGGACGCGGTGGCGGCGGAAATGCTCTTTGTTCTCCAAGACGCCGCCACACGCTTCGCAGCGGTGGAGGATCAGGAGCAGGTCGATAAACTGCTGGAAATCAAGGATCAGGCGCCCCAACTCGAACATATCGTCTACGACGACCCGCGTGGGATGCGCCATTACACCCAGCCATTCCTCCACGACATTCACGCGCTGATGGAACTGGGGCGGATTCACGACCGCAACCATCCCGATTTCCTCGACGCCGAAGTAGCGCGGGGCCAGTCCGACGACATTTCGGTCATGCTCTACACTTCCGGCACCACCGGCCAGCCCAAGGGCGTCTGCCAGACCCACGGCGCCTTCATCGCCGCCGCGCGGGGCAGTATGGAAACCGACAAACTGGACGCCAGTGGCGACATTCTGTCCTACCTGCCGATGGCATGGGTCGGCGATCATCTCTTCTCCTTCGCCCAGGCGCTAGTGGTGGGGTTCACCATCAATTGCCCGGAATCCACCGACACGGTGACGACCGATTTGCGGGAGATCGGGCCGACCTACTATTTCGCGCCGCCGCGGGTGTTTGAGAGCCTGCTCACTTCCATCATGATCCGCATGGAGGACGCCGGCTTCCTCAAGCGCAAGATGTTCCATTACTTTCTGGACGTGGCCAAACGCTGCGGGGTGGACTTGCTCGATGGCAAGCCGGTGCATCTGAGCGACCGACTGCTCTACGGCTTGGGTAATCTGTTGATTTACGGCCCGTTGCGCAACGTGCTCGGCATGAGCCATATCCGGGTGGCCTATACCGCCGGCGCCGCTATCGGCCCCGACCTGTTTCGCTTTTACCGCTCCATTGGCATCAACCTCAAGCAGTTCTACGGCCAAACCGAAACCTGCGCCTACGTCTGCCTGCAACCGGACGGCGCCATCAAGTTCGATTCGGTCGGACTGCCGGCTCCCGGCGTCGAGATCAAGATTGCCGACAACGGCGAAGTGCTGGTCAAGGGGCCGATGTTGCTCAAGGAATACTACCAGCGCCCGGACGCCACCGCCGAATCGCTCAATGCCGAGGGTTATTTCATGACCGGCGACGCGGGGTTTCTCGACCAGGATGGTCACCTGAAAATCATCGACCGGGCCAAGGATGTCGGCAAACTGGTAAACGGCGCCATGTTCGCGCCGAACTACATCGAAAACAAACTCAAATTTTTCCAGCATATCAAGGAAGCGGTCTGCTTCGGGCACGACCGGGCAATGGTTTGCGCGTTCATCAACATCGACATGAGCGCGGTGGGCAACTGGGTCGAGCGGCGCAACATCGCCTATTCCGGCTACACCGATCTGGCTGGCAAACCGGAAGTCTGCGAACTGATCCGCGATTGTGTAGAGCAGGTCAACGCCGCGTTGGTCCAGGATGTCATGGTGGCGGATTCGCAAATTCACCGCTTCCTGATCCTGCACAAGGAACTCGACCCCGACGACGACGAATTGACCCGCACCCGCAAGGTGCGCCGCAACTTCGTCGCCAAGAAATATCAGGTGCTGATCGACGCGCTGTACGGCGGCAAGACCAGCCAGTTCATCACCACCGAGGTCAAGTTCGAGGACGGTCGGCGCGGTCAGGTATCCGCTGATCTCCGGATCGTGGACGCCAAGACCTTCCCGGTCCTGCGGAAGGTGGCGTAAACGATGAGTAGAGCCATCGGCGAGGTCATTCTCGATCTACAAAACATCTCCCTGCGCTTCGGCGGGGTCAAGGCGTTGACCGACATTTCCTTCGATGTCCGCGAGCACGAAATCCGCGCCATCATCGGCCCCAACGGCGCGGGCAAAAGTTCGATGCTGAACGTCATCAATGGCGTTTATCACCCGCAAGAAGGCGCCATCATCTTCCACGGTCAGGAACGCAAGAAGATGGAGCCGCATCGGGCGGCTACCCAAGGCATCGCCCGCACTTTTCAAAACATCGCGCTGTTCAAGGGCATGACCGTGCTGGACAACATCATGACCGGCCGCATCACCCGGATGAAGGCCAGCTTTATCGAACACGCCCTGTGGCTGGGCCGCGCTAAAAGGGAAGAGCTGGAACACCGCAAGAAAGTCGAGGAAGTCATCGATTTCCTGGAAATCCAGCATATCCGTCGAACTCCGGTCAGCCGGTTGCCCTACGGCCTGCAAAAGCGGGTGGAACTGGGCCGGGCGCTGGCGGCGGAGCCGTCCATGCTGCTGCTGGACGAGCCGATGGCCGGGATGAACGTCGAGGAGAAACAGGATATGTGCCGCTTCATTCTCGACGTCAACGACCAACTTGGCGCCACCATCGTGCTGATCGAGCACGACATGGGGGTGGTGATGGACATTTCCGACCGGGTAGTGGTGCTGGATTACGGCAAGAAGATCGGCGACGGCGTGCCGGACGAGGTGAAGAATAGCCCGGAAGTCATCAAAGCCTATCTAGGCGCGGGCCACTGAGGAGAACGACACCATGCGCTTTTTTCTGGAAGTCCTCATTAGCGGTTTGCTGTCCGGGGTGATGTATGCGCTGGTCGCGCTCGGCTTTGTGCTGATTTACAAAGCGTCCGGAGTGTTCAACTTCGCCCAGGGGGCCATGGTGTATCTGGCGGCGCTGTCAGTGGTGGGCTGCATGGAAAAGGGCGCGCCGCTGTGGCTGGCGATTCCGCTGGCCTTCGTCGTCATGACCCTGTTCGGCATCGCCACCGAAAAATTCGTGCTGCGCAAGCTGGTCAACCAGCCGCCCATCGCCTTGTTCATGGCCACCATTGGGCTGGCGTTCTTCATTGAAGGACTGGCGCCGATGGTGTTCGGCAGCGACCCGCGCGCCCTGGATCTCGGCATCGTCGATGAGCCGATCGAGGCGATTCTCAACAACTGGGGGATGGTGATTTCCAAGTTCGATTTAGTGGCGGCGGCTATCGCGGCGCTGCTGGTGACGACGCTGGCCCTGTTCTTCCAATACACCCGGATCGGCCGGGCGCTGCGGGCAGTGGCTGACGACCATCAGGCGGCGCTGTCCATCGGCATTCCCTTGCAGCATATCTGGGCTATCGTCTGGGGCGTGGCCGGTTTCGTCGCGCTGGTAGCCGGGATGCTGTGGGGTGCGCGCAACGGTGTCCAGTTTGCACTGACCTTCACCGCGCTCAAAGCGCTGCCGGTACTGATCATTGGCGGCTTCACCTCGGTCCCTGGGGCCATCGTCGGCGGCCTGATCATCGGCGCTTCGGAAAAGCTGGCGGAGATTTATCTGCCGCCGCTGATGCAGTCGGCGTTCGGCGGCAATTTTGGCGGCATTGAGGGCTGGTTCCCTTACGTGCTGGCCTTGTGCTTCCTGCTGATTCGGCCTGAAGGGCTGTTCGGCGAAAAACACATCGACCGGGTTTAGGAGAACGACCGATGCTCTATCGCGAAGCCGGCCAGTTCAAGAGCAGTTACGCCGCCGACCAACAACTGTTTCCCATCCGCCAAGATCGCATCGGGGTCATCCTGTTGCTGGCAGTGGCCTTCGTGGCGGTTCCCCTGATGGCGGGCGAGTACTGGTTTTCAGCCATTCTGATTCCCTTCCTGATTTTCTCCCTGGCCGCGCTGGGGTTGAACATCCTCACCGGCTACGCCGGGCAACTGTCGCTCGGCTCGGCGGCGTTCATGGCGGTGGGCGCTTACGCTGCCTACAACTTCCAGTTGCGGGTTGACGGCATTCCGATTTTGCTGAGCTTCGCCTGCGCGGGACTGACGGCGGCCGGTGTAGGGATTCTGTTCGGTTTGCCGAGTCTGTGGATCAAGGGGTTTTATCTGGCGGTGGCGACGCTGGCGGCGCAGTTCTTTATCGTCTGGTGCCTGACCAAATTCCCCTGGTTCTCCAACAATTCCTCTTCCGGGGTGATTTCCGCTCAGAAGGTGGTCATCCTCGGTCATGCGTTCACCTCGCCGCGAGAAAAATACCTGCTGGTGTTGACCATCGTCACGGTCATGGCGCTGGCGGCCAAGAATATGGTGCGCTCGTCCACTGGCCGGGCCTGGATGGCGGTGCGCGACATGGACGTGGCCGCTGAAGTGATCGGCATCCGGCTGATGCCGACCAAACTGCTGGCTTTCGCGGTCAGCTCATTCTACTGCGGCGTGGCCGGTGCACTCTACGCCTTCTGCTACCTGGGATCGGTTGAGCCGGACGGCTTTTCGCTCGATCTGTCGTTTCGCATCCTGTTCATGATCATCATCGGCGGGATGGGATCGATTTTGGGTTGCTTCCTAGGCGCGGCCTTCATCCTGCTACTACCGATTTTTCTCGATATCACTTTACCGTGGCTGGCCGGCGCGTTCGGTCTGCCGTTTTCCAACGCCACAGTTTCGCACATCCAGATTTTGTTATTCGGGACGCTCATCATGTTCTTCCTGATCGTTGAGCCACACGGTCTGGCCCGCCTGTGGCAAATCGGCAAGGAGAAGTTGCGGCTGTGGCCGTTCCCTCATTAGGGACGGCTTTTTCATCTATTTCATATAACTACAGACCTGGAGAAGAAGATATCATGTTCGCGTATCGCAAGCCCCTGCTGATGTCCGCCGTCTCTCTCGCTCTGCTGGCGCAAGGCGCGCTGGCCGCCGAAGAACAATTTTTCCCCATCGTGTCGTATCGCGTTGGCCCCTACGGCGCAAACGGCCAATCGTTTTATGGCGGTTTCGTCGATTACCTCAACTACGTCAACCTCAAGGATGGCGGCGTCAACGGCGTCAAGATTGTCTGGGAAGAGTGCGAGACCGAGTACAACAACGCCAAGGGCGTGGAATGCTACGAACGGCTGAAGGCCAAGGCCAAGGTTTCGACCGGCCCGCTGCACGTCATGTCCACCGGCATTTCCTACGCCCTGATCGACAAAGCGACCGAGGACAAGCTGCCGCTGGCGATGATGGGTTATGGTCGCACCGACGCGGTGGACGGTTCGGTGTTCCCCTACGCTTTCCCGCTGGTGACGACCTACCAGATGCAGGCGTCCGCCATCGTCAAGTTCATCAAGGAAAAGGAAAAAGGCAGCCTGGAAGGGAAAAAGATCGTGTTCCTGTACCACGACTCTGCCTACGGCAAGGAACCGATCGTCGCCTTGCAGGAAGAAGCCAAGCTGAGTAAGTTTGCGCTGACGCTGATTCCGGTGGCGCATCCCGGCAACGAGCAAAGCGCCCAATGGTTGAAAATCCGCCAGGAAAACCCGGATTACGTGATTTTCTGGGGTTGGGGCGTCATGAATCAGACCGCGATCAAGGCGGCGCAAAAAGTCGGTTTCTCACGGGACAAGATGATCGGCTCATGGTGGGCGGGTTCCGAAGAAGACACCGTACCGGCGGGAGACGCCGCCAAGGGCTATATGGCCGCCACCTGGAATGTGGCCGGGACGGACGTACCACTGATTGCCGACATCGAAAAAGTGGTTTACGGCGCGGGCAAGGGCAACATGCAGGACAAGGCCAAGCTCGGCACCATTCTCTACAACCGGGGCGTGTCCGCCGCTGTGCTGTCGGTCGAGGCGCTGCGTGGGGCGCAGGCTAAATACGGCAAGGGCAAGCCGGTCAACGGCGAGCAGGTGCGCTGGGCGATGGAAAATCTCGACATCACCGACGCTCGCTTGAAGGAAATCGGTGCGACCGACCTGTTGCCGCCGATCAAGACCTCCTGCGCCAACCACGAAGGTTCGGGCATGGTGAAAATCCAGCAGTGGGATGGCGCCAAATGGATGCCAGTCTCCGGCTGGATCGAAGGCGACAAGGCGTTGATCCACCCGCTGTTCAAGGCGTCCGCCCAGCAGTACGCTAAGGAAAAGGGCATCACGCCGCGCGATTGCTCGAAAGAATCCTAACCGTTAAACCGGGGCGTTGGCCGCAAACGCCCCGCATTCATCGAGCCAGCGCCATGACCACACCGACCGCAGCGACTGCACCGACCGAGGTCGCGCCGACCGCCGACCGCTATCTGACCATCAACAACATTGAGGTCATTTACGACCATGTGATTCTGGTGTTGAAAGGGGTTTCGCTCGACGTGCCCAAGGGCAAGATCGTTACACTGTTAGGCGCGAATGGGGCGGGCAAAACCACCACGCTGAAAGCAATTTCCAACCTGTTGCGCGCCGAGCGTGGCGATGTCACCAAGGGGTCGATCGAGTTCAAGAGCCAGCGAGTGGACCAGCTCAGCCCAAACGAACTGGTCAAGCGTGGGGTGATTCAGGTGATGGAAGGTCGGCATTGCTTCGCGCACTTGACCCTGGAAGAAAACCTGCTGACTGGCGCGTATACTCGTTCAATTTCACGCAGCGGGCTGAAGGACGCGCTGGAGAAGGTGTATCACTATTTCCCCCGCCTCAAGACCCGGCGCGGCGCCCAGGCGGGCTATACCTCCGGCGGCGAACAGCAGATGTGCGCCATCGGTCGGGCGCTGATGGCCAAACCGGAAATGATCCTGCTCGACGAGCCGTCGATGGGACTCGCGCCGCAGGTCGTCGAGGAGATTTTTGGGATCGTGAAGGATTTGAATCAAAATGAAAACGTCAGCTTCCTGTTGGCCGAGCAGAACACGCTGATGGCGCTGCGTTACGCCGATTTCGGCTACATCCTGGAAAATGGCCGGGTGGTGATGGAGGGCGACGCCGAAAACCTGCGCACCAACGAGGACGTGAAGGAGTTCTATCTCGGCATTTCCTCTGGCGGGCGAAAATCTTTCAAGGATATCAAGCACTATCGCCGCCGCAAGCGCTGGCTTTCCTGACACTATCCGTCACCCAGGCATAACGTCATGACGAGCTACTACGATTCTCTCGAAACCCACGATCCCGAGTAGCGCGAACAGGATTTGATGGCGCGGCTGGCCCGGCAGTTGAGGGCCTGTTCGTTCACCCCGAACAGATCGCCGACATCGCCCGCCGCCATAGTGATTTTTTGCGAACTCAGAGCCTTGCTTAACGACGGCAAAGTGATTAAGGATCAGCGGACATATTCCTAACTAAGAGAATTAAGAGAAAAAAATGGGTCCATTACACGGCATTAAAGTTGTCGAATTCGCAGGATTAGGGCCGGTGCCTTTCTCCGGCATGGTTTTCTCCGATTTAGGCGCGGAAGTGGTGCAAATCAACCGCGAAACCAGCGCCCCGGACTCCAACTTGTTCGCTGTCAACAAGAACATTCCGAATCGAGGACGGCAACTCATCGGCGTGGACATCAAATCCCCGGATGGTCGAGAAACCGCCTTGCGGTTGGTTGAACGAGCGGATGTATTGATCGAGGGCTTTCGGCCCGGCGTCATGGAGCGGCTGGGTTTGGGGCCGGAAGTCTGCCACGCGCGCAATCCGCGACTGATCTATGGTCGGATGACCGGCTGGGGTCAGACCGGGCCATTGGCGCAAACCGCCGGTCACGACATCAACTATCTGGCGATCTCCGGCGCGCTGCATGCCATTGGGCGGGCCGACGGCGGGCCGACGCCGCCGCTCAATCTGATCGCCGATTACGGTGGCGGGGCCATGCTGTTGGCCATCGGTATTCTGGCCGCACTGGTCGAAACACGAACCTCCGGGCAGGGCCAAGTGGTGGACGCGGCCATGACCGATGGTTCGGCCCTGCTGATGGCGGCGATTTATAGCTTGAAGGCGATGGGCCAATGGCGCGACGAACGGGAGAGTAACTTCCTCGATGGCGGCGCGCATTTTTACGATACCTATCAATGCGCGGACGGCCAATGGCTGGCGGTCGGGCCGATTGAACCGCATTTTTATCAAATCCTGTTGGAAGGTTGCGGCATCGAAGACCCGGACCCTCGGCAGCAGTGGCGGGCTAAATCCTGGCCGGGCATGAAAGAGCGTTTGCGAGCGGCGTTTCGCACCAAAACGCGGGACGAATGGTGCGCCCAATTCGAGCACAGTGATGCGTGCGTGACCCCTGTCCTCAGCCTGGAAGAAGCGCCCACTCATCCACACAATCAAGCGCGCCAAACCTTCGTCGAAATCGACGGCTTGGTGCAACCCGCGCCCGCCCCGCGCTTCAGCCGTACCCCGGCTGCGATTCAAAGTCCGCCCGCCACGCCGGTCAGCGCGGCGGCGGATTGGCTGACGGAATGGGGATTTTCCGCCGATGAGATCGCTATATTGACATCGGCTAAACCTGCTTGAATGTTCGCCGCGCGGATGCGTTCGTCCGCGAGGCCCGAACCGATGGAATCCACCCATGCATTTCACGCCTTCCAATCCCGAATTCGCCGACGTAGTGCGCGCCAGTTTTGCCACTCAGGGGTTGATGCAGTTGATCGGCGCGACCCTAGAGCGGGTCGAACCGGGCGAGGTTGACATTGCATTGCCCTATCGCGACGACCTCACCCAGCAACACGCTTTCCTGCACGGGGCGGTCACGACTGCCATCGCCGATAGCGCGGCGGGCTACGCAGCGCTTTCCCTGATGCCCGCCGGCAGCGAAGTTCTCAGCGTCGAGTTCAAAATCAACCTGTTGCGACCCGCCATCGGCCCGCGTTTCATCGCCGAAGGGCGGGTCGTCAAAGCCGGCAAGACCATCACCGTGTCGCGCGCCGATGTGTTCGCTTTTGCCGATGAGAAGCCGGTGCACATCGCCACGCTGCTCGCCACCATGATCGTGCAAAAGGGGTAAGCATTCCGCGCCCGACGAGATACCCCGCCATGCCTATCACCGAAATCCTGGACGATCTGTTTTTTATCGAGCGGGGTTATCTCAACTGCAACCATTTCGTCTATCGCTCGCCTGCACCGGTGCTGATCGATTCCGGTTATGTCGGCAATATTCGCGACACAGAAAAGCTGATCCAGCAAGTTGGTGTCGATATTGCTGATGTTTCTCTGATCGTCAGCACGCACACCCATTGTGATCATATTGGCGGCAATAAAATCATTCAGCAAAAATCCGGCTGCGATATTGCTTTACACAAAATCGGCAAGCATTTTACTGATACCTTGGATGATTGGTCTACATCATGGAGCTATTACGATCACGAGGCAGAGTTTTTCAACTGTACGCAAACTCTTGAGGATGGCGATACGGTCAACATCGGCCCTCATCAGTTCCGGGTGATTTATACGCCGGGCCATGCCGCCGACGGCATTGTTCTT
>Ga0209573_1002373_pt1 | contig 24259 bp, 16 predicted proteins | sample TNRBio252014_DNA_FD_185870 | JGI IMG/M metagenome (GOLD analysis project Ga0209573, IMG submission 185870) | Wastewater treatment Type I Accumulibacter community from EBPR Bioreactor in Madison, WI, USA - TNR Reactor_6/25/2014_ DNA (SPAdes)... | ecosystem: Engineered > Bioreactor > EBPR >... | reverse complement strand
CGGAAACTGCAATGAGCGACTCGGCATCGCATCGAGATTTTGTTCGCCAGATCATTGACGAAGACATGAAGACCGGAAAGTGGGAAGGCCGAGTGCACACTCGGTTTCCCCCTGAACCCAACGGTTACCTTCACATCGGGCATGCCAAATCCATCTGCCTGAACTTCGGCATCGCCAAAGAATACGGCGGAAAATGCAACTTGCGGTTCGACGACACCAACCCGGAAAAGGAAGACACGGAATACGTCGAATCCATCATGGACGACGTGCGCTGGCTGGGGTTCGACTGGGAAGACCGACTGTTCTACGCCTCCGACTACTTCGAACAGCTGTACCAGTGGGCCGAACAGTTGATCCGCGACGGCAAAGCCTATGTCTGCAGTCTGCCGCTGGATGAAATCCGTTCCGGCCGCGGGACCCCGTCGGAGCCCGGTGCAGACAGTCCGTATCGAAATCGCAGCGTGGACGAGAATCTGGATCTGTTTCGCCGGATGCGAGCGGGTGAGTTTCCTGACGGAGCCCACGTGCTGCGGGCTCGAATCGACATGGCCCATAAGCACATGCTGCTCCGTGATCCGATCATGTACCGAATTCGCCATGCGGAGCATCATCGCACCGGCAATACCTGGTGCATCTATCCCACGTACGATTACACGCACGGTCAGTCGGATTCGCTGGAAGGCATCACTCATTCCATCTGCACGCTGGAATTTGAAAATCACCGTCCGCTGTACGACTGGTACTGCGATGCTCTGAAGATTCATCATCCGCAGCAGATCGAATTCAATCGACTGAACCTCACGTACACGATGATGAGCAAGCGCCGACTGCTGGAACTGGTCCAGGGCGGTTTCGTATCGGGTTGGGACGATCCTCGCATGCCGACCTTGCGCGGTTTGCGGCGTCGGGGCTACACGCCGGAGTCCATCCGAGCGTTTGTCGCGTACGTTGGCGTCACCAAGAACAACGCGACGGCCGACATGGCAGTCCTGGAAAACCATATCCGCGAAGACCTCAACAAGCGGTCCGAACGACGAATGGCCGTGCTGAATCCCTTGAAAGTCGTGATCACGAACTATCCTGAGGGCCAGATCGAGTCCATGTCGGCGATCAACAATCCCGAGGACGCTGCTGCCGGAAGTCGCATGGTGCCGTTCAGCCGGGAGCTGTTCATCGAACGCGATGACTTCATGGAAGATCCGCCGAAAAAGTTCTTCCGCCTGTCGCCAGGAAAGGAAGTGCGACTCCGCTGGGCGTATTTCGTGACGTGCACGGATGTTGTCAAAGACGATTCCGGAAATGTCACCGAGATTCACTGCACCTATGATCCTGCGACCAAAGGCGGAGACGCTCCGGATGGACGCAAAGTCAAAGCGACGCTGCACTGGGTGTCAGCGGAAAGCGCGATCACAGCCGAAGTGCGGTTGTACGATCATCTGTTTGCAAGGGAAGATCCGGACGACGTCAGCGATGCGTCACTCGACTGGAAATCGAATCTGAATCCGAACTCGCTGCAGGTGATTCACGATGCCAAACTGGAACCTGCACTGGGAACCGCGGCGATCGGTGATCGCTTCCAGTTTGAACGGCTGGGATACTTCTGTGTGGATAAAGATTCCACAACTTCAGCACTCGTCTTCAACCGCACCGTCACTCTGAAGGATCAGTGGGCGAAAGAACAGGCCAGGGGCTGAAGTAAACTTGTGGCGGCATTTTCCGAAGGCCGCTCTGCGAGTACGCAGACTCAAACGGCATTTCTCACTGCGCGAGCTGATCAAGGAGCATTCCTGATGAACCAATCGCGACGACATTTTCTGGCGATGGCGAGTGCTGCGGCAGGAATTTCTCTGCTGCCCGTTGATCCGGTGACGGCGGACGAGCCCACTGAGTTTCAGCTCAGGTATATGCTGCCGTCGTGCATGTATGGGTATGCCGACCTGAAAGAAATTCTTCCTGAAGCACAGAAGATCGGTGCGACGGCCATTGATCTGTGGCCCATGGTGCATGGCAATCAGCGAGAGCAGTTGGATGAACTGGGTGAGGAGAAGTTTGCGGCTCTGCTGAAAACGCACAATGTCACGCTGGGTTGCATCACTCAGTACAAGCTCGGGCCGTTCGGGCTTCAGGAGGAAATGCGACTGGCTCAGCGATTGGGCTGCAGCACGATCGTGACGGGAGATCCGGGGCCAAAAGGACTGAAAGGGGCGGAACTCAAGAAGAAGGTCGCTGACTTCGTCGAACAATTGAAACCGCATCTGGAAGTGGCTGCCAAAACCGGTGTGACGGTTGTGATCGAAAATCACAGCGGCAAAATGATCGATACTCCGGATGCATTGCGGTACCTGCTGGACCTGCGTCCGTCACACAACTTTGGAATCGCTCTGGCTCCCTACCACCTGCCCCAGGACCCGGAACTGCTGGGCCAGCTCATTCGTGAAATGGGCAATGTTCTGCGAGTTTTCTACGCCTGGGATCACGGCAAAGGGGCCATGACGAAACTGCCAAAGGACGAAGAGCTGCAGCAGTTGCCAGGTCGAGGTCCTCTGGATTTTGGACCGCTGGTTTCGGCCCTTCGCGAAATTCGTTTCGACGGCTGGACGGAAGTCTTTATGCATCCATTTCCGCGTGGCATTGCCGTTCACGAAACAACGCCGCAGGTCACTGAAGAAATCAATCGGTCGCGAAGCTATCTGGACTCACTGCTGGCGCGGAAGGAATAGGCGATGCGTGAATCGCGCTGATCCAGTGCCTGGAACTCGACAACCCCGGGTGTAGGTCTTGTTTTTGTCGGGAGTTTTCATGTCACGTCCGAAGGTTCTGATCATTGTCGGTGATGCGACGGAAACCGTCGACACGCTCTATCCGTATTACCGACTGATCGAAGGTGGCTATCAGCCGGTCGTGGCTGCTCCGGAGAAGCGCCGCTATCAGATGGTGCTGCATGAAGTGAAGCCTGGCTGGACCATCACGAAGGAGTGGGAAGGCTATTCCATCGAAGCCGAGATCGCATTCTGCGACATTCAGCCGGAAGACTACGCTGGCATCTTCTTCAGCGGTGGCCGCGCGCCGGAATACATCCGCGAAGATGAAGATCTGCTGCGGATTACTCGCTGGTTCTGGGACAACAAGCGTCCGTGTGCCAGTGTGTGTCACGGAGTGGAAATTCCGGCGCGAGCCGGCATTGTGAAGGGATTGCGGATGGCCACCGTTGCCAAATGCCGCTTTGATCTGGAAGTTTGTGGTGGCATTTATGTCAACGAACCCTGTGTGATCGACCAGCACATGTTCAGCGGCCGCACCTATCATGACAGCGGTCATTTTGTCGGCCCCTGGATCAAAGCTCTGGATGCGTTCACCGGAAAAGCGTGAGGGCTTCCGGCTGTCGCAACACCTGCGCCGGGGTTTGCGTGTTTGTGATCGACGCCTAGGAATTGCAGGCACTTTCCACTGATCGTCGAATGGCCAATCTGGGTGGATCATGCCCTGTTTCACTTCACCCTGCGCGACATTTTGTCAAAGATCCGGTCCTCAGTTTCGTGGATGCAACAGGTGAGCCATGACGATGCCGGACGCGACTCCTTCCGATGTGAATTCTGGTTCCGATGCCCCTGCGGGACTGACTCAGCAATTTCTGAATGCTGTCGAATGGGCCGGCAATAAGCTGCCGGACCCGGCATTTCTGTTTGTCCTGGCACTGCTGATTGTCTGGGTGTCGTCAAAGCTGCTGGCCCCGACTGAGTTTTCCGAGATCGACCCACGGACCGGCGTACCGATCAAAGTCGTGGATCAGCTCAGCGGCATAGCACTCGCGGATTTCCTGGCCAATATGGTCAAGACGTTTGTCGAATTTCCACCGCTGGGCGTGGTTCTCGTCGCGCTGCTGGGAGTGGGAGTGGCCGAGCACACGGGCTTCATTCAGGCCATGCTGAAAGGCATGCTGAAGCTGACTCCGACATGGCTGCTGACTCCCATGCTGGTTCTGGTAGCTCTGCTGAGTCATTCGGCTGGCGACACCGGATATGTGTTGATCATTCCGTTGGGCGCTGTGATGTTTTCGGCGGCTGGTCGACATCCGGTCCTTGGCATCACGGCGGCGTTTGCCGGAGTTTCGGGGGGCTTCAGTGCGAATTTTCTTCCGTCCAGCCTGGATCCGCTGCTGCAGGGGTTCACTCAGAAAGCCGCGCAGATCATTGATCCGGCGGTGGAAGTGAATCCGTTGTGCAACTATTGGTTCATGACGGCTTCCAGCATCCTGATTGTGGGAGTGGGCTGGTATGTGACCGATCGCATCATCGAGCCTCGACTTCGGAAAATGCCGGTCGATGGCATGGGCGACGACGGAGCTTCGATGCACGAACTGAGCGCTCGAGAAGTACGCGGCCTTTGGGTCGGACTGGGTTTGCTGGCACTCGGACTGATAGCACTTGCTGTGGCGGCCTGGCCCAATGATTCGCCGTTTCGTGCGGACGTGACTCCTGCGGCGGCCAGCGGCGGTGCAGCAGCAGTTACTGCTGGTCCGGAGACTGCGGCGATTCCGGCGACCGGGGATGTTTCGAATCCCCCAGTTCGTTCGCTGACCAGCAAAGACGCCCCGATGATGAAGGCGATTGTGCCACTGATCTTTGTGCTGTTTCTGCTGCCCGGGATCGCGTACGGCTATGCGGCTGGCACCGTGAAAGGGCATCGAGACATTGTTCAGGGCATGACCAAGTCGATGGGCTCAATCAACTACTATCTGGTGATGGCGTTCTTTGCCGCGCAGTTCACGGCGGCATTCAGCCATTCCAATATTGGAGTGCTGCTGGCCGTGAAGGGAGCCAACACACTGGCAGCCATGAAGATGCCATCGCAGGTGACAATCGTGGGAATCATTCTGCTCACGACGTGTGTGAATCTGCTGATCGGTTCGGCATCGGCTAAATGGGCTCTGCTGAGTCCGATTTTTGTGCCCATGCTGATGACTCTGGGCCTGTCGCCCGAACTGACTCAGGCTGCTTATCGCATTGGAGATTCCAGCACCAACATCATCACTCCGCTGATGCCCTACTTTCCGCTGGTCGTCGTGTACGCTCAGAAGTATGTGAAGAACACGGGCATCGGGACGTTGATTTCGCTGATGTTGCCGTATTCGGTGGCCTTTCTCGCCGCCTGGACAGTGCTGCTGATGTTCTGGTGGGGCCTGGGGCTGCCACTGGGGCTTCAGGCTGGCTACAGCTATACGCCAGCGGGTTGATCCAGCGTTGCGGCTGATCGGTGAATCTGAGTACATTGGGTGGAATGCGGCGTTATGCTTCCGGGTGCCGGATCGTGTGTAGTCCCGCTTTCAGACGGAATTCCATGGCACTCGGCCGGCCGCCTGAAGGCGGAACTACGAACTGACAGCAAGGGGCAATGCGGTCGGATGTCAGTCATCTTGACCCGACTTCTGCGAACGCGGTATAAGCGCGGAAGGCGGGGCTGCATTTGAATGCTGTGGCGACAGAATTCAGGGGCGGGATCTGCTGTCCTTTTGTTCATAAGCACCTGTTTCGACGAATTCGGATCATCTGTCATTGGGCAGAAAGTTGTGGCCATGATTGCCGGTTTCTGCTGGCTGATCACAGACTCGCATCGTTAGAAACTTACTCCGTAACATGAGCGCACGGTGCGTATGTTTCCGGGCAGCGAACAACGTGAGCGGTTTCTGGTGATCGAGCCGTGAGGCTCAATTGGGTCAAGGGCTTTCAGCCCTTGTTTGGATGCAACGTCCATTAATGCAGCAGGTTAGGAATGGTACGCAGGGAAGCGACCGGATCGATGCATCTGTTTATCCGCATCTTTGACTATTTGTGGCCATTTCGCCGCCTGTTTTATCTGTCCGTGGGTTGCGCTGTCATGGTGTCGCTGCTGTGGGCAGTGAACCTGTCTGTGGCGTTTCCGATCGTCAAAGTGCTGTTCGAAAACGACAGCCTGCATACGTACGTGGACGACCAGATCGCCGAATACCAGGCGGGAATTGATCTGGAAAATGCCGAACTGCGCAAACTGCAGCCGAATCAGTTGGAGCAGCAGGAGCGAATTCAGAAGCGACTGCATCTGCACGCCTACAACCTGTGGGTCAGCACTTGGGTTCGGGATAGGGTCATGCCCTTCATTCCCCGGGACAAGTTTGACACGGTGATGGCCATTCTGGCATTACTGCTGGCTGCCACGGTGCTGAAAGGCGTGTTCATCTATCTGGAAGAGCTGCTTGTGGGCAGCGTTGTTCAACTGACGGTCAACTCCATTCGTCAGGCATGTTTTCGGTCCGCGCTGCGACTCGATTTTCAATCGGTCAGTCGACTTGGGCCCGCAACGTTGATGTCGCGGATGACGAATGACATTGAACAGATGACGGCGACCATCAAGATTTTTGGTGTCACGATGATTCGTGAACCGCTGAAGGCCTTTGCCTGTACGGCAGTGGCATTCTGGGTGAACTGGCGTCTCACTCTGCTGACGGTCACCATCGTGCCAATTCTGGGCTACATGTTTCATCGCCTGGGAAAGCTGCTGCGCGAGGCATCCCATCGCACAATGCAGAGCATGGCTCAGATCTACGCAAACATTTCCGAAACCTTCGGAGCATCGAAGGTTGTTATCGCGTTTTCAGGTTATCGGCGGCATCGCAAGCAGTTTCTGGAAGCCAACCGCGCTTACTACGACGACTGCATGAGAATCGTCCGAATCGGCTCCATCATTCGTCCGGTGACGGAGATCATGGCGTTTCTGGGGTTGTTTGTGGCGATGTTTCCCGGCACATACCTGGTACTGCGAAACACGAAGGAGATGTGGGGCATTCAACTGGCCAATCAGCCGATGGAGATTGCCGAACTGAGTCTGCTGTACGTGATGCTGCTGGGCACACTGGATCCGATGCGGAAGCTGTCCGGAGTGTTCGGGCATGTCAAACGAGGACTGGCGGGAACTGAGCGCGTGTTCGAACTGATCGATGAGCGGTCAATGATTTCGGAGCCAAAGTCGCCTCGGATGATGGTGCGGCATCAGTCAACAATCTGCCTGAAGAACGTGTCGTTCCGCTACGATTCGGCTGACGGAGATGACACGCCAAGACCGCTGTCGCTGAAGGATGTGAATCTGGAGATCAAAGCGGGCGAGGTGGTGGCGATTGTCGGAGGCAACGGCTCCGGCAAGTCAACTCTGGTCAGTCTGCTGCCGCGATTCATGGATCCCAGCGAAGGTGCCGTCCTGATTGATGGCGTTGATATTCGCGAAGTGCGAACTCTGGAGCTGCGGCGTCAGATTGGTCTGGTGACTCAGGAGACCCTTCTGTTCAACGACACGATTTACGAGAACATTCGTTACGGCAATCCTGATGCCAGTCGGGCACAGGTCGAAGACGCAGCTCGCCAGGCACATGCTCTGCCGTTCATCAGCCAGCTGCCGGAAGGATTCCAGACCCTCGTCGGAGAAAAAGGCGGAAAGCTTTCCGGTGGTCAGCGACAACGCATTGCGTTGGCAAGGGCTATACTGCGTGATCCTTCGATTCTGATTCTGGATGAAGCCACGTCAGCTGTGGATTCTGCCAGCGAGGAAATCATTCATCGGGTTCTGAAACAGTTCGCTCAGGGACGCACGGTGTTCATTATCAGCCACGTCCTGAATCGCACGTTCCTGGATCTTGTGAGTCGGATTGTGGTGATGGATCAGGGCCGAATCATCGCCAGCGGGACTCATGACGAACTGATGGATTCCTGCCCGGCGTACCGAGCCCTGCAGTTGTCGCATATGCCTGTCCGAGGTGCGGCGTGAACGAGCTGTCCATTGAGTCGCCCGCGCTGAGGAATCCTCGTGGATCCGAATGCTGCATCTGGCGATTTTTTGATGGTCGGGCTGGTCATCGCAATCAGGTTCTGGGTCTCACGGATGCGCTCGGTCGAATGATGCCGGTGACGCCGTGTGATGTCGACGTAACGTCAGGTCTGAAGGGGCTTCGTTCGTTGCTGCCCTGGCGTCTGAAGTCTCTGCGCAGACTGCCATCGCCGGATTTGCTGATCGGGGCGGGACATTCGACGCATGTTCCACTGCTGGCAGCTCGACGACAGTTTGGCGGGCGTGCTGTCGTGCTGATGAAGCCGTCTCTGCCGCTGCGATGGTTTGATCTATGCTGCGTACCGGAATCTGATGGCCTGCGATCGGTGCCCGGTATTGTGGTACTGACGGAAGGCGTTCTGAATCGAGTCCGTCCCGCGACGGCTCAGGATCCACAGCAGGGACTCATTCTGATTGGTGGCCCGTCAAAGCATTTCGGCTGGTCGGACGAGCGAGTTCTGTGTCAGATCCGGCAGATCATCCGGTCCAAATCTTCGGTCCAGTGGACGCTGACAACGTCGCGTCGCACTCCGGATTCGTTTCTGCGGTTGTGGCAGTCCGCTCGATTGCCGGGGCACATGGTTCCGGTAGAGCAGACATCGCCCGAGTGGGTTCCGCAGCAGCTTCAGCAGTGCGCAACCGTCTGGGTCACGTGTGAAAGCGTTTCGATGGTGTTTGAAGCCTTGACTTCGGGAGCTCGAGTTGGAATTCTCGACCTGCCAGAACCTCGATCCACTCGCGTGGCCACTAGTTTGCAGTCACTGATTTCCCGCGGGATTGTGACACCATTTCAGAACTGGTCGATTACTGGCACGATGCAGTCGCGAACCCTGCAGCTGGATGAATCCTCTCGCGTTGCAGCTGACATCAGGCGGCGATTTCTGAACGATGCATCTGCAGATCAAAAAGCCTTACGCCGCGACGCTGCCTGATCGAAGCAGACGTTCCGGGATCCCGTGGTCTGTTCACCTGGCTTCGGCCCATCCACGGTGCGTTCCCTGAGCATTGCGAGTATGGCGAACGGGATGAGTCAGCTTCCAGGTATGAACCATCGCTGTATGGGAAAATGGGGTGCCGGGTTGGGATTTCGCAACGCGAAGGAAGCCCTGGTGTGCAGATCTGGCTCGGGTGATCTGGGTGACGCCCATGTTGTCGTGGGGACTCTGGGGCTTCACTCATTTCATTCGTTCCAGCCCACGGCCACCCGTCGGCGACTGTTCAACACGAAGGACATGAAGAGCATGAAGGGAATTCGATCTTAATCGCAGCTGTCGGCCGCCGACTCTAAATTCGCGCCGGCGCGGGAACGACGAACGGCAGGGCAAGTCAACCTGATTGATCCACGGCGCTTCGCTGCACGGCATGGCTGGAGAAGGAAAAGGTGCCCCCTTCCAGTACAATGAGTTCACCGGGATAGAAGCTGTCCCAGCCGGTCTTGCTGAGTGGGCACGTAGCGACGACGAAACCATGATTGACGGGCAGAGGCTCTTCGACAGTCTTGACATCGATCGCCAGGCCACCGTCTTCAAAATGCCGTTCCCTGCCTTCGGTCATACGGAGTTTTCTCAGGGTGAGCCCTTTCCAGGCCGCCACATCGTGATAACAGAACAGTCGCTGGCCATCGGACATCAGGCAGTTCAGCTTCCCGTGCTGATTCAGTTCGGTCAGTTGCCGGTGGAGCCATCTCCAGCTTTCTTCGGTATTCAGCAAGTCATCGCGTTCGGCGACCTTTGCCAGCAGATGGCAGAAGACATGTTCCGAGTCCGTGCCACCGACCGGGCGATACAGGCTCAGTGGAAAGTCCTGATACTCCGGCAGCGTTCCGTTGTGCGCAAAGCAGAAGTCTCGCCCGATAAGTTCCCGGGTGAAAGGATGCGTGTCGGAATGAGTCGGCACGCCTCCGGTTGTCTGATGGCGAACATGCGCGATGTACACGCGGGAAGTGAGGTTCGGATAGCTTTCCAGAAACTTCGTATGAGTACTCTTCCGCCATTCGACCGGTTCCTTAATGACGGCAACGGAACGATCCGGATACCATGCGAGTCCCCATCCGTTTGCGTTCTCTTCGTCGCGAAGCGCAAAAGCGCGGATGGAAAAATCGGCCGAGATCGGTCGGTCGAACGAGATGCCCATCAATTCACACATGAGCCTTTTTCAACTCCTCGGTCAGTCGTGAAGTCATATCGTCTACCAGTGCAGGCCAGTTGCCGGCTTCGCGATAGATTCGGCGCTGGCGATCGGCACCTGATTCGAATTTGTCGACCGGCAGCAGGGCAGCCAGAAACGGGTAGTCTCCCAGCTCGCGGGCAATGGGCGTCATGCGAGTCAGCAGATCAGAAAAATCGGTTTCAAGCGGTGCGCGTTTGCCGGTGGGCGTGCGAATATACATGGCTTCCAGGCCATAGCGTGTCGCCAGCCATTTGTTTTCGATGGCGATCCAGTGTCGACGGATATCACCGCGACGCAGTTGTGGTCGTTCTTCCAGAAGGCGCTGGGCGGAAACCACCAGGCTGCGGATCAGCGCCACCAGACCAAATGTTGTTGCGAGAGAGTCCGGCATGTCGCAGATGCGGATTTCGATGGTTCCAAACTGCGGGCAGGGACGGATATCCCAGTAAATGTCCTTCGTTGACTGCATCGCTCGGCAGTCCCTCATGACTCGGTAGAAGCTGCGGAATTCTTTCCAGTCGCGAAAGTGACGAGGGACACCGGCGTGTGGCAGCAATCGATACAGAGCCACTCGAGTCGACGACAATCCCGTATCAACTCCCTGCCAGAACGGCGAATTGGCGGAGGCCGCCAACAGATGGGGCAGGTATTGCACCAGCATGCCGATCACGCCCATGGCGATGTCACCGCTGGGGACGCCCACGTGAACGTGAAGTCCGAATACAACTCGCTGGTACATCAGCCACGACAGTCGTTCCTGGATTCGTTCGTATCGCTCAGCAGGAAACACGGCACTGTTTCCGCTGCGATGAAACGGATGCGTGCCTCCCATGGCAAGTTCATAGCCAAGCGAACTGGCAATGTTGCGAACTCGTCGCAGGTTCGTGACCAGTTCATTCTTCGCTTCGCTGACGTTGCTGCAGACGCCCGTCTTCAATTCGATCATTGACTGCATCAGTTCGGCCGACACGCCCGCGATCGATTCCGATTGGGATTCCTTCAGAATGCGGACAGCCCCCGGAACCAGATCCCGGGTTTCGCGGTCGATGATTTGCAGCTCCAGCTCCACTCCGAGTGTGGTAGTCGGTGACGATCGAAACACCAACTCGTCGGTCACAGACTTTGAACCAGTGATTTCCGACTTGTTGCCTTCAGCTCTGGGTTCAGACATCAGTCGCCCCCCAACTTCGTGAATCCGGCATTGCGAAGTGAATCAACGCTGGCGGGAGTTCCCCCGGCAATTACGTGCAATCAGATTGACATCGGAGATACGGAGCAACTCTGGTTCCGAAGAGAACCACAATCAGGGAAAAAATTCGCGAATGACACTGCCGAAGTCATTCGGAGAATTGGACGTGCTGGATTCCCGCCTGCCTGGAAATGACCGAACGCGGGGAATGCGATATTCGGCCTAAGGCGATTTTTGTGCAGCGTTTACAGGACGACGGGCCGCTGGACCATGCGGAATTCACGCAGCCCGGAGTGACTGGGAACCGGACATCAGATGGCTGACGATGCGTTCCATCCGAGTCGAACGCGATCCTTTGACCCAGACGAGTGCTCCTGGAGTCAGCAGGCAGTCCAGCATCATTTCAGCGGTTGCAAAGTCGTGAAAGCTGGATATTCGATTGGGTGAAAGTCCGGCCGATAGTGCGCCGGACACGACGACATCGGCAAACTGGCCATAAGTCAGGACATGGCAAAGCCCTGCTCCGGCCAGTTGGCGTCCGATTTCAAAGTGCATGGCCCGAGCCTGATCGCCCAGCTCAAGCATGTCACCCAGAACCAGGTACTTACGTGGAACTCCTGTCCATTCGGCAAGCGACTGAATCGATGCGGAGACGCTGAGTGGACTGGCGTTGTAGCTGTCGTCCACAACGATCCATGGCTGTTGCAGAACGATGCGACCACGTCCGGCATCCGGTTGAAAATTCGCCAGGCCCCTTGCAATCTGAACATCCGGGATTCCGACGGTGCGGCCAATGGCGATGGCTGCCAGAGCCGATGTGATCAGGTGACGGCCGCCGGAAAAACAGAATCGGAACCCATCCACCGTGAACGACGTTGATCCATGGAAGAAGTTCACTTCGGAGCCTCGGACAGCTGCCGCTGAAGACAAGCCAAATGTCACGCATCTTGCGGAAGTGACCCGATTCATTTGGAGCACGGCCGGGTCGTCCGCATTCAGGAACGTCACCCCGTCTGACGGGGTCGCTTCGACAAGTTCCTGTTTGGTGGCCTGAATTGCTTCGACACTGCCGAACGATTCCAGATGCGTCGGAGCCACGTGTGTGACGACCGTGAACTCCGGGTGACACATGCCGGTGAGAAATCGAATGTCACCCGCGCGAGCGGCGCCGAGTTCCAGGACAGCAAAGTCATGTTCGGGATTCAGGCGAGTCAGCGTCAGAGGAACTCCGAGTTCGTTATTGAAATTCCTGGGGCTTTGGATTCCCTGGAACTGCGACTGAAGAACGGATGCAATCATCTGCCGCGTGGTGGTTTTTCCCACGCTGCCGGTGACACCAATCATCAGGGCCTGCGACTGCGAACGATTCCAGCGGGCAAGTTGCTGCAATGCGGCGATGGCGTTGGGGACATGAATCTGCAGCGGGTCTGCATCTGAGTTTGCAAGCGTGGGGCGGCAATGACCAGTTGAGGCGGCGGACCGGTCTGTCAGGACTGCGACATGATCGGTGACAACGCAGGCAGCTCCGTGATTCAGGGCGTCGGCGGCGAATTCGATTCCGTGTCGAGCAGAACCGGGGATCGCAAAGAACACGTCTCCCGGGTTGATGTCTCGTGAATCGATCGCAGCTCCGGTGATCTTTGTGTTGCGTTCAGCGAATGAAGGGCGACCAACGGCTGGGACATTCAGCAGATCAGCCAGTTGCGAGACGGTCAGTGAAAACATGCCGATGGGACTTCAGGGTTTGATGTCGAGCTTATGCGGGGATCGCTTCGGCATGATGACGACGATCGGTTTCGGCAGCCAGGCGTTCCTTCAGCAGCCGAACAACAACTTTTCGATCGTCGAAACAGATCTGTCGATCGCGGATTTGCTGGACGGTTTCATGACCACGGCCCGCGATGACCAAAGTATCGTCCGGCATGGCGGAACGAATCGCGAACTGCAACGCCTTTTCTCGATCGGGCCAAACCTGAACTCTTCGCAAGTCGGAAAAGCCTTCGCAGATTTCCCCGAGGATCTGATCGACAGGTTCGAATCGAGGATTGTCTGAAGTCACGACGATCAGGTCGGCAGCTTCTGCTGCTTTGGCCATTTGTGGACGTTTACTGCGATCGCGGTTTCCGCCTGCTCCGAAAACCAGAATCACTCGACCTTCCGCATGCGATCTGACTGTATTGATCGCATGCCGGATGCCGTCCGGAGTGTGAGCGTAATCGACAAAGACCGAAAATGGCTGACCGACGCGGATGGATTCCATTCGTCCCGGCACACATTCCACCTGTTCGATTCCTTCACCAATCACAGCGATGGCAATCGACATCTGTTCGGCAAGACCTGCCGCTGTCAGCAGATTCAACGCGTTGTGACGTCCCGTCAGGCGGGTGCGAATTTCGATCGACCCGGACAACAGGCTCAGGCGAACAGTTTGTCCGGACAGGTCACTTTGCAGAATCTCCGCTCGCAGATCGGCCGATTCCTGAAAGCCAAACGAAACCCGTCGGACTGCTTCAGGAATGTGTTTCAGGGCCTCTCGACAACCCGCATCGTCAATTCCAATCAGCAGAGCTCCGTTGCACTGCAGATGGCGGGCGATCTGAGCTTTGGCCTGTACGTAGGCGTGCATTCCGCCGTGATAGTCGAAGTGGTCCTGAGTGATGTTTGTCAGTGCAGCCGCTGACAGCGCGATTCCGTCACATCGACTTTGATCCAGTGCGTGGCTGCTGAGTTCCATGACGCAGTGCGTAGTGCCCACATCAACCATGCTGCGAAGCCAGCGAGCGGTCTCGTGAGAACCAGGCGTTGTCAGTGTGGCCGAAACGTGTTCTCGCCCGTTTGAGTATTCGATGGTTCCCAGCAGTCCGCAGCGCACACCGGCGGATTCCAGAATGGACCGCAGCAGCCACGTCGTCGTGGTTTTGCCATTGGTGCCGGTCACACCACAGATGTTAAGTGCCTGCTGAGGTCGACCGTGTTGTTCCAGGCAGATTCTGGAATAAGCGGCTCGCGAATCCGCGACGATGCATTGAGGAAGATGAGTTCGGGGATGCGGTCGTTCTGCAATGACCGCAGCAGCTCCTGATGCGGCTGCCATTTCAATGAAGTGATGTCCGTCAAATCCGACGCCTCGGATGGCGACAAAGACATCGCCGGGCTGGATTTGGCGGCTGTCGGTACAGAATCGACTTGCCTTGATGTCGCCGGTACTGACAAAGCTGGCAGGGCCCAGTGTTTTGCGAAGGCTAAGCGGACTGACTTCCATGTCAGGTGGGGCTCGTCGTGGGCAGGGAGAACCGATTGAGTCTGGCAGGCCTGCTCAGGATGGAATTGAACTGAGGAGCAGGCCGGGGATCAGAAGCGGGATTCTCCCCGGACGCTTCGCGATGGTCAACGGCATTTCATGACAGACCGACTTCGTCGCAACACAGCGAGGAAAAAAATCACGACCGAGTGAAAACTGCAGCAGATGCCGCCGGACGCTTGGCGAAGCTGTATTCGTTTGGATATCCTCCCGATGCATTTTTAGTTCTTCGCAGCCTGACGTCAGACAGGACACGGAGAGGGTTTTTGATGAATCCCACCTCGTAATCGCAACGTCGGTTCTGACAGGACCACTCCAGATGACAACGGATCCAGTGCAACCAGAGACCGAAGGATCAGTTCCTGCCGAAGCAGCCATTCCTGCTCCGGAGACTGTTCCTGCCGCCAACCCTCCTGAAGAAGCTGCTGTACCGGCTGAATCGCCAGTGGCCGAATCGCCGGTGGCGGAATCTTCAGATCCCGTCGGCGAAGCCCAGGAAGCGGCGCTGCTGGATGCGTCCTCCGCAGCCGCGCGGATTCGGGAGAAGATGGCCGTCTCCAGCGACAAAGTGGCGCCAATTTCCTCAAGTCCGGGTCAGACGACATCGTCCCGCCCCGGTTCCGTGGAAATTCCGGGGACGGACGACCTGGAAGCAACCCTGGAAGCCGAGATCTCAGCGGCCATGACCGTTGACATCGCTGTGCCTCCGGTTGTGTCTGCGCAAGCGGAAGAAGTCACTGGGGAAGGTCCCGCGAAAGAGATTGGTCCGGGTTCGAAAGTCAAAGGCGTCGTGCAGGCGATTCATGCTGGCGACGTTTTTCTGGAAGCAGGCCTCCGACACAACGTCGTCCTCGCACTGACTCAGTTCCCCGAAGGGAAGCAACCCGCAGTCGGCGATACCCTGGACGTCATCATTGATGCCACGGACGCGGATGGCCTGATTCGCGGACGGATCCCGCGTGCTCGGCACAAAGCGGGCGGAAACTGGGATTCGCTGGCCGTGGGGCAGATTGTGGATTGCCTGGTTTCTGCAGTGAACAAAGGCGGTCTACAGGTCACTGTCAGCAATCTTCGAGGATTCCTGCCGGCCAGTCAGGTGGAGCTGGGTTTTGCCGGAAACCTGGAAGGCTACGTGGGCCAGAAGCTTTCTGTGCAGATCACCGAAGTCAATCCGAAGAAGCGCAATCTGGTTGTCAGTCGACGCGCTCTCCTGCAGGCAGAACGAGCCGAAGGCGAAGGCGAGTTCTGGTCCAAAGTCGAAGTGGGGCAGGATTTTCGAGGAGTCGTCAAGACGCTGAAGGACTACGGAGCCTTCGTGAACATCGGCGTGGTCGATGGCTTCCTGCACATTGGCGAAATCAGCTGGTCTCGCATCAATCACCCGAAAGATGTGTTGGCAGAAGGTCAGGAAATTGATGTCAAGATTCTGAAACTGGATCCTGAAAAGAAGCGCATCAGTCTGGGAATGAAACAGTTGGCTCAGAATCCCTGGGCCAGTGCGACCGAGCATTATGCCACCGGACGAACGGTCAGCGGCAAAGTCACTCGGATCACCGAATTTGGCGCATTCGTGGAACTGGAACCGGGCCTGGAAGGCATGGTTCACATCAGCGAACTGGCGTGGCGACGCGTGGGCAGCGTGGGAGAAATCCTGAAGGTCGGCGAAACGCGGGACTTTCAGGTGGTGGAAGTGGACACCAAGCGCAAGCGAGTGTCTCTGTCTCTGAAGGCTCTGGAGAAGCGCCCGGAACCACCACGGTCTGAGAGGAATGAAGAGCCGGAGCAGCCTGCTCAGTCAGAAGCCAAACGTCAGCGGAACCCGAATCTGCGCGGTGGCACTGGCAGCTCCAGTGGACGTGGATTGTTCGGGAATCCGTCCGACTTCACCTGAAAGATGTATGGCTCGTGTCCGATTTCAATCTGACGGACTTTGAAATCGTTCGCGAGTTGCCGCCGTGCGAACATCGGCAGCAATTTCTTGCCAGAAAAACCGGGCAGCGCGATCTGGTGCTGCTGACGGCCTTTTCGCCGGATATCTCGCAGCGTCCCGAGTTTCGTCGCGCGCTGAAAACCGACCGGGCCATGCTGACAATGCTGCAGCATCAGTCCATTGTCCGCTTTCTGGGGGCGGATGAATCCAACGGGCAGCTGTTTACCTGCTCTGAGCCGTGCGAGTTTGAATCGTTGGCCGCTCAGATTGCCCAGGGGCGGCAGTTCTCGTCGGAAGATATCATTGAGATCGGCTGGCAGCTGTGTTCGGCCCTGCAGCAATCTCACAATCTGGGACTGGCACACGGCGGCCTGTGCCCGGAGGCTGTTCGGATTTCAGACAATCTGCAGGTTTGTCTGACCGATTTTGGTGTCGAACGCTGGATTAGTGCCGTCCGAGAGTCTGGTTCAGAAACCAATACCACCTCGGCTCTGATTACGATCAGCGCGCTGGCGTCCCGGGAAGAGGTTGAAAAGGATCTGAAGGATCTGGCTGACCTGCTGCAGCAGTTGTTCAGCAACCGCTCCGGCGCCGGCACTGACGTCGCTGCTTCCAGGTTGGCGACTGACACGCTGCTGGAAAAGCTGCTGCAGCGAGCGTCGTCGGACAATCCCACATTGCGTCCTGCCAGTGCGCGGGAGTTTCAGGGGCGACTGGGGGAAATCCTGATCGGGACCGACGGGGATTCCATTCCGCTGGTCGACCATCGCGAATCCCCGGGCAAGTCGCGCCGCTCGATTGTGGACGAGTTGTTTGAACCGGCGTATGGCCTGAGGCAAAGTGAAACACCGGGCGAGGAATCGGCAGGAACTGCCACAGCCCGGCGAATTCTGCCGATCATTCTGATGGTCGTCGCGCTGATTGTGCTCACGATCATTGCCGGTTTGATGTGGTAAGCGGCGAAAGCAGCCGAACGACATTTTCAAGCCTGGTGAAACTGATCCGCACGTTGGAACTTGAGTCAATTCTCAATTTTCGCGCAGGCGGCGGCGCTCTACGGTTCTGATCTCTCACTCCACTGACGGGATCTCGCCCGCATTCGCATGGCGACCCGACAGGACCTCTCTCCCGTATCTGTTTGTTCGAGGGATCACTCATGGGACTTCGCATCAGAACCCTGCTTCTGACAGTCGCCATTCTGCTGTCCGGGTCGACCACGGCCAGTGCCTGTCTGTTCCACCTGCTGGATCCGTTTCACTGGGTGTTTGGCCACGGCCACTACCCGCATGGTGGCTATGGCTATGGAAACGGCTACGGCTATGGGTACGGTGCCGGTTCCGGGTATGGCTACGCGGGCGGTCCGCACGACGGTCATCGAGTGATCGATGACTGGTTTGGTTTCGGGTATCTGCGAGATCAGCAGGGCACTCATGGCCATTATCCCGGACGACCGTTTGCCTGCTATCAGCCATCGTGGCCTCGCATGTTCGCCCCGTCCCCGTGTGCTCCGGCGCCGCTCGCTCATACGATGCCCATGCCGATGATGCCGCAACCTTTTATGCCCTACTCGTCTCCAATGCCGTATTCGATGCCCGCGCCCTATTCAATGCCCGGTCAATACTCGATGCCAATGCAGTCACCAATGCAGTCGCCGATGTGGCAGGATCCGTGTTGTGATCCGTGTCAGGATCCCTGTGCTGATCCGTGCATGTCGGCTCCTTTGGCTCAGGCGATGCCGATGCCTATGCCAGTCACCACCTGGCAGCCGATGACCGTCGATCGTGGGCACTGGCAGCGCGTCTGGGTTCCACGTCCTGTCACCACGATGGTGCCGCAGACTCAGTACATGATGCCGTCTCCTTATATGTCTGCTCCGATGTATCCCGGAGCGGCGATGCCGGCCTTTGATTCCGGATGTGATTCGTGTGGTTCGGGCGGCATGATGCCGTCGTCTGTCCTGCCGATGGAAGGTGCCATGACATCCTCAATGTCCGGCGATGGCAGTTGCTGTGGCGGTTCAGATGGAATCTCTATGCAGTCCGGAATGGTCATGGATCCGGCGATGTCTCAGATGATGATGTCAAACCAGATGATGCCGTCGATGGCCTACGGGCAGTACTCTTCGATGCCATGGGGATCCATGGGCGCGGGATACGCGATGCAGCCCTGGGCCACAAACACGACGATGGCCTGGCATCCGGCGGCACCCTATGGAGCGTATGGACAGGCTGGACACCATCGAGCTGCCAGACGACACGCTGCGTATCCGGATTACGGCCAGCGGCTCAGTCGTCGCGAACTGCGACGTATGACGACAGCCATGAATTCGATGCCGGGCTATCCCGCTCAGGGATATGCGTCCACCTGGCAGCCCGGCGGAGCAATGGCATGGAACACGGCCGGAGTGAATCCGTACTGGACGCCACAAACTGCAGTTGCTTCTCCATACGGTCGTCAAACGGCATTTGCTCAGCCCTGGCAGCCGCCCTATCAGCAGTCTGCTTCCGCCTATGGCTGGCAAACAGCTCAGCGATATCCAGGTTCCGGCGGCTGGTCTGCATCAAACTGGCAGACGGCGATGAATCCAAGTCCCTGGACGGCCCAAAGTCCAATGCCTGTGAATCCTCAGATGGTCTGGTCCACTCCCACGTATCCAGGCAACTCGGTGTATTCAGGAAATGGCATGATGTCCGCACCGATGGCGACTCCGATTGCCGGAGACATCATGGGTGATCACGAAGGTCCGCCGATGACCGCAGCCGTTCCCATCGTGCCAAATTCCTACAACGGCATGATGCCGTTTCGGAATGCAAACCTGGCCCGTCCCATGCGAATGGGCTCGTCGACTCAGTATCCGAATGTTGTTCGATAAGGGCTGAGGGATGACGCCGCGTGATCTGGCAAGCGAGATCCCATAACAACACGACAGCCCGCAGATCGCACTTTGTGACCTGCGGGCTGAATCGTTTGAACGTGAGGACGAATCAAATGCCGAATCAGTTGAATGGCACGCTGACCAGTTGAGTTCCTTTGGGCGTTTTGACCAGCAGAACCAACTGTCGTCGTTCCTTTGCCGTCTGCAGTCCGGCTTCCAGATCCTCAATGGTCTTCACATCCGTTCGACCAACTCGAGCAATCACATGGCCGGGTTTGAGGCCAATCCGAGCTGCCAGACTTCCGCGCTGGACGTTGGTGACCACCACACCGGATTCGGCTTCAATTTCCAGTTGCTGGGCTATTTCCGGCGTCAGGGTTTGAGCTTCAATTCCCAGGTCCTCAATCTGGGCTCCTGACTGAGCGATCTGCTCCGGGAACTCGTCGACAACAACTTCCAGCTCCACTTCCTTACCATCGCGCAGGACTACCAGTTTGCTGGGTTTGCCAATCGGCAGTCGTTCAGCTGTGGTGATCAGTTGCTGACGATTGGCGATCGGGCGATCGTTCAGCCGCACGATGACGTCCTGAACTTTCACACCGGCTTTCTCAGCGGGTGAATCCTTCGTGACCTGCATCACCACAACGCCTCGTGAAGTCGACAACTCCAGAGCTCGCGCGGTTTCCGAATCCAGATCTTCCGGAAGAACTCCCAGATAGGCCCGACGCACCTTACCGTCCTTGACCAGCTGATCACCCACCCATCGCGCGAGACTGACCGGGACGGCAAATCCGACACCGTCATAGCCGCCGCTGCGAGTTTCGATGGCCGTATTGATGCCAATGACCTCGCCCTTCATGTTCACCAGCGGGCCACCACTGTTGCCGGGATTGATGGCAGCATCCGTCTGCAGGAATTCCTGACGCGTCGGGAGATTCTTCAGACCTCGCGACTTGGCACTGATGATGCCCTGAGTGACCGTCTGATCCAGTCCGAAGGGGCTTCCGAATGCCATCACCCAGTCGCCGATTTCCATCTCAGCATCGTCACCCAATTTGAGCGCTGGGAGTGATTCGTCGGTTTTGATTCTCATTACGGCCACATCGGCAAATTCGTCAGTCCGTACGTCGGTTGCGGTGAATTCGCGTCCGTCCTGCAGCCGCACTGAAATCTCATCAGCACCCCGGACCACATGCGAATTGGTCATGATCAGTCCGTCTTTGGAGATGATAAACCCCGAGCCTTCTCCGGTGGCGATACCCTGACGACCTTCGCCCTGCTGTTCGCGCATGCGTTCCCGCAGATCTCCAAACAGATCATCGAGCGGGCTGCCGCCAAAGGGACTGCCGAATGGTTCCTGCATAGACAGGCTCGGCTGTCCGCTGACCTTGCGAATCGTCCGAACGGAAACAACGGATGGCAGAGTTTTTCTGGCCACCCAGCGGAATGCGGACGACAACTCATCAGCGTGGGCCAAAGCTGCTGGCCGTTGTGGATCTTCGTCAGCGATCGTACGACTCTGATTCGCAGATTGCAGGGACAACACTCCCAGCAACGCGGCGACTCCTGTCGCCAGAAATGGCAGACGTAGTGACTTCATGGCGATTCCTCTTTCAGAACTTCAGTTTCAAAAACTGAGACGGCGGCCGGCCCGTGCGATTGATGCATCCAGCCATCCACGGCCGCAGCCAACAGACTTGTCAAACGCGCTCCCTACCCTCATTAGATCCAGCTTGCACGATCCGATGTCGAGACGCCCATTGGTGTGCTCTGGGTAGACTCATCGAGCCGACAGGGCGATTCTGCACAAGGAGATCGGCTGGCTGATATTGGTACACACCCGGTTGAGTAGCCTTTAACCCTGCACAGCACTCGCACTGGGAATTCAATGCCTCAATGCGGCCTTGAAGTAAAAGACCACACGCCCCGGATACCATCTACAGAGTTGCCGATCAGATTGGCAGTCCGATGAAAAATCTGCAATCCACATGCCAAAATGCTTATGGTTGCGAATGTGTGTTCACCCTTGTCTGTTCTTCAGGGCAAACGTGGGCCCGCTGCGACGCAGGATCGGAAAACGGAGGGGGGCACTCACTTCCGCGGGACATCGGCCGCCTCGCCGCCGCGGATGCGTAATGATTTTTTCTCATGACGCTGAACGGAATATTCTGAGCGTCGCCAATCCTCTGGATTCACCGCAGAGTTACCGCTACAGCAACGGAATGCTGACGGGTTACACAGATTCGGCTGGAAGCCGCACGACACTGGCGTATCAGCAATTACCCGGGGTGGGTAATTATTCGGGGATGGGCGGCACTGGTTGCGCCTGTCACTGTAGGTCCCTTTCTGCCGGCAAGGACTTTCGCCGCAAGGCGAACCCAGCGTGCACGTCGTTTACGATGGTGGTCTGACTCGCTGTATTACACTCGCTCAGGTCGCGGCGAGCCGTGAAGTCCTGTCCGGCCTTTTCTCTCTCTTCTCCCTCCCAGGGAGAATCCTTCTTCGCTGTCCCTTCTCCCTCCCAGGGAGAAGGTGGCCGTCAGGCCGGATGAGGGTCGCTGCTCAATTCTCAATCCAATTCAGCCACGCAGATTATAAGCGATCAAGCGGGCTCTTGACTCCCAGCGGTCCCTGCTGCAGGACGTGAGTATAGATCATGGTGGTGCTGACATCGGCATGTCCCAGCAGCTCCTGCACCGTGCGAATGTCGCTGCCCGACTCCAGCAGATGAGTTGCGAAGCTGTGACGAAACGTATGGCAGCTGACCTTTTTACGTATTCCCGATCGCACGACGGAGGATCGCACCCATTTCTGCACGGTGTTTTCGTGGATGTGATGCCGCATCATGAGGTGCCCATCGCTCCGGGGATCGATACTCAGCTTCCCTCCCGGAAACACGAATTGCCACGTCGCTTCTCGTCCTGCCTGGGGATATTTTTCAGCGATGGCATAAGGGAGTTGCACGACTCCAAATCCTGCGGCGCAGTCCCTGCGGTGAATATCGAGTGCCATTTCAATTCGCCGTTTCAACTCTGGCTCGCAACGTTCCGGGAGGACCACCATCCGATCTTTCTCTCCCTTGCCGTCCCGAATCATGATCTGCCGTCGCTCGAAATCGACGTCCTTGATTCGCAATCGGCACACCTCAAGTAGTCGCATTCCGGTGCCATAGAACAGTTCAATCATCAGGCGCGGCAGGCTTCCCGTCGGGCACTGATCAATGACTTGACGTACCTCAGACAAAGACAATACGGTGGGCAGCCGCTGTGGTTTTTGAGCTCGGACACCATCCACATTTCCCGGGTCCAGTTCGAGGACCTGACGATACATGAAAACAATGGCGCAGAGCGCCTGATTCTGAGTACTCGCGGAGACGTGGTCGTTGACGGCCAGATGAGTCAGGAAGCGACCGATCTCAGGACCGGTCAGCTCGTTCGGATGTCGCCACGTTCCATCAGCAAGCCGGTGAAATCGCAGAAACCTCGTCACCCAGTCAACGTAGGCCGTTTCGGTTCGAATGGAGTAATGGAGAAGCCGGCATTTGTGTCGAATGCGGTCGAGCAGTTTTGGATGATTGGTTTCCGAACCGTTCTGCATTTGATTCTGCATCTTGCGGCCTTTCAATCCCAGGTTCTTGCAGCAGCCCTGAATGCAACCGGGTATGGTGCTGAGGGTTACTGCACGCAAACGTCCGTTCACACTTGACGGAGCAGCCCGGTTTATACAGAATCCCCCAGAAATGGACAGAACAAATCCCTTCTGTCTAAATCAGAGTTTCTGTCTAAAATCTGTTAGGCAGTTGGAGCTAACTGATGATTCGCGTCATCCTCGAATCGTCTCTTGCCGAACTAGGCGTTGTTGGACGCGCAGGCAATGAATCATTCCTTTGCCAATCGGATAAAACTCGCTTTCCCCTCCTGTCGCAAGTCGACAACGTCAGCTATGCCGTGTTTGGTCGCACAGATATGCCGCAACTTGCCGTAGAATTGAATTCCGTTGCAACAGAGAATGGCGATCATGTCGCAGAAATCATTGCGCTCGCGAGCCGTTGTCGTGACGAAGCAGGAACCGTTCTTACGTTTACACCATTCACCGACTAGTCCTGTCGTTCGGGCAACGGTGATTGATACGACATTCGGTAGTGGGTTGACCTGTAATTCGCCAAACGAAAAGCAATGCCTAACCAGCGGTTCAACCCGACGTGTGCCGCGTCTGGGCTTGCGATTGTTGTCTACTCGCTTGTGCGGCACACGCGGGTTAACCTGGGCGTTCGTCGCTCAAAGACATCCGCCATATATCGACGATCCAATGGTCAAGTCCGCGTACGAGAATCTCGAAGTCGACTTTTGGGCTCACTCCGGAACACTTGGCGTCACGGAACCTTGCCTATGCATGTTCCACCGCGACGCGGGGATTGGAACACCGATTCTGGACTCGCTCACCGAACTCAAGGGCGCAACCTGTCCGTCGCGACGTACACTCACATTCACAACAGGCTCGCGCAAACAACCGATCCGAAATCTGAAACTGATGCTCGTGGCAGACACCGAAGACCTGAAGGTAATGCACATCAGTCACACTGCGGATACGGCCACAATCAAGATGACACAATGTGGCCTGTCTTTGATCCTTAACGCTGTCACGTCGTGGCTGGCCGGTGGCGAAGATTTTGGTGTTTCACCGCTACATGCATCACTGAAACCGAAGCAGCTTGGTAAACTCGACAAAGAGTCAGGGGAGCTGTGGTTCTGGGGGCCGGGCTACTTTGCTCCGTAAGGAAAATCGCGACGAACAAGCGGTTCAACCGGAGCCGCGGGCCGTGCGGCTTTGACATGGAAACTTGGTTGACCGCGGCCCGGTTAACCGTGTCGTTGAACTTAACCGCTTCGCGTGGTGCAGATGTATTGGTAGTGGTTAGGTTGTAAGGGTTGTCCAGGTCTTAGG
>Ga0209573_1002371_pt1 | contig 24289 bp, 19 predicted proteins | sample TNRBio252014_DNA_FD_185870 | JGI IMG/M metagenome (GOLD analysis project Ga0209573, IMG submission 185870) | Wastewater treatment Type I Accumulibacter community from EBPR Bioreactor in Madison, WI, USA - TNR Reactor_6/25/2014_ DNA (SPAdes)... | ecosystem: Engineered > Bioreactor > EBPR >... | reverse complement strand
ACTACTTCGTTCACCGCTTCACAACGAGTGCCATTGAAGGTATTAATAATACCATCAAAACAGTGAAACGCATGGGTTACGGATTCCGTAACTTTGTCAACTTTAAGCAACGGATAATGATCAGTTCTGCCTAGCTCCACAAGAATCGTCGAAGAACCAAAAAATTCAGATTTGGAAAACAGTTTGAAATATGCGGATTTTCCCAATAGAGATCAAGGTATGAATCTGTTTAAAAATCATTGGTACTATTGGTATACAGGAAAAAAACTCATAGCGGTATTGAGTATGATGATGAGTTTCCTGGTGATGTTGGCGGGTTTGGTTTTTGCTGCTGGATTTTCCATATGGGGCGTCATCATTGCCCTTCTTTTAGATACTACTGGTTTCTGGCTGGCGATCATTTATCTGGTTTTTTTAAGGTATTACATTCCTGAATTGACTGGTTTGCAGAATAGTGCGGATTTATTGGTCGCCAAACAGCTTGTTGTTCCCATGCTGGTCAGCTTCTTCGTCACCCGAATTTCCAGCTTTTCAGTAGCAAAGGCGCTTGGGCGCTGGCCGGATGGAGCTGGAAAGTGTGAATAGCCGCTGCGCACCGCAGTTCAATGCGCTTCATCCCAGTTGGCGCCCATGCCGACCTCCACTTCCAGCGGCGCCTGTAATTCAGCGGCAGCGATCATCAGCGCCCGAACCCGCGCACCGACTTCCGCCGCTGCGGTTGCCGTCACCTCGAACACCAGTTCGTCGTGAACCTGCATCAACATCCGCGCTGGCAGACCGGACGTCCGCAGTTCGCAATCCACCGCCAGCATCGCCCGTTTGATAATATCGGCGGCGGTGCCCTGCATCGGCGCATTAATCGCCGCGCGTTCGGCCGCTTGGCGGCGCTGGGCGTTGCCGGCGCGCAAATCCGGCAGGTATAGCCGCCGGCCAAACACCGTCTCGACATAGCCAGTCTGGATCGCCCGCCGCCGGGTTTCGTCCATATAGGCCCTCACGCCCGGATAGCGGGCGAAATAGCGATCCATGTACTCCTGGGCCGCGCCACGCTCGATACCCAGTTGCCGCGCCAGTCCGAAAGCCGACATCCCGTAGATCAACCCGAAGTTGATGGCCTTGGCGCTGCGCCGCTGTTCCGTGCTCACCGCATCCAGCGCCACGCCGAACACCTCGGCGGCGGTAGCGCGATGCACATCCAGCCCGGAGGCGAAGGCGCGCAATAACCCGTCGTCCCCGGACAGATGCGCCATGATCCGCAGTTCAATCTGCGAATAATCCGCCGCCAGCATCACCCAACCCGGTTCGGGGATAAACGCTTGGCGGATCCGCCGCCCCTCCGGGGTGCGGATCGGAATGTTCTGCAAATTGGGATCAGACGACGACAACCGGCCCGTGCTGGTCACCGCCTGATGATAGGAGGTATGCACCCGCCCGGTCATGGGGTGAATCTGCGCCGGCAGCCGGTCGGTGTAAGTGGATTTCAGCTTGCTCAGCGTCCGGTGTTCGAGAATGACCTTGGGTAATGGATAGTCCAGCGCCAGTTCCTGCAACACGTCCTCGGCAGTGGACATCTGGCCGGTGGCGGTTTTCTTGCCGGCCGGCAGTCCCAGCCGCTCAAAGAGAAGGGCCTGCAACTGCTTGGGTGAACCGAGGTTGAAGCGTTCGCCGGCCAGTTCATACGCCTGCTGTTCCAGTTCCCAGAGCCGCTCGGCCAATTCACGGCTCTGCCGGCGCAGCGCCGCCGCATCGACCCGCACTCCGCGCCGCTCCATGCCCGCCAGTACGTCGATCAACGGAATTTCCAGCGCGGCATAGAGCCGTTGTAAAGCCGGTTCGGATTCCAGTTGCGGCCACAGACAGTGGTGCAGACGCAGGGTCACGTCGGCATCCTCAGCAGCGTAAGGGCCGGCCTGATCCAGCGCGACCTGATTGAACGTCAACTGTTTGGCGCCCTTGCCCGCCACGTCCTCAAAACGAAGGGTGCGCAGGCGCAGATGGCGTTCCGCCAGCGTATCCAGATCATGCCGGGCGGTGGAATCCAGCAGATAGGATTGCAGCAGGGTGTCGTGGGCGATGCCGCGCAGCGCAATGCCGTGGTTGGCGAGCACATGCAGGTCGTATTTGAGATGCTGACCGACCTTGGGCCGCGCCGGGTCTTCGAGCAGCGGGCGCAACTGCTCCAGCACCCGTTCCCGGTTCAACTGGTCCGGCGCGCCGGGGTAATCGTGCGCCAGCGGGACATAGGCGGCTTCGCCGGGACGCACAGCGAAGGACACGCCGACGATGCGGGCATCCAGGTAATTGAGGCTGGTGGTTTCGGTGTCGAATGCGAACAGCGCCGCCGTGCGCAGCCGGTCCAGCCAGGTGTCGAGTGCAGGCTGATCGAGGATGATCGCGTAGACCGGTGCTTCTCCATTCGCAGCCCCCCGTGCTGACGCTTCTCCAGCCTGGGGGAGAGGGGCGTTGGACGCCTTCTCCTCAGACCCCGCTCCCAGCAGCGGGAGAGGCGAGGGCAGTTCCCGCAACCAGGACCGGAATTCATAGCGTTCATACAGCGTCCGCAGGGCAGCGATATCCGGCGGGGCAGGCCGCAAGTCCTCGACCGTGACCGGCAGCGGCACTTGGCAATCCAGCGTCGCCAGTTGCCGGGACAGCGGCAGTTGCGCCAGCCCGGCGCGCAGCTTGACGCCGATCTGACCGGAAATTGCGGCGGCGTTGGCGATCAGGGCATCCAGCGAACCGTATTGGTTCAGCCATTTGGCGGCGGTTTTCGGCCCCACGCCGGGCACACCGGGAATATTGTCGGAAACGTCGCCGACCAGCGCGAGGTAATCCACGATCCGTTCGGGCGGCACCCCAAATTTCTGTTCCACTCCGGCGGGGTCGGTGATGACATTTTTCATGGTGTCCAGCAGCCGCACCTGTTCATTCACCAGTTGCAGCAAATCCTTGTCGCCACTGACGATCAGCACCGAACGGCCGCGCGCTGTGGCCTGATGGGTCAGGGCGCCAATCACATCGTCGGCTTCCACCCCGCTGATCTGCACCAGTGGCAGGCCCAGCGCGCGAATACAGGCGTGTAACGGCGCAATCTGGGCCAGCAGGTCGGGGGCCAGCGGCGGGCGATGCGCCTTGTAATCCGGGAACAGGGTGTGGCGGAACGTCGGGCCGGGCGCATCGAACACCACGGCTACATGATCCGGTCGATAATCCGCCAGCAAGCGGCGCAGCATGTTCAGCACTCCGTACAGCGCGCCGGTGGGTTCGCCCGTGGAGGTGCTCAGCGGCGGCAGGGCGTTGAAGGCGCGATGCAGCCAGGAGGAGCCGTCGATCAATAGGCAGGGGGGGGGCGTGGGTGTGGTCACTTCGTTAGACTCTGCAAATCATTTTCCCAGCCGGTTGCCCAGGCGGCGCAACTGGTCAATGGCCCGCAACTGCGCGGTGGCTTCGGCGAGCGTCCGCGCGCATTCCACCCGGCTCAGGCAATCGTCCAGCGCCCGCTGAGCCGCCTCGCGGGCGCGCAGAGCCGCGGTTTCATCCAGGTTGGCGGCGTCTTCGGCATAGTCGGCCAGCACCGTCACCCCATGCGGCTGCACTTCCAGCAGACCGCTGGAGACATAAAACACCTGGGCTTCTTCGGCGGAAATCTGTACCCGCACCTGTCCCGGTTTCAGCCGGGTCAGGAAGGGACTATGACCGGGCAGAATGCCGACCTCGCCCAGTTCCGCCGTCGCCACCACCCGTTCCGCCGATCCGGAAAACAGTTCTTTTTCCGCGCTAACCACATCCACATGGACGGTAAACGCCATTTTTTCCTACCCTCGTCACCACTGATTGATCAGGCTGGCCAGACAGGCCGCGCCAAAACCGTTGTCAATATTCACCACGCCCACCCCGCCGGCGCAGGAGGTGAGCATCCCCAGCAGCGCCGCCAGTCCGCCAAAGTTCGCGCCATAGCCCACGCTGGTGGGCACCGCGATCACCGGTCGGGCCACCAATCCGGCTACAACGCTGGCCAATGCGCCTTCCATCCCGGCGATGACGATGCACACCCGCGCCGCCCGAATCACGTCCAGCCGCGCCAGCAGGCGATGCAGCCCGGCCACGCCCACATCGGTCATCCGCTCGACCCGGTTGCCGAACAGCAGTGCGGTTTCCGCCGCTTCCTCCGCCACCGGCAGATCCGACGTGCCCGCCGTGATGATCGCGATGGTGGTTTCGGTCAGCGGTCGTTCGCGGCGCTGGATCACGATGACCCGTCCCAATCGGTTGTAGCGGGCGGCAGGATGCTGTTCCGCCACGGCCCGGTACATCGCTTCGGTCGCGCGGGTCGCGAGAATATCGCCGTCGCCGTCCAACATCGCCGCCACCAGGGTTTTGATCTGGGCTACGGTTTTGCCGGCGCAGTAGATCACTTCCGGATGGCCGCGCCGCAGTTCCCGGTGACTGTCCAGCACCGCCTCGCCAAGATCGCGGAAAGGCAGATCCCGCAACTGGTCTACCGCCTGTTCCACTGTCCGTTCGCCGGCGCGCACCTGCTCCAGCAATGCCCGTAAGGTTTCTTCGCGCACGATCCGCTACTCGGCGATGGTGGGCGCGTTAAAGCTGCCCATCCGATAACCCTGCAAATCTACGGTGATGTGGCGAAATCCGCAGTCGGTCAACGCAGCGATCACCGGTTCCGCAATGGCCGGTTCCAGCAACCGGGCCAGGTCGGCGCGATCCACCTCGATCCGGGCCAGGTCATCGTGACAGCGCACCCGCACCGCGCGAAATCCCAGCGCCCGCAACGTCTGTTCCGCCGCTTCCACCCGCCGCAACAGCGCCGGCTGGATTGCCGTTCCGTGCGGCAGCCGGGTCAACAGGCAGGCCGAAGCGGGCTGATCCCACACCGGCAACTCCAAAGCGTGGGCATAACGGCGAATTTCCGCTTTGCCCAGGTCGGCCTCCAGCAGCGGACTGTAAATGTCCAGTTCCCGCAGGGCGCGCATTCCGGGCCGATAGTCGGCGAGATCATCGCGGTTGCTGCCATCGACCAGCGCCGCGCAGCCTTCGGCGGCGGCAACCCTTTTCAGTTCCGCGAACAGCGCCCGTTTGCAGTGATAGCAGCGATCCGGCGGGTTGTGGGTGATCGTTTCCGGAAGTGGCAACTCCAGTACTTGGTGACGCACTTCGAGCCGCGCAGTCAAGGTCTTTGCCGCTGCGATTTCATGGCTGGCCATATACGGCGTGACCACGGTCAGCGCCAGCACCTGCTCACCCAATGCGCGGCGGGCCGCCGCCAGCAGCAGACTGCTGTCCAGACCGCCGGAACAGGCCACTGCGACCGAGTGCAGCGCGCGCAGGCGCTCCAGCAGGCGCTGGAATCCGGGTTCGGCCAGAGCGGCGGCAACGGCAGTCATGAGGAAGACCGGCCCAGTTCCGGCTCCAGACCTTCGTGCAACAGCGCCTCCCGCACGGCGGCGTAGACCGCGTGAATCGGCACCCCGCGTTCCACAGCCAGCCGCTTGCAGTCTTCATATTCCGGTTTGCCACGCAGCGTCCGACCTTGGTAATGCGCCAGCTTGACCGCTACCTCACCGTAGCGGGTGGCGACCTGCAAGGTTTCCCGCAGCAGCGCGGTGCGGCTCACCGCTGACCGGCGCACCCCGAGGGTCGTCGTTTCGATCAGCAGCCGTTCGGTCAGGGTCGGCCCCAGGTTCGGGGCGCACAACACGCTGACCACCATCCCCGGACGGTTCTTCTTCATCAGCACCGGGGTCAGCCATACCTCGTTGGCGCCCGCGCTGAAGAGCCGCTCCATGACGTGGTCGTAGCACTCCGGGTTCATGTCGTCGATATTGCATTCCAGCAGACACAGTTCCCGCTGTTCGACGCGGTCCCCCCGCCACTCGCCCAGCAACACCCGCAGCACGTTGGGAATGGGGCCGTCGCGGTGGCCAATGCCATAGCCGATCCGCTCCACGATCAACTCCGGCTGCGTCACATAGTCGTCCACGACCGTCGCCAGCAGCGCCGCGCCGGTGGGCGTGGTCGCCTCGAACGGGACGCCGCTCAGCTTGACCGGCGCGCCCTTGAGCAATTCCAGGGTCGCCGGCGCGGGCGCGGGCAGTACGCCGTGTTCACAGTGGGCGATGCCGCTGCCCAGTTCCACCGGTGAACACAGAATCTGGTCGACCTTGAGTCGTTCCAGGGCGATGCAGCCGCCGACGATATCCACGATGGCGTCCAGCGCCCCGACTTCGTGGAAGTGAATCCGATCCGGCGAGGTGTCATGAATTTTCGCCTCGGCCTCGGCCAGCCGGCGGAACACCGCAATGACTCGATCCCGCACCGGGTCGCGCAGCGAACTGCCGCCGATGATCGCCTCGATCTGGCGCAGGTTGCGGTGGGCTGGCTGTTTGGGATCGGTCACCACCCGCACCTGAGTGCCAAATACGCCCTTGCGGCTGGCGCGCGTGGCCTGCACGCCGTAACCCTCCAGACCCAGTCCAGTCAGTTCCAGCATCAGTTCGTCGTAGTCCAGCCCCAGATCCAGCAGGGCCGCCAGGTGCATATCGCCGCTGATGCCGGCGAAACAGTCGTAGTAGAGAATGCTCATCGCGGGAGGCGTGGGGAGTGGGGAGTCGGGAATCGACTAGAATGGAAATTCGCTGGATGCGGGAGAGAGCTGGAGCGGTTGGGCGACGGGACGCTGCGCCTGCTGGTGAACCGGATGCCCTTCGACATAAATGGCCCGGTAGGGTCGGGCTGGGCAGGCATTCTCGCAGGCTCCGCAGCCGATGCATAGCGCCGTCCGCACCTCCGGGAGGGTCAGGCCGTCCCGGTAGGGAATCATGTGGACCGCCTTGGTCGGGCAGTATTCGTCACAGGCGCCACAGGCAGTATGGTCGGTGTAGACAATGCAGTTGTCGCGGATGAAATGGGCGATGCCCAGTTGCACGGTCTGCTTGGCGGCCAGCTCCAGCGGCTGGATGGCTCCGGTCGGGCAGATCTGGCCGCAGCGCTGGCATTCATAGCTGCAATAGCCGCTGGCGTAGTCCAGATGCGGTTGCAGCAGTCCGGACAGGCCGTAATCGAGCAGCGCCGGCTGCAAGACGCCATAGGGACAGGCGCTGACGCATAGATGGCAGGCGGTGCAAAGATCGTTAAACCGGGCGATGTCGCCAGCCCCGGGCGGCGCCACCGGCCAGGTTCGGGCGCTCGCCACTCGGGTGGGAACCCGGTTATGCGGCTTGGCCTCACCGCCGCTGGAGCCGGACAGTCCCGCCAGTCCCGCTGCGGTCACGACCGCGCCGCGCAACACCGTCCGCCGCGATACGCCGCCTTCGCTCCTGGCGAGAGCCGTGGGCGGGCGGGGCGCGAGCGGGGTCCGCGCATAACCGATACCGTGCGCTTCGCAGACGGTGATGCAGTTGAAGCAGGCTACGCAGCGGCTGAAATCCACCTCCTTGGTTTTCAGGCGAATGCAGCCGGCCTTGCAATGGATGGAGCACTGGGTGCACAGCACGCAGGCGTCCGGGGGAATGCGGATTTTGAACAGTGCGAAGCGCGATACCAGCCCCAGCAAGGTTCCGACCGGACAGAGCGTATTGCAGAACAGCCGTCCCCGGCTCGCGCTCAGTACGACCAATCCGATCAGGAACAGCGCCGGAAACAGCAGGGTCGCCAGCGGCGGCGCTTTCCATGACAGGGGGAATGGCCCATGGATGCCCAGACTTTCCAGCAGTTGCCCAAGGCCGTTATGGGCGAAAACGTAGAGCGGTCGCAGCAGATCGCCGGCGATGCGGCCAAAGTTGCTGAACGGATCCAGCAGGCTCAGCGCCAGGGTGCTGCCGCTCAGGAACAGTCCCACGGTCAGCGCCAGCACCCCGTAGCGCAGCGCGTCCTGCGGTTTCTGGTAGCGGAACTTGACCTTGCGCGGCGTGCGCAGCCGGTCGGCGATGCGGATCACCAGATCCTGCACGATGCCCAGCGGGCACAGCATCGAGCAATAGACCCGGCCAAACAGCAGGGTGAGCGCCAGCACCGCGATAAAGCCGGCGGCGGCCCAGGCCAGGGTCTGGCTGAACTTCAGCACTGAGGGGATGAACTGCGGGTACAGCGCCACCGTTGCGGCGGGCGTCGCGCCGATCCGGTCAAAATCCACGAACAACAGCGTGCTCAGCGCCAGAAACGTTAGCGCCGCCACCACCCGGATTTTTTTCAGCCACTGTTGGTTCATCAAAATCCGTCTCTTGTTAAGCGTACAGCCGACCTTGTAGGCTCAGAACAAGCATAGCGCAACCGGTCTTCGGCTCAATCCGGGTTGATGATCTAATACCGCTTACCGATAGATTTTATCTTTTTCAGATCAAAAACGACCCCGTTCGTCATGCCCGCGAAAGCGGGTATCCCGTTGTTCAGCGGCTGCCTGGATTCCCGTGTTCCCCGCGTCCGCGAGGACGGGAATGACGAAAACCTATTGAGAATTGGTATAACGCTTCCGATCCTGTCCATTACTGGAGTTTCGTCCATGGATTTATTGCTTGATCCCAATGTCTGGGCCAGCCTGATCACATTGACTGCGCTGGAAATTGTTCTGGGTATTGACAACCTGGTGTTCATTTCGATCCTGTCCAGCCGGCTGCCGATGGAACAGCAGTCAGCGGCCCGCCGCACCGGACTGGCGCTGGCGGTCATCACCCGGTTGCTCCTGCTGGCCAGCATCGCCTGGCTGGCGGGCGTCACCGCGCCGCTGTTCACCGTGGCGGATCATCCGGTATCGCTGCGCGATTTGATTCTGCTCGGCGGCGGACTGTTTCTGCTGGCCAAGGGCACGACGGAAATCCACGCTACCGTGGACGGCGTTGAAGAGGAGATGCGCGCCGCCAAGGCCGCCAGTTTCGCGGCGGTCATTGTCCAGATCATGATTCTGGACATCGTTTTCTCGCTCGACAGCGTGATTACCGCAGTGGGTATGGCCCAGCAGTTCGGCGTCATGGCGGCGGCCATCATCATCGCGGTGGGCATCATGCTGTTCGCCGCCGACCCGCTCAGCCGCTTCATTCACGAAAACCTGTCGGTGAAGATGCTGGCGCTCAGTTTCCTGATCCTGGTTGGCCTGACCCTGGTCGCCGATGGCATGGGTTTCCACATTCCCAAGGGCTATCTGTACTTCGCGATTGCCTTCTCAGTCGGGGTCGAGGCGCTGAATCTGGCTGCGACCAAGCGCCGGCGGCGGGCGAAGAGCGGATAGAAAACAGGGGACAGAGGGCAACGAATTCCTCTCGCCTGTTCTCTATCCTGACTGCATCGCCACCCACGCCTGGCCCAGACTGAGACCGCCATCGTTGGGCGGGGCCTGCCGGGCGATAAAGACCCGCCAGCCGGCGGTTTCCAGCCGCGCGGGCAGTTGCGCGCTCAACAGCCGGTTGAGGAAACAGCCGCCGCTGAGCGCCACCTGCCGTAACCCGAACCGCGCGCCCGCCCATTCCAGCCATTCGCTCAGGGCATGCGCCAGGGTGGCGTGAAAAAACGCCGCGCCAGCGCCCATTTCCATTCCATCAGCCAGATGATCCAGCAGCGGCCATACATCCAGTATGCCGTCAGGACTCAGGCGGAATCCATCCGCCAACGGCGCTATGAGGCCGTGCCGATGCGCCAGGGCTTCCAGTTCCATCGCCGCCTGCCCTTCGTAGGCATTGACGTCGCGCACCCCCAGTAAGGCGGCGGCGGCGTCGAACAGCCGCCCTGCACTGCTGGTCTCCGGGGTGTGGATGCGCCGCACCAGCAGGTCGCGAATCATTTCGGTGCGCGGACCCCAGCGGCGGGCACTTTCATCGCCTCGGCCCAAACCCTGCAACACCGCCACGGCCAGCCGCCAGGGTTCGCGCGCCGCGCGGTCGCCGCCGGGCAGTGGCAACGGCCGCAAGTGGCCGAGCCGCTCAAAGTGCGTTCCGTCTACGCGCAACAGTTCTCCGCCCCACAGGCCCCCCTCATTGCCCAGTCCCACCCCGTCCAGCGCCAGTCCCAAGATCGGTTCCCGCACGCCCTGTTCCGCCAGCACCGCCGCGATATGGGCGTGATGGTGCTGAACCGCGATGCAGGGCAGACCGTTTTCCACCGCATAACGCGCCGCCAGCCGGCTGCTGGGGAAATCCGGGTGCAAGTCGCAGGCGATCCGCTCCGGGGTGATGCGCAGAATGTCTTGCAAATGGACTGCCGCTTCTTCCAGCGCGCAGCAGGTGGCGACGTTGTCCAGACTGCCGATATGCGGCGACAGATAGGCCCGGTCATCGCGGGTCAGGCACAACGTATTTTTGAGATAGCCGCCCCAGGCCAGCACTGACGGCCCGGACTGGGGCAGGCGGATGGCTTGCGGGGTATGGCCCCGGGCGCGGCGAATGAAAAAGAATCCCCGGCGATGGGATGGAGAAAAATCCGGGTGGGCCTGATCGAACGCCACCACGCTGTCGTCGCAGCGCGCCAGAATCGCCCGGTCATGGGTGACAAAACCATCGGCGATCCCGCGCAGTCGTTGCACCGCTTCCTCATCGTCAATGACCAGCGGTTCGCCGCCGGGGTTGGCGCTGGTCATCACCAGCAGCAGCGGATGCGGCTGATGGAGCCAGGTCAGGCCCGCCGGTTGTCCGGCGGCTTCGTGGAACAGCAGATAATGCAGCGGCGCACCGGGCAGCATCACGCCCAGATGCGCCAGATTCGGGGCAATACCGGGTAAATCGTCTCCATCGCGCTCATCCCGGGGGAAGCGGGAGTCGATCCGACGCAGCAGCACGATGGGTCGTTGCGGCGTTTCCAGCAGCCGCCATTCCGCAGCATCGCCCTCCACCCAAGCGGCCAACGAGACGCCATTCAGCGCCATGATCGCGAACGGTTTGGCCTCGCGCTGCTTGCGCTGACGCAGGCGGGCCACGCTGGCGGCGTTCCGGGCATCGCAAGCCAGATGAAAACCGCCCAGTCCCTTGAGCGCCAGAATCTCGCCCGCCCGCAGCCGCTCCAGCGTAGCGGCGATCACATCGTCCACCGTCACCGGTTCCCCCAAGGGATCGCGCAGGATCAGCCGGGGACCGCAGACCGGACAGGCGTTGGGCTGGGCGTGAAAGCGGCGGTCGCCGGGATGGTGATATTCCCGCGCGCAGGCTGGGCACAGCGTGAAACCGGCCATGCTGGTATTGGGCCGGTCGTAGGGCAATGCGGCGGTGATCGTGTAGCGGGGACCGCAGTCGGTGCAGTTGATGAACGGATAGCGCCAGCGGCGGTCGTGGGGATCGAACAATTCCGCCAGACAGGCCGGACAGGTCACGGTGTCGGGGGTGATGTCGGCCGTCACTGCGCCGCCGCTGCTGGCCGCGATGACGAAACCGGTTTCCACGGCGCACAGCGTCCGCTCTTCGACGCTGAACCTATCGATGCGGGCCAGCGGCGGCGGCTGGTGGAGCGCCTTGAGGAAGGCGTCCAGCGCCGGCGGCAACCCTTGCGCCTCGATGTCCACGCCTGCGCCGTCGTTGCGAACCCAGCCGCTCAGACCGTACCGGGTCGCCAGTCGGTAAACAAAGGGGCGGAAACCGACGCCCTGCACCTGACCGCGAATCTGGATGGCGCGCCGTTGGCGCATGATGCAGCGTCCGACTTATCCGCTGCCGGTCAGCCGCGCCCGCGCCGCCGCGAGTTCCCTTTCCAGGCGCTCAACCTGCTGGCGCAACGCCGCCCGCTGGCCCTGCCGCAGCCAGTCCAGCCAGGCGTCCAGTCCCTCGCCGGTGCGGGCGGACAGGGGCAGGATCTGGATGTCCCGGTTGACCCGCCGCGCGTAGTCCAGACAGCGGGCGACATCGAAATCGACGTAGGGCAGCAAATCCATCTTGTTCAGCAGCAGTAATCCAGCGGCGGCGAACAGGTTGGCGTACTTCAGCGGCTTGTCTTCACCCTCGGTCACGGAGAGCACCACCACTTTGTGCGCTTCCCCCAGGTCGAAATCAGCCGGGCACACCAGATTGCCCACGTTCTCGATGAACAGAATGCCGCCTTCTGGCAACGGCAACCGCTCCAGCGCGTGCCCCACGCCGTGGGCGTCGAGATGGCAACCCTTGCCGGTGTTGATCTGCACCGCTGGCGCGCCCGCCGCCTGAATCCGTTCCGCATCATGGGCGGTGTACTGGTCGCCGCCGATCACCGCGACGGGAAATTCCCCGTGCAGCGCCTGCACCGTCCGCGCCAGCAGCGTAGTCTTGCCAGAACCGGGACTGGACAGCAGATTCAGCGCGAACACGCCCCGGTGCGCGAACTGCTGCCGGTTGCCCGCAGCGAATTCGGCGTTTTTCGCCAGAATGTCCTGCTCAACCGTAATCCGCCGCGCTTCGGCTCCAGGATCATGGTCATGACGGTGCTCAGGGGAATGCATCCCCGTTTCGGGATGGCCGCAGCCGCAGATTGCGCACATTTACTCGACCTCCAGTTCCTTGATCCGCAGCTCATTGCCGCCGGTCAGCCGCCAGTGAAAACCGCCGCAGCCGGGACAGGGATCGAAAGGCTGGCTGACCGCAACCGGTTGCGCGCAGTCCGGACACCAGGCACGCCCCGGCAGGGTGATGATCTCCAGTTCCGCTTCCGCCGCCATGGAGTCCCGGCGCACGACGTCGAAGGCAAAGCGCAGGGCGTCCAGTTCGACGTTGGCCAGTTCGCCGATTTCCAGCCAGACCCGCCGCACCCGGCTGAAGCCTTGACGGCGGGTCTGTTCCGTCACAGTCTCCAGGATGCTCTCGCACAGCGAAAATTCGTGCAAGGCGCGGCTCTTACACCGCCCGGAGCCGGGTCAGTGGCCACGCCAAGGCGCACGCCGCCACAAAAGTCAGCAGGACGCCCACAACGCCGGCCAGACCCGTAGCCAGCAGCTCAGACCCTATCCCGGTGACTTGATAATCGGCCAGCGGCGTCACGAACAGCGGCGTGGCTTCATGCCAGACCGAGTATTGGGCCATGACCGCTTCCAGGCCATCCGGCAGCGGTGAGGCGAACGGACTCAGACACAGGGCGATGAGCAGAGCGGCCAGCGCCGGCGCAGCAAAAGCGCGTGTTGTTGGAACGCTGTGGGCTCGGGGCGGGGCCAGCAGCGCCAGCGCTACGCCGGTGATCAGCGCCTCGCCGATCCCGATGAGCGCGTGGACGCTGAGCATAGCCGGTGCGACCGTACCGAACGCCAGCACCCCGGCTATGGCCCATTCGACGGCAACGGCCAGCGCCGCCAGCATCACCGCCGCCCAACTGGCCAGGCCCGTGGCGATCCAGAATCGGGCGGCGCTGGCCGGCAACCGGTTCATCAGCCACAGTCGCAGCAGACCGCCGAGACCCGCGCCGATGACCGCCATGTTCAGGAGATTAGCGCCGAGCACGTTCAGCCCGCCATCGGCGAATACTAGCGCCTGAATCGTGACCACCAGCGCCAGCGCCAGCACCCCGAACGGGACGCCGAGCAGTGCGCTGGCCAGCACTCCACCCAGCAGATGTCCTGAAGTGCCGCCGCTGATCGGGAAATTGATCATCTGTGCGGCGAAGATCAGGGCGCTGACTGCTGCGAAGCACAGCGCGTCCGGCTTTTCCGTCGCCCGCTGTGCGGCCAGCGCCGCACCAGCCAGACAGAGGCCGCTGATCACTGCGGTGACGGGGCAGATACCGCCTTGAAGCAGGTCTTGGGGAATATGCATGGGAGGTTTCTCCTCGAAAGCAGGGATTGGGAAAACGGCGTCCGGGCGATGCAAATCGGGCAGATTCGCCGTTCGCTCCAATAGACCCTGTGGTCAACACCGTGTCAAGGCGGGATCGCTTACCGACCAATGGGGGAAATCCGTGATTCGGGCGATGACGTGGTTGAGATCGCTGGCGGTCAGCGTGTAACGCACCAGTTCCCCCAGTGCCGCTGAAAGACCGTGGGCGTTGCGTTGCAGCAGGTAGCGGAAAAAGCAGCCGATTGGGTCATCGGGCAAAGTGTCCGGCGAACGGTGGGCGGTCGCGGCGCGCTGCATGACCTGATCCAGCAGCGATTCTCCCGCCAGCAGATGAGCCATCAATCGCTCGATATGATCAGTTTTCTCCGCAAAGAAAATGCCGGCGCTAGCGAAGTCGTCGTAACCGGGGAAAACCTTGTATCCGGCATCGTCGTAAACGTGGAATTCCTGCGAACCCGCCGTCGCTTTCTCCAACTCATCGCGTGGGGTGGTCGAGATGAACGCGCCTTTCAGGAAGAACCGCACCGGTTGGCCGTTGCGGTTGTGCGGGTTTGGCAACTGGCTGGCGATTTCGACCCGCTTGTAAACGAAGCACAGAATCTTGCTGTGATTCCAGCCGCCGCGCGTTCCCATTTCCAGCCCTTTGGGGTCGAGATAGCACAAGCGCTGGGTTTCCGGCGGGGCCGACCGGTCGAGAATCCAGAAAATGAAGTCCGGGTAGAACCAGTTTTCGCCGGCCAGCCGCAAGCGGGTTCCTTGCGGGGAACGATCCAGATTGCGCAGCAGGAAATATTCCCGCTGGCCCTGTCTGATCGCCGCCGGGAGGCGCTGGATCACCTCCTGATTTTGCCGGTGCTGCGGGTCGAGATGCTGAATCAGCCGGGCGATAAATTGCGCTTCGGTTTTGATCAATGCGCCGGGAGCGGCGGCTTGGCTAATGCCGTCCACCGCCACCGGCGACGGCGTGTAGAGATGGCCGGGCGTGTACACCAGAACGCTGCCGGTCGCGCCCTCGGTAATCAGCGGTAAACCGCCTGCGCCGTCCTGTTGGTAGGGCGCGTCATCGAACAGGGAAGCGGATGGTGTCGCCATTAAACGCAGTTCCTGATGTGAATTTCACTGGGCAGCAGATCATGACCGGGATGCAGCGGCGCAAGATGGTAATCAACCTGCCGGCCCTGCCGGCGACGCCAGGCGCTGCGCAACAGGCGTTGCAACAGGGTCACGGCGAGGGTTTCCAGGCGCTGCAAGTCGGCGCGGCCGGCGGGCGTCACCAGGCGGGGCGAGCCGTGGAGTTGATAAGGGCCGCGCTCCAGCCCTTGCCGCAGGCCCGCAGCGTCGAAGCACAGATTCCACCAGCCGTTGACGGCCCGGAAGTCCAGCAGCCGGGCGCTGATCGCGTCGAAATCGAGAGATGGCAACAAGGCGATAAAGCGATCCTTGAGGTCTTCGCCCAGTTCGACCGGATCGAGCGCTTCGGCGGTTCCCCGTTGCATCTGGATTCGTTCAACGCGGGTCGCCAGCGACAGGCTGACTGATTCAGCCAGCCGCTGCCAGTCGGAGCCGCCCAGCGCGGCCAGATTGAAGTCTTGCAGATCCGGTTCCTGAGCGGACAGGTGCAGCAACGAAGACAGCGGCGGATCGGACAGAATCGTCGTGGGATGCCGTTCCAGCCGGGGTTCGACGCCGTTGGCGCGCAGGCTGTCGAGAAACCGATTCATGTAATCGGCGCGCAGGCCGTAGACGTAAGCGGTTTGCAGGGGCGTCAGCGCGGCAGGCGGTGTTTCGAGGCGCTTGCCGTCGCCGCCGCATCCCCGAAAGCGCACCACCCGCCCGAACATCTGGATAATCAGCGGGCCTTCGCCGCTGCCGAGTCGCAACAGGGTCAGCGAGCTGGCACGGTAGTTGTTCCAGCCTTCGGAAAAGCGCCGCGAGCCGATCAGCAGGTTGATCGTGGAATCGCGGCGCTCCAGGGCGGCGAACAGCGACGGGGTGAAGGCGTCGCTGTCCACGGTCAGGCCGTGCGGCTCCAGGGCCTTTTTCAGACCGTCGGCGTCGCCGATGTTGACCACGCCGAAGTAGCGCACCCGGTCGCCGAGCGACAGTCCCAATCCGACTTCGCCGCGACTGGTTTTCAGGGCGCGCAATACGAACACCGCGCCCGGCTGGTAGCCGAAGACTTCGCGCAACAGGGTTAGGGCCAGCGCGGCGGGGTTGGCGGCGCGCAGCGCGTCCCACACCGGTTTCGGCAACAGCGCGGAGCCGTCATCGCCCGCCAGCCGCTGCAACGCGGCGCTCAACAGCGCCGGGCCGCCGTCGGCGAATAACCGCTTGAGGAAGGTCAGAACTTCGATAATGTCGGAACGGTAGTCGGCGTCGTCGCTTTTGGTTCCGACTACGGATAAGCCCAGCAACACCCACAACGGTTGATCGACGGTCAGGCCACGAGCCTGGAATTCGGCGGCAAGGGCGGGGTCATGGAAGGCGCGCAACTGATGACCGTAGGCGACCAGCGCCGTCGCCAGCACGTCGCCATGTTGATCCCAGCCGCTCGCGCCTCGCAGGTTGCGCACGTCGAAATCCTTGCCGTAGAGATCAGCGTGGAAGCGGTCATAGGCGTAGTCGTACAGCACCGATTTGGCGTAACGGTCGAAGGCGTGTTCGGCTTCGGCGACCTGGCCGAAGGTGGCGGAAAATTCGATCAGCAGGCCGCGATAGTAACTCTGGGCATGGCCGACGCCGGCGATGTTGCGCTGGATGCGCTTCCACACCGACGCTTCGCTTTTCTGGCCCTTGTGGCCTTCATCGACGAACACCAGGTTGCGCTGGTCGGCAAACACCGTGGTGTCGAGGGAAACGCCATCGCCCTGTTTGCTTTCGGTGAGCTTGTTGATGTCGATGAGGATGACCGTCTCGGCGGACAGGGCGGCGAGGCGGGCGCTGTCGCCATCATCGGGATAGACGAAGGCCGGGCGGCGCAGGGCCTCGGTGTGCTGGCGGGACAGCGCTTCGGAAGGGGTGATCAGGATGACTTGATCGAACCCCCGGCCATCGGGAAAGCGCCGCTGGGCGAGCAGCGCCAGGCAGGCGTGGAGAATGTGGGTCTTGCCGGCGGCGGTCGCCATCCAGAACGCGGCCTGTTGCAGATCGTCCGGCCCGAAGTCGGCGACGGGCGGCGGCAGGTTGCGCCCGGCCCATTCCTGATGATGAAACCGGGTCAGGTCAGCGAGCAGCGCGTCCGGGTCGGTGAACAGTCGGTTGAAGTAGTGGGCGGCGAACAGGACGGCCAGATATTGGAAGTAGCGCGGGGCGAAATGGGCCTGCTGGCAGGCGGCGCGGACTTCGCCATCGAGTTGGCCCAGCAGGGGATCGACGCTGGCCGGCGCGGCCTGACAGAGCGCCGTGAGATAGCCACTGGCGTTCAAGGCGTCGAGCGCGCCATCGGCGGTTTCCTGATCGCTCAAATAGCGTTCAGCGTCGCGCCGGCGAATGCGCAGGTCAGCGGCCAGAAAATCCCGCAGGACGAGAGAGCGTTTCAGCCGGCCATGCCCGGAAATCCCGGCGCGAGGGTTTGAGGCGCGTTTAGCCATTGAGAACCTTATACCGTTTATCGATAGATTTTATCTTTTTCAGATCAAAAACGACCCCGTTCGTCATACCCGCGAAAGCGGGTATCCCGTTGTTCAGCGGCTGCCTGGATTCCCGCCTTCGCGGGAATGACGAAAACCTATTGAGAATTGGTATTAGTCACATCCCGACACTCTTGAATTGCTACCAAATCGGTAACGTGATAGCTTAAATCATGCACATTATTGCACTACGAACACTGCGGGAGTTTTGGGCAAAGCATCCGCCTGCGGAAACGCCCTTGCGTGGCTGGTATGCCGAGGCCAGTCGGGCAGACTGGCGAACGCCCGCCGACATCAAGTCGGCGCATCGCACCGCCAGTTTCCTGGCTAATAACCGGGTCGTGTTCAACATCAAGGGCAACGATTACCGACTGGTGGTCGCCGTGCGCTACACCCCCGGCATCCTGTTCATCCGTTTCATCGGCACTCACGCCGAGTATGACCGGATAGACGCGACAACCCTTTAGGCATCCAATATGGAACTGAAGCCGATTCGCACTGAAGTTGATTACTGCAACGCCCTGGCGGAAATCGAACGCCTGTGGAATGCGCCGGAGGGCAGTCCTGAAGCCGACCGGCTGGAAGTTCTCGCCATCCTGGTGGAAACCTATGAAAAGGCGCGCTTCCCGGTTGAGGCGCCCGATCCAGTGGCCTTCATCGAGTACATCATGGATTCGCGGGGATTCACGCGCAAGGATATGGAACCCTATATCGGGCCGCGTGGACGGGTGGCTGACATCCTGAATCGTACTCGTCCACTGACCATCACCATGATCCGCCGCCTGGCGACCGGCCTGAATCTGCCTGCGGAAGTGCTGATTCAGCCCTATCCCCTGCGCGAATCCGTTCGCGCCTGAGGTCACGCCATCCCCTCCACGAACACGGTTTCAATGGCGGCGAAGCGTTCAACGCCGGGGAAGGACAGGCGGTTGAGGTCGTTGGTGTAGTAGCGGTCAGCGGGATGTTCAGCCATTTTGGTTTGCAGCCAGTCCGCGCCGTGCAGCACGTTGTCGCGCCAGAAGATGGCGGCGGTTTGGCGGCTGTGATTGAGCGCGCCGGTGATGATGACGGAACCTTGTTCGCGGTAAAGCCGTTCGACGTGCAGGCCGAGCAGGTAAATGAGGCTTTCCACCAGATCGACCGGGCCGGATTCGACACCCGCGCCAACCATGCGTTTTAGGGTCAGGCCGAAGGGCGCGGTAAAGGCGGAATTGGTGAACAGCAGGCGTTTAGCTTCGGCGTCCAGTTCATAGGCCAATGCCTCCGGGCCGGTGAACAGACTTTGATTTTCTCCGGCAACGACCGCGAGATTTTCCAGGGTATCTTCGTATTGTTCGAGGCGCTGAACCCGCATGAACAGGCCGGGGCCGTTAACCGTCAAGGGCTTGCCATTGCGCCATAACCGTCCCGCCCCAAGTCGTTTAAGCCGGGGTAGCAGGATCGCATCGAAGTAGGAAGCGGCTTCAACCAGGATCATCTTGCGTCTTGCCCGGTCGGTGTGATTCGCTTCAAAAACCGCCTGCGCCGTAGTGCCAGAACCCGCAAAAAAATCCATGATGGTTTCCGCATTTTCAGTAGTTTGCAGGATAAAACGACTAATTAAAGTAGTTGGTTTTGGATTGGGAAAACTGCGGGTTTTTCCGGTCAGATGGGTTAACTCTTTTTCACCATCAGCATAATCCATGATGGTTGATTTACTGACGTTGGTTTCAACTTCATGCAGGAATTTCTTGGATTGTGGAATTTTATTTTCATCATCGCCCCAAGCAATCCTATTATCTTTTTCCATTTCTTCAAATGACTGGCTAAAACCTTTTAATGGCTGACGCGGCCATACCCAACCACGCTTGGGAGGTTTGCAGGGCTTTCCAGTATTTGGATGCAAAGGCGTATAAAAACGGTAGTTAGGATCGTTGGAGTCTTTGACGCTGGCTTTTTGCGATCCTGCTGAAACGAGTGGCATAGATGGATTGTCTTCACGCCAAATCCATATCTGAGCTTTTCTTACCTTAGCATCAGATTCAGAAACAAGACAACCACTTTCATCCCGGTACTCAGCATTCCGGTAATTATAAAGTCCCTTCCAAGGATCAAGCGCCCTGTCGTATTCAATGCCTTGTTCCTCAAGCTCATCTCGAAACTCAACTTCATGTTGCTTGAACAAAGCGGTTATTTTTTGCCTGATTTCAACAATACTCGGATATTGTGAATTCAGGCTCTCAACTAACTCCATGACTTCAGCGTAACCTGGTTTAGGTTCCCGGAACATCTTTTCATCACGCTTAACTGTTTCCAGATTACGGCAATAAACTTCAACATATTCATGATTGTTGGAATAGGTAGGCGACTGACTTTTAGTAGAGTTCTGAACCCAAATGATTTCCTCAACACGATTCTGTCGGCCAAAAGTATGATTTAAAGCGACTTCCAAGCCTTGTCTCTCGTTTGCGTCAATACTAGCGAAAAGCGCGCCACTGCGTTGAATGAGTTTTACCGCCATGTCTAAACGGTCGCTTATCATCGCCATCCAACTGGCATGTTGAAAAGCATCCTTATACGGAAATCCATCGCCGCCGGTGTTATACGGCGGGTCAATATAAACGCACTTTACCTGCTCCCCATACTTGTCCTGCATCGTATTCAACGCCTGCCAGTTATCCGAATGAATCGCCACTCCATCCAGCGATTCATCCAGCGGATACTCCTTCGTCACCGCCGCCAGCAACGCCCATTTAAAATTCTCATCAAAATGAAGCGTGTCAATCGGTAACGGCAGAAAACCGCTATCCTGACGCCGGACCGCTTCCGCCGTCGCCCGTTCGCCCAAGCCCAGCGCCTGCCATTCAGCGGTTTGCGCCGCATTCGCCAGAATCGCCGCCAGGTTCGCCTCGACAAATGCCCGCCCAGCCAGCTTGTCCAGCCGATCTAGGGTGATGACGTAGCGGGTGGACAGCACCAGTTTCTTCTTTTCCCATAACCGCTTCTGAAAATCCTCCAGCACACCCAGAAAGGCGTTGATCCGCCGCCCGACGTTGCGAATCACCCGCGCCACCCGCAGCGCCCGCGCCGGAATCTGGCCCGCATCATCGGCCAACAACTGCTCGGCGTTCAGCACGTCGGTTTTAACGAAAATATCCAGATCATCGTCCAGCGCCTCTTGCAACCGCTGGTGAATGAAAAAATCCGACTGATTGCGGGCGGCGTAGCGACGCAAATGCTGGGCGATTTCTTCCAGTGGCGCCTGGGTCAGCGCAGCGGCTTGCGTCACGATCTCCTCAAGCTGGGCGCGGGCTTTCTGAGCGCCTTTGACATAATCGAGAATGACGCGGAAAGACGCCCTCTCCCCCGGCCCCTCTCCCGGAGGGCGAGGGGAGTCCAGCGCCCTCTCTCCCGGCACCTCTCCCGGAGAGCGAGGGGAGTCTTGGACAATAGCGCGCAGTTTATAGCTGGCCTTGTCGGTGGGTTTTAACTCAGCGCGGGTTTGCTGCAAGGTCTCGGCGTCCACGCAAAATAACAGCCGCCGGCCGTTGCTCAGGCGCACTGGGTAATCAGTGAACACATCGCCGGACTTGATGTAATACAGGTCCTCGGTGGCCCAATGAAACTCGGTGTCTTCTCCCGACGACTTGATATAGCGCGACCCATTCCGGCCATAACGGCGCTGAACGATAAAATCGCCATCCTGATAATGCCGGGAGAAAAACTCATAAAGCCGGTTCAGCACTTCCGAGCGGTCGGCGCTGGCGCTGTAAGTGGTTTCCAGTTCCTCGCGGAGATTCCGGTAATCCATGACCTGCTGGCGCATGGCCGGAATCTGCTCGACACCGGCCAGATAACGCCCCCGCTCGTCAGCAGCAAAATGAGCCTTGACGCCCAGCGCCTCCGCCAAGCGCTGGAGTTCGATCTTTTTCTCCTGGCGAGTCGCGTTCTCTATTGTGCTAAAAGCCTGCTCCAGAATCCCGGCTAACTCGCCGCCGCGCAACACCGGCTGGCCTTGTTCCTCGACGATTTCGCTCAGAAACTCCCGCATCTGCTGATTATGGCGCTTGATAACCCGATAAATGCCGAAGTCTAGTTCCTCGGCTTCACGCAACTGGAATAGCTCGCTCATCAACCCGACAAAGCGGGCTTCAGGCGAATCGGAGAAACGTTCAGTCAACTGGGTAATCCATCACATCAAGAGTTGCATTCAAAGAGTCAGTTCGTTACCCGGCGGGCTGCCCGGTTGCACTTGCGCCGCCGCGCTAATCCGCGCCAGCCAAGCCGATTCATCCGGGCAGTCAAATAAAGCCTCACCCAGATCTTCAAGGATGAGTAATTGCCGAATTTGCTCCAGCACTGGTGCGCTCTGCTCGGCGACGGCTTCGCCGAACTGGCGGCGAACCAGTCGCAGCAGCATCCGTCGTTGCGATTCCATCCCCTTTTCCATCCCCTTTTCCATCCCCTTTTCCATTCCTTTCTGTATGCCAATCCGTTCTACACTCGTAACGTAGCGCATCTGTGTCGCCTCCTCATGATCCTGGATTTCTGTCCAGAGTTGATTCTCCAATTCGGCTGGCAGTTGCAACAGCCAGTCAATCACCCGAAACAGCTCCAGAATATCCTGCCGCGCCCAACCGCGCCGATACAGGCTTCTGACCAGTTGCAGCTTGCCCTGATAGCGGCGGACAGGATCATCAGCAGTCGCCTGTGCATGCAGGTGAGCCTGAACCACGATGGCAAAAGGATTGGCCGATTGCATCATTTCCGCTTGCCGTTCGCGGTAGTCATTCAGGCAGACCACCGGGAAAGTAAAGCGGGTTTCGCCGCCCCAGCGGCCATAACCGAACTGCCCGGCGGTTTCACCCTGCCCCTCGCCCAGCACTGCCAGACTGACCACCGGGTGAGCGTAGCGGTCGAACAGGCGATAGTTGTAGCTAAACATCCGCTGAGCAAAACCGGATTCCCGTTGGCCCTGCACCTCGATATGCACCAGCAGCCAGTCTTCACTGCCGTCGTGGGTGGTCACTTGCACCAGTTTGTCAGCCCAGCGCCGCCCCAGTCGAGCATCGCGGACCACCTTTTGCAATTCCTTGTCGAGAAAGCGGTAGCCCTGTTCCCAGGCAATGTCCGCGTGCGCTGAGGGAAAGAACCAGGCGAGAAAAGCGGGAAAATAGCGTTCCAGAACTTCTTTCCACGGTGAATCGTAGTCGTCGCTCACAACACGCCCTTGGGATAGGACCCCAGCACCCGAAACAGACTGGCCTGTTCGCGCAGCTCGGCCAGCGCCTTGGCAACCGGCTCATCCTGGGCGTGACCGTCAAGGTCAATGAAAAACACATAATCCCACATCCCGCGCCGCGACGGCCGCGATTCAATCCGACTCATACTGACATTATTGCGGGCCAGTGGCTCCAGCAAATTGAACAATGCTCCGGGACGATTGAGCGAAGCCACCAGCAGCGCGGTTTTGTCATCGCCGGAAGGCGCAATCGGTTGTGAGCCGATCATTAAAAACCGGGTGGTATTATTGGGTTCGTCTTCAATATTCCGCACCAGGGTCGGCAACTGATAAATATCCGCCGCGCACTGCCCGGCAATCGCCGCCGCATCCGGTTCATCGCGCACGCGCAAGGCCGCTTCGCCATTACTGCCAACCTCGATCTGCTCCACACGCGGCAGATTCGCATCCAGCCATTCCCGACATTGCGCCAACGATTGCCGATGGGAATAAATCCGCTGAACCGCCGCCAATTCAGTGGCGCGGGTAATCAGATGGTGATTGATCCGCATCTGGACCTCGCCGCAAATCCGCAGCGGCGATTGCAGAAACATATCCAGCGTGTGATTCACCACGCCCTCAGTGGAATTCTCCACCGGCACCACCCCGTAATCGGCAGAACCGGCTTCCACTTCGCGAAAGACTTCATCAATCGCCCGCAGCGGAATACTATGAATGGACTGGCCGAAATGCTTGAGTGCTGCGGCTTGGGTAAAAGTGCCTTCCGGGCCGAGAAAGGCGATGCGCAACGGCTCCTCCAGCGCCAGACAGGCGGACATGATTTCACGAAACAGCCGGGCCATTTCCTCACTGCTCAGCGGCCCCTGATTCGCTTCGATCACCCGCCGCAGCACCTGCGCCTCGCGCTCCGGGCGGTAAAAATTACCAGTGGCGCCTGCCGCCTGTTTAATCGCACCGACCTGCTGAGCGCAGCGCGCCCGCTCGGATATCAGCGTCTGAATCTGTCGGTCCAGCCCGTCAATCTGTTCCCGCAGCGCGTGCAACCGGTCGACTTCGCTCATCAGTCTTCTCCGCCGGCTTCGCTGTTGTCCAGTCCCACCTCGCCCTCATCACTGGCGTCGTCCTCTACCTCAGCTTCACCCATGCTTTCGATCTTCTCGATTCCGGTCAGCTTTTCACCGCCTTGCAACCGGATCAGGGTGACGCCCTGGGTATTACGGCCCACCAGCGAAATGCCCTCGACCGGTGTGCGCACCAGAGTGCCGCCGTCGGTAATCAGCATGATTTCCTGATCGTTTTCCACCTGCACCGCGCCGACCACCCGGCCATTGCGTTCGGTGGTCTGAATGGAAATGACCCCTTGGCCGCCACGACCACGACGCGGATAGTCGGCGACCGGCGTGCGCTTGCCATAGCCGTTCTCGGTCACGGTCAGCACCGCGCCCTCGCCGACCACGATCAGGGCAATGACCTTTTGCTCCTCGTCCAAGCGAATGCCGCGCACTCCGCAGGCCGAGCGCCCCGTATTGCGCACCTCGGTTTCCTCGAAGCGCAACGCCTTGCCGGCATCAGTAAACAGCATGATGTCGCGCTGACCGTGGGTCAGGGCCACGTCCACCAACTGGTCGCCGTCGCGCAGATCAATGGCGATGATGCCGCTGGCGCGGGGCCGGGAATATTCCGACAGCGGGGTTTTCTTGACCGTGCCGCTGGTGGTG
>Ga0209573_1002370_pt1 | contig 24300 bp, 15 predicted proteins | sample TNRBio252014_DNA_FD_185870 | JGI IMG/M metagenome (GOLD analysis project Ga0209573, IMG submission 185870) | Wastewater treatment Type I Accumulibacter community from EBPR Bioreactor in Madison, WI, USA - TNR Reactor_6/25/2014_ DNA (SPAdes)... | ecosystem: Engineered > Bioreactor > EBPR >... | reverse complement strand
TGTTCAACGACATCATCCGCGACGCGGCCCACGGCGGTTACAGCGAGGACCCGCTGCAAATCCGCAAGCAGGGCTTCATCAACGGCCTGAGCTACGACTGGAACGGCTACGAGTACGCCAACCGCTTGCAAAGCGACCTGCATTCGGCCACCGACCGGCTGCGCTCGGCCCTGCGCGGCAGCGGCGCCGACTGGAACGGCCAGGGCAGTCCCTTCACCGACGACCCGCAGGAAGCGGTCAACTACGTCGAGAAGCACGACAACGAGACGCTGTTCGACCAGAACGTCTTCAAGCTGCCCAGCAGCGTGAGCATGGCCGAGCGGGTGCGCAGCCAGAACATGGGCGTCAGCATCGTCGGCCTGGCCCAGGGCGTCCCCTTCCTGCAGATGGGTCAGGACATCCTGCGCTCCAAGTCGCTGGACCGCAACAGCTACGACTCGGGCGACTGGTTCAACCGGGTGTGGTGGGATCGCAGCCGCAACAACTTCGGCAGCGGCCTGCCGCCTAGCTGGGACAATTCGACGCGCTGGGGTATCATGGGCCCGCTGCTGGCCAACACAGCGCTGGACCCGACCACCGCCGACATGAACTTCGCGGCCGCGCACCTGCGTGAGACGCTGCGCATCCGCAACAGCAGCCCGCTGTTCCGCCTGACCACCGAGGCCGACATCAACGCCCGCGTCGGCCACTACAACAGCAGCAACACCCAGGACGCGCTGATCGTCATGCGCCTGTCAGACGAGCCGGCGCCCGACCTGGACGCCACCTGGGAGAACATCCTGGTCTTCTTCAACGCCAACAAGGTGCAGCAAACCTTCACCATCGCTGGCGCCAACGGCTTCAGCCTGCACCCGCTGCACACCAACGGCGTCGACGACGATTCAGTGATTGCCACAGCGGCCTTCGACGACGTCACTGACACCTTCACCATCCCCGCCCGGACGACGGTGGTGTTCGTCTCGACGCAGACGCTCACGCCGCCGCTGGCGCCTAGCAGCATTGGCTGGGTGGGCAAGATGTGGCCGCGCGGCGGCGTGTCGCACCCCATCAATCAGGGCGCCTTCGTACCCGCCGGCTTCGACGTATTTGTGCGGGTCTGGCAGGATGGGGTGACTCCCAGCCCCGGCGCGCCGGCCGGCATTTCCTGCTACCTGCACTGGGGCAAGTATGGCCAGCCCTTCAGCGATCTGCCCATGACCTGGAACGTGCAGATCGGTAACGACGACGAGTTCAAGGCCACCATTCCCCAGGCTACGCTTAACGCGCTGGGGCCTGGCACCTTTGGCTTCACGGCCTACTGCCAGCGGGGCGGCGAGGAGAAGAAGTGGAAGGTGGACGAGTACGCCATCAGCGCAGCCGGCGACGACGACCAGGGCGACGGCCTGATCACCATCATCCCGACGGCTGATCCGGCGCCAGAGCCAACGGCCGGCGTCTTCGTCCATCTCTTCGAGTGGCGCTGGGCCGACATCGAGAAGGAGTGTACCTTCCTGGCGGATAAGGGCTACACGGCCGTGCAGGTCTCGCCGCCCAACGAGCACCTGGTGCCCACGGTTGACCAGGGCGGCCAGTCGGCCAGCGACTATCCCTGGTGGGCGCGCTACCAGCCGGTGACGCACCTCGCCGGCCCCAGCACATTCACCAGCCGCAGCGGCACGTGGGCCGAGTTCACAAGCATGGTCAACGCCTGCAATACGCTGGGCGTCGGCATCTACGTGGACGCAGTGATCAACCACATGGCCGACATCGAGGTGCCGGCTGGGGCCGGCGTAGGTACGTCCGGCACGTCCTACCAATCCACCATGCCCGGCCGCTTCTACGGCCCACAGTACCAGGCCGACGACTTTCACATCGACTGCACCATCAGCAACTACGGCGATCGCCGCCAGGTGCAGCAGTGTAAGCTCAGCGGCCTGCCCGACCTGAACACGGGCAAGTCCGACGTGCAGAGCGAACTGCACACCTACTTGCAGGCGTTGCTCACTGCCGGCGTCAAGGGCTTTCGGGTGGACGGCGCCAAGCACATGGCCGCCCAGGACATCGCAGCCATCTTCAATGGCCTGACCGGTAACTTCTACGTCTTCCAGGAGATGATCGACGCCGCCAGCGAGCGGGTGCGCGACTGGGAGTACACGCCCAACGGCGACGTGACCGAGTTCGCCTATCCCTACGCCATCGGCGCGGCCTTCGACGATGCATGCACCGGCAGCCTGAGCGACCTGCAGAACCGCTTCTCCCAGCCGGACATGCTGCCCAGCCGCTTCGCCCAGGTCTTCAGCGACAACCACGATAACCAGCGCGGCCACGGCCTCGCCACCGGCCAATGCATCGTGGACCACCGCGACGGCCAGGAGCATGTGCTGGCCAACATCTTCGCGCTGGCCTATCCCTACGGCCACCCATCGGTTATGTCCAGCTACTACTGGCAGAACGATGCGACCAACAACAGCAACGACAGCTACGGGCCGCCCACGGTCAACGGCGGTCCGGGCAGCAGCGGCGCAACCTTGCCGGTCTTCGTCGACGGCGACAACATCCCTGACAACTGCGCCGGCACCTACACCTGGGGCAAGTGGGCTTGCGAGCATCGCCGCACATCTACGGCCAACATGGTCAAGTTCCGCCAGGTGACGGCTGGTCAGCCGATCGTCCACTGGCAAAACATCGGCAACGCTCCCACGGACCACATCGCCTTTGGCCTGGGCGACAAGGGCTTCGTGGCCATCAACCGCACAGGCAGCAGCGCCGTCACGACCTACCAGACCGGCATGGCGGCTGGCAGCTACTGCGACATCACCAAGTATGACTACATACCCAGCACCGGCCAGTGCATCGACCCGGTCACCACAGTACGAGCGCCGGCCGACGCCTGGGTCGTCGTCAACAGCAGTGGCCAGATCGTGAACAAAACTTTGGACGCCATGGACGCGTTCGCGATCTACGCCGGCGGCAGCCCGCTGGCGGTGACGCTGGCCAGCTTCCAGGCCGGGGCGCAGGCCGATCACGTGCTGGTGAGCTGGGAGACGGTCAGCGAGATCGGCAACCGTGGCTTCAACCTCTACCGGGGAACGGCGCCGGCCGGGCCTGATCGCCGGTTGAACGAGTTCCTGATCCCCTCGCAGTCGCCGGGCGGCACGGCCGGTTTCGCCTACGCCTGGGAGGATCGGGCCACCCTGGCAGTCGGGACGACCTACTACTACTGGCTGGAGGCGCTGGACGAATACGGCGCAACGACGCTGCACGGGCCGGTGAGCGTGGTCTATGCCGTGCCCACCGCGGTGACAGTGAGCGCCTTGCAGGCGGACGGCGCCCGCACACAGGCCCTGCCGGCCTGGCTGGCGCTGCTTGCGGCTGGCGTGCTGGCTGGCGCCTATGCTCGTCGAAAGCGTACCGCGCGCTAAAACAGCCACGCGGCCAAGCTGATCGGGCGTCGGACACATTCGCTTGTGTCCGACGCCTCTTTTTTTTGTCCAAAACGTAACGCTGGCAAGCAGCATCGAAGTGCATGCGCCGTCAGTAGCGGGGATGACGCCATGGTTAGGCCACGGCGAGTAGTACCAATTTCCTATTGACAAGCACGAATCGCATTTGTATAGTTGTGCTACGGATCACAAGCAATTTGCGCCTTAAACGCCGATAGTTTGCACGGCACAAGTCGCTGATCCTGTAGGACGCATCAAAAAAGCGCGAGAGGAATTGTCAAGATGGAAGGTAAGCATCTGGTCTGGAGATTGTTGGCCGCCCTGATGGTGATAAGTGTGAGCTTGCCGCTGCAATGGCGCGGCGCAGCACAGGCGTCAGGCACAGTGACCATGCCACAAGCAAGCAGCGTAATCGCCGTCGGTGGAAGTGCGCCAGAGTCCGCGCAGGCTGCGCTGGAAAGCCTACAGGCCAAAGCCAGCAGCAGCGGCAGCCTGTTGGTGCTGGCCGAACTGGCGCTGCCTAAACCCTTTACAGCCGAGGCGGAAACCAGCCCTGCGGATGTGGCCGAACAACGAGCGGCGATCGCCGCGGCCAGCGACGCGGTGTTGGCCGCCTTGGAGGGAACCGGGACGCAGGTTGGCGCCACGTTCACCACCCTTCCCTACATGGCCGTTCGGGTAGATGCGGAGGCGCTGGCTGAGCTGGCCAGCCTGCCGGAGGTAGCCAGCATCCAGGAGGACGTGCCGGCCGCGCCGGCCCTGGAAAGCAGCACGCAGGCCATCGGACTGCCATCCGTCTGGGCCACCGGCTTCGAGGGCAGCGGCCAAACCGTGGTCATCCTCGACACCGGCATCGACACCGACCACCCCTTTTTCGCCAGACGTCTGGTGGATGGCGCCTGCTTCTCCAACGCCAATGGCGTAGGCGGCTACACCTCGGTCTGCCCCAACGGCAGCAGCACACAGGTTGGTGTGGCTGGCGCCGAGTCGGACCTCAGCAACGCGGCCTGTTGGAATGGCGCATCCTCACTCTGCAACCACGGCACCCACGTGGCCGGCATCGCGGCCGGCGGCGACGCCAACAGCTTCGACGGCGTGGCGCGCCAGGCCAACATCGTCGCGATCCAGGTATTCACTCGCTTCACCAACTATGCTGGCTGCGGGAGCAGCGGAACCTGCGTGCTGAGTTACATCACCGACCAGATGCGCGCGCTGGACTACATCTACACCACGCTGCGCCCGGCCCGCGCGCTGGCGTCGGTCAACATGAGCCTGGGCGGCGGCCAATATACCGCTGCCTGCGACAGCGACGCACGCAAGCCAGCCATCGACAATCTGCGGGCCGCAGGCATCGCCACAGTGATTGCCGCTGGCAACGATGGTTTTCGCAACGGATTGGCAGCGCCAGCCTGCATCTCCAGCGCAGTAGCCGTAGGCGGCGTCACTGACGCTGATAACCCGCCGGCCGACTCGGTGGTCTTGAACGTACACAGCCTGGTCGATCTGCTGGCGCCGGCCTATTCGATCACCTCTTCGGTCATCGGCGGCGGCTACGGCGCCATGAGCGGCACCTCCATGTCCGCGCCCTACGTGGCCGGCGCATTCGCCTTGTGCAAGGGCGTCAATCCCGCGCTGAGCGTCAACCAGATCGAGGCGATTCTGGAGCAGACCGGCGCTGCGCTGCGCGACACCCGCTCCGGCGGCGTCTACACCAAGCCGCGCCTGAAGCTGGACGCAGCCGTGGCTGCCTGCCAGCAGGTCGCCATCTGGACAGGCGCCGCCAACACTGCGTGGAACAACGCAGCCAACTGGAGCGGCGGTATGCTGCCCGGGGCGGCCACCTTTGCCAACATCCCGGCGTCGCCATCGGGCGGCCGCTTCCCATCGATCAGCGGCGGGGCCGACCTGCGTAGCCTATTGCTGGAGCCGGGGGCTGAGGTCAATATTTCCGGCGCCACGCTGACCCTGCATGGCAGCCTGGAGGCGCTGGGCTCTGCCAAGGTCACGGCCACCAATAGCACGGTAATCCTCTCCGGCAACCAACTGGCGACCCTGGCTTTGCCCGCCAGCCAGAAGCTGCACCACCTGCAAGTCGGCAGCGCCAGCGACATGTTTCAACTGTCGCTGGACAGCCCTGTAGCGCTCAACGGCAGCCTGACCGTGCAGCCGGGCGCTACGTTGGACCTGGCCCATGCTGCATTGACGGTCGAGGGCGCCGTTGCCAACCGCGGCGCGCTGCGCCAGTCTCTGCTGGCGGCAGCGGGGGTGGTGGAGTTCCTGCGCATCAAGACCGCTGCTGGCAGCGACACGCGCTACTGGGGAGTGGACATTGCACCCGCTGCCAGCATGAATAACACGGCGGTGACTGTCAAAGGCGACCAAACCTGCGAGCAGGGCGGCGCGGACGTGCGACGCTGCTTCGACGTCACGCCCACCACGGCCAGCCGGTCGGACATCACCTTTTACTACAACCTGAACGAAGCTAATGGCGTCAACAGCCCCGCTGGCTATCACTGGAACGGCACGCTCTGGGAAGGACCGATAGAAGGAGCCTACGGCGCGGTTGGCGCGGCTCTTCTTGTAACAGCACAGAACGTCAGCGTCTACTCGGCCTTCTCGCTGCGCGATAGAGCGCCGTTGGCAGTGCTGCTGGCGAACCTGAGCGCAGAGTCCCGACCGGGCCACGTGCTGGTGGCCTGGGAGACCTTTAGCGAACTGAACAACCTGGGTTTCAACGTGATGCGCAGCGCTGCCCCAGACACTGCCCCGAGTCACATGGCTTTCGTACCTTCACAAGCGCCGGGCAGCACGCAAGGCTTTAGCTATCACTGGCAGGACGCGAAGGTCAAAGCTGGCAGGACGTACTGGTACTGGATCGATGACATCGACCTGTCTGGGACGATTACCCGGCACGGCCCGGTCAGTGCCACATACACGGTGAGCAGCCCATAAGTACCCGGTAAACGAAGGTCCGGTACCGGTCCACCGCCAGCAGCGCGCTAAAGCCCCGCCACTGCGTTGAGCAGATCGGGGCCTTTGGCGCGTTCAGCGCGTTGCGGCTCTGGCAGGATTACGGTGGGATGTGTATACTGTGGCCAGAGTTGTATACGGAGACTCTGGTCGATGTCTGACAGGATAGACCCAAGCAGCGAAGCGCTGCCGAACCTGCACCTGTGGCTGCCCTTGCTGCGCGAGAGTCTGGCGCAGCAAGGGCGCTTTCGCTGGCAGCTGCGCGGCGGCAGCATGCTGCCCACGTTGCCGCCTGGCTGCGAAATCGAGATTGCGCCTCCGCCCGCGACCATCGCGCCGGGCGCGCTGCTGGTGTTTGCCGGCAACACCTCGTTGGTAGTCCATCGCCTGGTGCATCGCGCGCCGCCCTTCCTGATCACTCAGGGAGACAATCGGCTGGAGCCTGATCCTCGCCTGGGTGCCAGCCAGGTGCTGGGCATCGTCGTGGCTGCCTATCAAGGAGAACGCCGGCTGTGGCCGCGCGCCTGGGAGCCGATCCTCAAGTGGTGGTGGATCGGCCGAGCTGGCGGGCTGTGGCTGCTGCGCCGGCTGATGAGACGTTTGAGCTTATGACAAACACCCTGTCGTTGACCATCGCCAGCATCAGCTTCGAGCTGGCCGTGCCGTCTGAGGCCTGGCTGACCGAGCTGGCCAGCCGCTACGAAGCATTTCTTGACCAGCAGGCCCCCCGCTGGCGTGTGCGCCTGATGCAGGAGGAGCCAGCCGACTCTGCGCTGCCCTCCTGGGTCACACACGAGGACCAGATCACCCGCTTTCAGATCGGCCCTGTAAGTGGCGTGATCGATCTGGCTGCCCGTCAGGCCGAGGTGACAGTATTTCAGCCCGGCTACGGCGGCTCGGCCGTGGACCGGGCGCTCTCCTTCATCCTGATGCAGGATCTGCCACGCGATTTCGACGCGCTGCTGCTGCACGGCGTGGCCTTGGTGCGCAACGGCTGGGGGTTGGCGCATAGCGGCCGGTCCGGCGTCGGCAAGACCACCACGGCCCGGCTGGCGGCCGGCCATGCCGATGTGCTGGTGGACGAGAATCTGGTGGTCAGCCTGGCCGGGCCGCAGCCCACCCTGCTCAGCACCCCGTTCTGGGGAGGCAGCACACCCCCAGCGATGATCCAGCGCGTCAACCGGCAGGCCCCGCTGCGGGCCTTGCTGCTGCCGGAGCACGGGCCGGAGTTCGTGCTAGAGCCGCTGTCCCACGGCGATGCCGTGCTGGCGCTGCTGACCACGGAGAAAGTCGCCGTCGAACGCGTCTCCAGCGCCGCGGCCTGGCTGGCAACAGCCGAACGGCTCGTCGCCCAGGTGCCCACCTATCGTCTTTACTTCCGCCCTACCGTGGACCTGTGGCCCTTTCTGGACGAAACCTTGCACTTGTAGGTCCGGCTACCAGCCGGACAACCCGCTACCAGCCGGACAACCCGCTACCGGCCGGACAACTTCTCTGCGACCGCCATCTTGCCAGGCACAGCGGGGTGGACTACAATGCAACAGGATCAAACCGGCTCGACAACACAATCAGACATGACATTTCTCGGAAGAAATGTCATGTCTGAGCATGCTTAACGTTTGGAGGCTATCTGTGGAGATTCTCAAGGAGCGCATTCGCCGTGACGGCGTCAATCTCGGCAACGGCATTCTGAAGGTGGACAGCTTCATCAACCACCAGGTCGATCCCATGCTGATGCTGGCGGTGGGCGGCGCGCTGGCCGCGCGTTTCGCTTACTTGCGGCCCAACAAGGTCTTCACGGCCGAGATCAGCGGCATTGCGCCGGCCCTCCTCACCGCGCTGGCCCTGGGCGTGCCGGTGCTCTACGCCCGCAAGAGCAAGCCGATCACCATGCACCCCAACGCCATCGTCGAGTCGGCCCCCAGCCACACCAAGGGCAAGATCACCGACATTATCGTCTCGCCGGAGTTCCTCGGCCCGCGCGACCAGGTGTTGATCATCGACGACTTCCTGGCCACCGGCCAGACCATCGACGCGCTGGCTCGCTGTGTGGTCGACGCCGGCGCGCGGCTGGTGGGCATCGGCGCGGTCGTCGAGAAGACCTTCGAAGGCGGCCGCACCGCCCTGGCCCGCTGGAACGTGCCCATCGAGTCTCTGGCCGTCATCGTCGACATGGACAACGGCAAGATCGTCTTTGCTGAATGATGAAGGATGAACGATGAAGGATGAATCCGGACTCCGGAATCCGGATTCATCCTTCATCCTTCATCGTTCATCGTTCCGGGATGCCTCCTATGCCTCACGACACAATCATCGTTCTCGACTTCGGTTCACAGTACGCTCAACTGATCGCCCGGCGGGTGCGGGAACAGCGCGTCTACTCGGAGTTAGTCCATTGGAATACTCCGGCCGAGCAGGTTCTGGCCAACCAGGCGGTCAAGGGTTTCATCCTTAGCGGCGGGCCGGCCAGCGTCTGCGAGCCGGGCGCGCCCACCTTGCCAACCTACGTGCTGGAGTCAGGCCTGCCGGTGCTGGGCATTTGCTACGGCATGCAACTTCTGGCCCACAACCTGGGCGGCCGCGTCGCCCCCTCCCAGGCGCGCGAGTATGGCCCGGCTGAGATCGAGCTGCTGGCTGCGGACAGTCCGCTGTTTGCAGGTGGCAGGTTGCAAGTGGCAAGTGGCACGTTGCAAGTCGCAGGTGGCACGTCGCAAGACGCAAGCCCGACCTCTGACCTGCAACCTGCGACCTGCAACCTGCAACCTGCCACTCTGCCCGTTTGGATGAGCCACGGCGACCGCATCGAGCGGCTGCCGGCCGGCTGGCAGGCGCTGGCCCGTTCCAGCAACTCCCCTTATGCGGCCATGGGAGACCCAGCGCGCGGCGCCTACGGCCTGCAGTTCCACCCGGAGGTGACGCACACCCCCCAGGGACCAGCCCTGTTGCGCGCTTTTGCCGTCGACATCTGCGGCGCTGCTGCCGACTGGACGCCGGCCAACTTCATTGCCGAGGCCAGCGCCGCCGTGCGATCCCAGGTGGGCCAGGCCCACGTGCTGTGCGGGCTGTCGGGCGGCGTCGACTCGTCGGTGGTGGCTGCGCTGCTGCACCAGGCCATCGGCGATCAGCTCACCTGCCTTTTCGTCGACCATGGCCTGCTGCGCCAGGGCGAGGCCGAGCAGGTGATCGATACCTTCCAGCGCCACATGCAGGTGCCTTTGGTGGCTGTCAACGCGACGGAGGCTTTTCTGACCGACCTGGCGGGCGTCGCCGATCCCGAAGCCAAGCGCAAACGCATCGGCCACCGCTTCATCCGCGTCTTCGAGGAGGAATCCGCCCGCATCGCCGCGCAATGGATTCCTGCTTCTGCCGCTGTTCAGCATTCAGCATTCAGCGTTCCTCGTTCGATAGGCTACCTGGCCCAGGGCACCCTCTATCCCGACGTGATCGAGAGCGCCAGCGGCAGCCGCGAACAGGCCGCTCGCACCATCAAGACCCATCACAACGTGGGCGGCCTGCCCGAAGACATGACCTTCCAACTGATCGAGCCGCTGCGCCTGCTGTTCAAGGATGAGGTGCGAGCGGTGGGCGAGGCGCTGGGACTGCCCGAGGAGATCGTCTGGCGTCATCCCTTCCCAGGGCCGGGACTGGCCATCCGCGTGCTGGGCGAGGTGACCTGGCCGCGGCTGGAGACCTTGCGCCAGGCCGACGCCATCCTGCTGGAAGAGCTGCGCGCAGCCGGGCTGTACCGCGCCACATCCCAGGTTTTCGCCGTGCTGCTGCCGGTCAAGAGCGTCGGGGTGATGGGCGACAACCGCACCTACGCCGACGTGGTCGCGCTGCGCGCCGTCACCACCGACGACTTCATGACGGCTGACTGGGCGCGACTGCCCTACGACCTGCTGGCGCGCATCAGCAACCGCATCGTCAACGAGGTGGCCGGCGTCAACCGCGTTGTCTACGACATCACGCCCAAGCCGCCCGGCACGATTGAGTGGGAATGAGAAACGATGAAGGATGAACGATGAAGGATGAACGGGGAACAGGAGAACGGAAAACGGGCCGCAGTTGATAATCAGCCCGTTTCTGGGTATAATCAGCCTCGCGGTGATTGGCCTCCGGCATTCATCATTCATCATTCATCATTCATCGTTTGTGATTGACCCATGCGCCCCCTACTTCTCTTGCTGTTGATCGTCCTCATCGTCGCTGGCGTTTTGCTCGGCCCCAGCGCGCTGGCCTTTTACCAGAGCCAGGGGCCGCTGCCGGGCGGCGTCACCCTGGGCGGGCTGGCGCCGCAGGGCGAGACACTGGAGGATGTGGCGCGCAACCTGCACGACGCACTGCAACAGCCGGTGGCCGTCTACTACGACGCCCAGCGCCTCATCCTGCGCCCCAGCGAGATCGACTTTCAGGTGGACGTCAACGCGATGGTGGCCGAGGCCGTGCCCTATGGCGAAGGGATCGGCTTCTGGCGGCCTTTCCTGGGCCAGGTCTTCGACCGGCCAGTGGCGTCTGTCGACATTCCGCTCAAGATGACGTTCGATGAGCAGAAGCTGGCGGCGTGGCTGCACACGGTCGCGCAGGAAAACGACACCGTCGCCCGGCCGGCCTACGGCGTGGCGCTGGCGCCCGGCGTCCCCTTCACCAGCACATTCATGTTTCAGGCTGGCCAGCCAGGGCTGGAACTGGAGCCCGACCTGTCGGCGCAGCGCGTCCTGAACGCCCTCAGTTCCCCCACCAACCGCCAGTCCAACCTGGTACTGGTGGAGGTGCCCCCGCCCCCACCTTCGATCAAAGAGCTGGAGAAACTGCTGGTAGCCCGCAGCGATCGCTTCCCCGGCATCGTCAGCCTGTTCATCCGCCAGGTGGGCAGTGACGAGGAGGCCGCGATCGATCCTGATATCGCCTTTTCCGGCATGAGCGTGCTGAAGATACCGATTGCGCTGGAGCTGTACCGCACCAGCCTGGATGGCACACCCGACGTCGAGGTGAGCAAGCTGCTCAGCGAAACCTTTGCGCTCAGCAGTAACTTCGCGGCCAACTTGTTGTTGCGCCAGATCGGCGGCGGCGGCGTGGGCGACGAATGGCAAGGCGCGCTCAAGATGACCGAAACGCTCCAGTCGCTGGGCCTACAGAACACCTTCATGGCCAGCCCCTATGACACCGACCGCCAAGCGCGCATCTTCACCACGCCCGCCAACAGCGACAAAACGTGGGATACAGAACCCGATAGCCAGCGCCAGACCACCCCGAAAGACGTCGGCCTGGTGCTGGAGTGGATCGTCGAGTGCAGCCAGGGCGGTGGGACGCTGCTGGCCGCCTTTCCTGATCAGTTGACGGCCGACGAGTGCCAGCAGATACTGGATGCGATCGCGCTCAACCTCAATAATTTTCTGCTGGAATCGGGCGTGCCAGCCGGAACGCGCTATGCGCACAAACACGGCTTCGTCAACAACGCGCATGGGGACGTGGCAGTTTTTTGGGGGCCGGCCGGTCCTTACGTCGTCAGCCTGTTCATCTACAAGCCGGGCTGGATGGAGTGGGACGTGAGCAACAGCATCATGGCGGACGTCAGCAAAGCGACCTGGGACTACTTCACCCTGGTGGCCAACGGCGGCCAGCCGCCGGAGATCGATACGCCGCTGCCTGACGCCGGCGCGCCCATCAGCGTGACCGAGCCGCTTACCCAGGCTGGACCCTAGCCCGCGCCCCCGCTATGACTCCCCACCCACCGGATGAAAGCTCGCATCTCTCCCTGGAGGAGGGCCGCATCGTCTGGCGCTTGACAGATGCACCGCCCGTCGAGGCGTGGGTTCAACTTGGCGACCAGCGCATCCACCTGCTGGCCGAAGCTGACACCGGCGGCGGCGTCGTAGTGCTTGTCGAGACGCCAATCCCCTTCGACTTGGAGATCGACACGGGCTTCACCATCTTTGTCGAGCACGCGCCAGCCGGCCGCACGCGCTACCTGCTCACGTACCTGGACCGCACCGACGTGCGATCGGTGTAATGCGCACAAGACTGCCACGCCTAACACCGCAGAACGCCCCCCTTTGCCTGGCAAGGGGGGCGTTGCTACAGAATGGGCATAGTTCAATCCATTTCATGCGAACCTTACATCTCACCGCGGAGTGAGCACCCCCAGGTGCGGCTTGTGGGCGCAAAACCCGCACGTGGGCGTGCTCGACTCCGCGAAGATTGTAAAGCTTCACGCGCCAGTCAATGAACCATGCCGAGCTTTACATTTCACCGCGGAGTGAGCACCCCCAGGTGCGGCTTGTGGGCGCAAAACCCGCACGTGGGCGTGCTCGACTCCGCGAAGATTGTAAAGCTTCATGCAGCTATCAATGAAGCATGCCCAGAAATGCAATGCGTACCAGTTGCGAGCTAAGCCCCAGACTCGTCCAGGCTATCGATGGCGTCGCGCACAACCTTGGCGCTGGCTGCCAGCTTGGCCTGCTCATCGTCGCTCAACGGCAGCGGGAAAGTCGCCAACACGCCCTGGCCGCTGACCAGTTGCGGCAGCGAAACGGTCACATCCTTGACCCCGGCCACGTCTGCCAAGGGGGTGCAGACCGTCAGAACCGAGCGCTGATCGTTGATAACGTTGCCGACGATGTAAGCCAGAGCGGTGCCGATACCGTAGAACGTGGCGCCCTTGCCGGCGATGATGTCGCGCCCGGCGTAGCGCACCTCTTCGTCAATCTGCTGGCGGGCAGCGTCATCCAGCCTGATGTTGCGCAGATCGCAGAACTCTTCCAGCGGCGTGCCGCCGACGGTGGTGCGCGACCAGGTCAGCACCTCGGAGTCGCCGTGCTCGCCCACCACATAGCCATGCACGTGGCGCGAGTCGACGTCCAGTGTGCGGGCCAGGATCGAGCGGAAGCGCGCCGTGTCCAGCGTCGTGCCAGAGCCGATGACATGGTTGGCCGGGGCCCCCATCTGCACGGCATAGCGCGCCGCCAGGTGGGTCATGATGTCCACAGGATTGGTGGCGATCACCAGAATCGCGTCGGGCGCGTGGGTTAAGATCTTGGGCACTACTTCCTTGAAGACGCCGGCGTTGCGCTGCAAGAGCTGTAACCGCGTTTCACCGGCGCTGCGGCCCACGCCGGCCGAGATGATCACGGCGCGCGCGCCGGCCAACGCATCGTAGTCACCCGAAACAACGCGCATGGGGTGGGCAAACGGGGTAGCATGCAGCAGGTCAGCCGCCTCGGCTTTGGCCCGCTTGGGATCATAATCGACCATGACAAGCTGGCCGCCAATGCCGCGCTGAATCAGGGCAAAAGCCGCCGTGGAGCCAACGCGGCCACTTCCAACAATACCGATTTTCATGGGGTACCTCCTATGGGTAGGTGCTGATCTGATCTCGCCAGGAAAACAATCTGTTGTGCATTATAGCACACAATCATAGCAAGTAGTATTCTAAAAACGCGCCGCATCGGCGCGAGGAGCAACCAACCAGCGGTTCATCGCCCGACGCCCACGCCTAGATCATAGACCAGCCTGCCGCCCGACCAACCTTCGACCAACAACAGCGCCAGCCCTGCCAGCAGCAACCCCATCAACAAAGCACGTCGTTTTGGCTGATCCAGCACGGCCGGGCTGCGCAGCCGCTCGTAGAGCAGCCACCCATAGACGATCAGCAGGCCGAAGCCCACGGCAATATGCGGGTTGAGCGCCGCAATCACCGCCGGATCGTCCGGCGCACGGTTGCGATCGATCAGGCCGCTGAGGATGGTCGGAAAGACACCGAGCCAGCCCAAAAAGAGCATGGCCCAGACCACCACCGGCAGCGCCGTCCGCCGCCAGCCCAAAAGATAAACCAGGGCAACGACACTACCGGTGGCCAGCAGAGCCAGCGGGAAATGGACGAAGCGAGGATGCAGCGGGTCAAGGATCGACATGGCGCCAGTATAACACAGAGCCAGCCTCGCGACAAGGTGAGCACTGCGACGCCCTTTTGACGGCTGCTGGCAAGTATGTTACGATTGGCCGGCAGTCGATCTGACCCGTTGTTATCAGGTGCCGGGCACTTGCGACCGATTTGCCAATATAGATTCAAGTGCCCGGCACCTATGACTCAGGCGAACCAGCCTTCACGCTGTGGCCGCCCTACCCTCTCACGAAGCTTGGTCGAGGTACGCTCATGAAAGGTCCTATTAGCGCCCTTGCCGGTTCCATGCTGCGCAGCACGACCACGGCCGCCGGCCAATCGACCTTGCCCGGCTGGCTGGTGGCGCCGTTGTCCCTGCTGGCCGGCTACGACGTCGCCGGGGCCAACAACAAAGACGCGGGCTGGGCCGACGAGAAGATGGTACGTAAGGCCATCGCGCTGTACCGGGCTGCCAACGCGCGCGGCGGACAGGCAGCGGTCAACTGGCAATTCTCCACCGACGGCCGCCAGGCGGTCCAGGTGCTGCCCGCCCCGGCCAACGACCTCCAGCAGCAGGCATTTGTCGACCTCAGCCGGCGGCTGGAGTCGGTCACCATGAACCACCCGCGGCTGGCCCCCATCCTGGAGGCAGCCACGCAGCAGGGCTATCCTTTCGTGGCCGCGCGCATCGGCCAGGGCTTCCAGTCGCTCACCCGGCGTTTCGGGCTGCCTTTGGAGCCGGAACAGGCCATGCGCATCGCGGAGCAGGTCACATCGGCGCTGGAGTACGCTCACTACCGCGGAGTCATCCATGGCGCGTTCGATTTGCACGACATTCTGGTCAACGAACAGGGCCAGGCCAGCCTGCTGGGCGTCGGCGTAGAGCAACTGCGCCAACGTCTGGGAGCAACCGGCGTGACTGTACTCTCCCCCCTCTTGCCGCCAGAAGTCGCGTCGGGGACGCAGCCGGCCGACATGCGCACCGATGTCTTCGCGATGGGCGCGCTGGTCTACATCTTGTTAACCGGCCGGGTGCCGGCGGCTGGCCAGCAGATCCAGCTCTCGCACTCGCTTCCTGCCCTCCCCGCGGCCGTCGATGGCGTGCTGACCAAGGCGCTGGCGGTCAACCCAGCGGAGCGCTACCCCAGCCTGCTGGAGATGAACCGTGACCTGCGGGTGGCGCTGCGCGCGCCGCGGGCCGTGGCCAGACCATCGACCCCCGCGCTCCGGCACGTCGACGCTGCCCCGGCCCGCCGATCGCCGTCGCCGCCCTCAGCGAGTCGCAGTGCGCCGCAGCCAACACGCCCACCAGCCACGCCCCCCGATGGCTTTCCCGAACAACTCCCCATGCCAGACATCGACTTCAGCGCCCTCAACCAGACGCTGGAGATGCCCGAGGTGGATGCCTGGGTGAAGATCGAAATCCCGCCAGCGCCTGAGATTCCCAAAGTTGACTGGGCGGAGCTGCTGCACCTGGTGGACGTGAGCGCCTACTCCAGCGAGATCGTCTCCCTGCCGTACGCGGCCGCCGAGACGCTGGCGCCTGACCCGATGGTGGCGGCGGCCATGGCCGTCAAGGCTACCGAGCAGACGCAGCATAGCCGGCAGCGCGCCGCGCGTCAACCGGCCGAGGCCGCGCCGCGACCCCAGACCACAGCGCCGCCCGCCAAAGAACAGCCGCCAACCAAGCCCCGCCGCGTCCGCCGCCCGTGATCGATCTCACCGACCTGCTCAACGCCACCGGCGGCCGGCTGCATGGCCCAGCCCAGGCCCGCCGCTTTTCCTCGTTCCTCTACGACTCGCGCCTGCTGGCCCCATCGGGCGACCAAGGCAGCGCCAGTCCGGGCTCCGCCCCGATTTTCGTCGCGGTCAAAAGCGAAAAAGGGGATGGCCACGACTACATCGGGGACGCCATCGCTCGCGGCGCGAGCGGCGTGCTGTGCCAGCAGCCGTTCGACGAAGCCGCGCATGGCGTCACCTGCGTGGTCGTAGCCGACACGCGCGCCGCGCTGACGGCCTATGCGCGCCACATCCTGCAACGGCCGAATCTGACCACGGTCGGAATTACCGGCTCGGCCGGCAAGAGCACGGCCAAGGAACTGATCGCAGCCGTGCTGAGCCAGAGTGGGCGTCCCGTCTTTCGCAACCGGGGCAGCATCAACGGCCGCTACGGGCTGTCCATTGCGGCCGGCGAACTGGAGCCGCAGCACGAGCTGGCCGTGCTGGAGCTGGCCGCCGACAGCTTCGACGAGATCCGCGACCTGGCCGCCCTGACCCAGCCGCAGGTGGGCGTAGTGACATCCATCGGCGAGGCGCACCTGGCAACCTTCGGCACGGTGACGGCCATCGCCGAAGAGAAAGGCCGTCTGTTGGAGGCGCTGCCGCGCGCTGGGCTGGCCGTGCTCAACGCCGACGATCCCCATGTCCTGGCGCTGGCCGGCCGCACCCAGGCCCAGGTAGTCACCGTTGGCGCGCATCCGCAGGCCGATCTGCGCATCGACTGCCTGCACGCCGGCGAACAAGGATTACAATTGACGGTTTCGGATAGCCGCGGCTGGCTGGCAGCGCGGTTGGGCACCCAAAGCCAGCCGGCCAGCGCCCTCGCCCTGCGCTCCCAGCTTCTGGGGCGGCATCATGCGCCGCTGCTGCTGGCTGCGCTGGCTGTCGGGGCCTGGTTTGGCGTGCCGCAGGCCGATATCACGGCCGCATTGGCCCAGTTTGCGCCGCTGCCGGGCCGTCTGCGCCCCCTCGCCGGCCAACAGGGCGCGCTGCTGCTGGACGACACCGTCAACGCCAGCCCGGCCTCCATGCGCGCCGCCCTGGACACCTTGACGCTGTTCCCGGACCGGCTACGCGTAGCGGTGCTGGGCGACATGTGGGACCTGGGTTCGTTCGAGGCCGAAGCCCACCGCCAGGCCGGCCGGCAAGCCGCGGCCGTGGTCGACTGGCTGCTGGTCAAAGGCCAGCGCGCGCAGGAGATCGCTGCCGGCGCGCTGGACGCCGGCCTGCCCGCCGACCGCATCTTCCGCGCCTACACCGACGCCGACATTCTGCGCTTTGTCAAGGAGTTGGTGGGAGGTAAATTGGTAAATTGGGAAATTGGTCAGTCCCCTGGACAATCAGTCGCTACGACGCACCAATCTACCAATCTACCCGCCGCTGCGGCGTACCAATTACCCCTCCCCCCCGTCATTCTCCTCAAAGCCGACCGCCCCGCGCGCATGGAGCGTATCGTGGCTGGGCTGCTGGCCGAGCCGGCGCGAGCGGGCGAGCTGCTGGTGCGCCAGTCGGCCGGCTGGCTGCAGGTGCGGCCGCTGACCCAAGACCGGCCGACCTGGGTAGAGGTCGACCTGGAGGCGCTGGCCGGCAACGTGCGGCAGGCGCAGGCGATCGTCGGGCCAGACGTGGCCATCTGCGCGGTGCTCAAAGCCGACGGCTACGGTCACGGCGCCGGCAGCGTGGCGCGCACGGCGCTCAACAACGGCGCCCGGATGCTGGCCGTGGCCTGCCTGGCCGAGGCTGTCACCCTGCGCCGGGCCGCAATCGACGCGCCGATCCTGGTGCTGGGCTACACGCCGGCCTGGCAGGCGCGCGACACCGTGCGCCACGACGTGACTGCGACCGTCTACGACCTGGACGTGGCGCGCGCGCTCAGCCAGGCCGCGGCCGACCTGAACCGGCCGGCGCGCGTCCACGTCAAAGTGGACACGGGCATGGCGCGGCTGGGGTTGCTGCCCGATGCGGTTGTGCCTTTCGTACAGGAGTTGGCGGCGTTGTCCGGCGTGACGGTGGAGGGAATCTTCACCCACTTCTCGGTCGCGGACAGCGCCGCTGCGCAGCACCAGGCGCATACGCAGGCCCAGATCGTGGCGTTCCAGCGGGTGTTGGCCGAACTGCGTCGGCTGGGCATCGTCATTCCCCTGGTGCATGCGGCCAACTCGGCGGCCATGCTGCGCTGGCCAGCCAGTCGCTTCGACATGGTGCGGCTGGGCATCGCCCTCTACGGCCTGGCGCCGTCGGCCGCCGCGCCCCTGCCGGCCGGCTTCCGGCCGGTGCTTAGCTGGAAGACCCAGGTGGCCCAGGTCAAGACTCTGCCGTCGGGCGCGCCGGTCAGCTACGGCAACACCTTCGTCACGGAGCGAGTGACGCGCGTAGCCGTGGCGCCGGTGGGCTACGCCGACGGCTTCCGCCGCGGGCCATCCCACTGGGGCCACGTGCTGGTGCGCGGCCAGCCAGCGCCGATCATCGGCCGCGTGACCATGGACCAGACCATGCTGGACGTGACCGATATCCCCGACGTGCGCCAGGGCGACGAGGTGGTGCTGATCGGCCGGCAAGGCGCGGCCGAGATCACCGTCGAGCAGGTGGCCCAGCGGCTGGGCACCATCAGCTACGAGGTGGTGGCTGAGATTTTGGCGCGGGTGCCGCGCGTGGTGTGACGAAAAACAGCGCGGTTGCCGGATTCTGGCACCCGTGCTACACTTGTCACCATCCCCCTACCAGGAGACCAAACCCGTGACCCACAGAGCCCTTGTCGTCTTCAACCCCCAGGCCGGCCGCGGGCGCGGCCATAAGCGCGCTGAGGAGGTGCAACAGGCCCTTCAGGCTGCTGACATCCACTGCGAGTCGGTCGTCTCCGAAAACCGCGGCCATGCCATCGAGCTGGCGCAGCGCGCGGCCCTGGCTGGCTGGGAGCTGATCGTGGCGGCCGGCGGCGACGGCACCATCAACGAGGTGGTCAACGGCCTGATGCTGGCCGAGGCCGAGGGCGCGACCAGCCGCCTGGGCGTGATGCCCATCGGCTCGGGCAACGACTTTGCCGGATCGCTGGGCATCCCCTTGGACCTGGGCCAGGCGGCGCAGCGGCTGGCGCGCGGCCAGGTGCGCCGCATCGACCTGGGCCGCGTCAACGGACGCTACTTCGACAACAATGTCGGCTTGGCTTTCGAGGCCATGATCGGCATCGAGGCGCACCGTATCACCTGGCTGCGCGGCCAGCCGCAGTATTTGATCGCCGTCTTCCGCGCCCTGGCCAGCTATCCCTTGCCCGTGGTCGATATCTATAAGGACGACGGCGACCGGCTGGCCAAGCAGATTCTGCTGATCTCGGTGGGCAACAACCGCCGCAACGGCGGCGGCTTCCTGGTCAACCCCGACGCCGTGCCCGACGACGGTCTGCTGGATGTGTGCATCGCCGACGCTATCCCCCGCCTGCAGATTCTGCGACTCTTGCCTAAAGCTATGAAAGGCACGCACCGCGGCGAGCCGGTGGTGGAGTTGACCCGCAGCACGCGGTTGGTGGTGGAGTCTGCCACACCGCTGCCCCTGCACGCGGACGGCGAAATCCTGGAAAACGACGCACTGCGGGTGGAGATTACGGTGGAGCCGGGGCGGCTGGACGTGATGGTCTAGCGCCGCTGCAAGAGGTACCAGGCCACCGGCCGCTCGCCCTGCCGGCTGGGCCGCAGCCACACCATCTCGAACTGGGGAGCGAAGCGCGCGGCGATCTCGCCGGGGGCAAAGCCGCGTGCGCCGCTTTCGCCCGCGGGGTCCTGGTCGAAACCGTACAGCATGTAGAGGCCGTCCGGCGCCACCAGCCACGCCAACGATTGGGCGTAGCGCTGCCGATCCTCTCCTGGCAAGCTGTGCAGGCAGCCCATGTCCAGCGCGAAACTGACCGGCACGTCACCCAGCGGCAGGCTGGCCACATCGCCCACGAAGAAGCGTGCGGGCAGGCCGGCAGCCAGCGCCCTGCGCCGCGCCTCGGCCACTGCCCGCCAAGCCAGGTCCACCCCAATGGCAGTGAACCCCAACCCGGCGAGGAAGGTTACGTTGGTGCCTGTGCCGCAGCCCAAGTCCAGCGTCACGCCAGGCGGCCGCAGTTGACCGCTGTCCAGCAGCTCACGCAACTCCGGCGGCACAATGCCGGTGTCCCAGGGGGTCTCGCCCTGGAGGTAGCGATCGTCCCAGTACGCAGGATGGTTGCGATCTTGATTTGTCAACCCGTCCGTTCTCCACGCACATAGGGCAGGCCCAGCGCGGCCGGCGCGCCGACGCGCTTGCTGGCCTTCTCGTAGATCGTCACCAGGGTCAGCACGATAATGGTGAAGAGGTAGGGCAGCATGTTGAGGAAGGGCGCGGGGATGGTGGTGCCTGCGGCCTGCAGGCGGAACTGAATGGCGTTGACGCCGCCGAAGAGCAGCGCACCCAGCAGCGCCCGGTAGGGATTCCAGAGGGCAAAGATCACCAGGGCGATGGCGATCCAGCCGCGGCCGCCGGTCAGGCCATCGGTCCAGCCGGGGGTATAGGCCAGGCTCAGATGCGCGCCGCCCAAGGCGACCAACATGCCGCCAAAGACGGTGTACAGGTAGCGGCTGCGGTAGACGCCAATGCCCAGCGCGTCGGCCGTGCCGGGGTTCTCGCCCACAGCCCGCAGGTGCAAGCCGGGCCGGGTGTGGAACATGTAGTAGGCGGCCACCGGCACCAGCACGTACATGGCGTAGACCATCAGATCCTGGTTGAACAGCGCGTTGCCAATCAGGGGAATATCGGACAGCCCGGGGATCGCCACCGGACGAAAGCGCGGCCCCACCAGCCCGACCAGCGGTTTACCGGCCGGCCCCAGGCGTTGGCCCAGGAAGCTGGCCAGGCCGGTGCCGAAAATGGTCAAGGCCAAGCCGGAGACCACCTGGTCGGCCCGCAGCGAGACGGTCAGGAAGGCGTGGATCAGCGCCAGCGCGCCGCCGACCGCCACGGCCACAGCCAGCGCGGCCGCCAGGCTGCCGGTGTGATAGCCGGTGGCAAAGGCGGTCACCGCGCCCATGATCATGATGCCTTCGACGCCGAGGTTGAGGATGCCAGAGCGCTCGGTGAAGATCTCGCCGACCGTGGCATAGACCAGCGACGTGCCGGCCTGGATGGCGACGGCCAGGATGGAGATAATAAGAGCTAGGTCCATAGTCTAAGTCCAGAAATGGGGGGGAGAGAGTGAACAGTGGCCAGTGAACAGTAATCGGTCACAGTTCACTGTTCACTGTTCACTGGCCACTGCCGTCTGCTTGCGCGTCCAACGAACCCTGTACTGGGTAAAGAAGTTGCCGCCCAGGACGAAGAAGAGGATGGCGCCCTGCAAGACCAGCGCGACCGCGGCGGGCAGGCCCATGGTGATCTGGAGTTGATCGCCGCCCACAAAAAGGCCGGCCATCAAGACAGCCACGATCAGCACGCCGAAGGGGTTGAGCTGCGCCAGCCAGGCGATGATGATGGCCGTGTAGCCATCGCCGACGACGATGCCCTGCTGCAAGCGATGGGAGATGCCCGCCACCTGAACGTAGCCGGCCAGGCCAGCCAGGCCGCCGCTGAGGATCATGACCAGCAAGACGTTGCGCACAATGCTGATGCCGGCGTAGCGGGCCGCGCGTGGGTTCTCGCCGATGATCTTGATCTCATAGCCCCAACGGGTGCGGTCCATAATCAGCCAGACCACGATGGCGGCCACGATGGCCAATAGCAGGCCCCAATGCAAGCGGCCCGTGGAGAAGAGCTGGGGCAACCATTCGGTATCTCTCAGCCGGGGCAGCCAGGCAATCCTGGCGAACTCCGCGGTGCCGGGGAAGCCAAAGCCCAACGGATCGCGCCACGGGCCGTAATAGAGGTACTGGATCCAGAGGATGGCCACATAGTTGAGCATCAACGAGGTGATGATCTCGTTGACGCTGAGAAAGGCCTTGAGCACGGCCGGGATCAGCCCCCACAGCGCGCCGCCGACGAAGCCAGCCGCCATCATCAGCGGCAGCAAGGCCCAGGCTGAGATGCCGGGCACGGCCTTGGGCAGGAAGATAGCCACGCCTGATGCGGCGAAAGCACCCATAGCCAACTGCCCCTCGGCGCCGATGTTCCAGAACAGCATGCGAAAAGCGACAGACACAGCCAGGCCGGTCAGCATCAACGGGACTGCGCGCACCAGCGTCTCGCTGATGGCATAGGGGCTGCCAAACGCGCCCTGCACCATGGCCCAATAGGTCTCCAGCGGGTTGACGCCGACGATCCACAGCAACACCCCGCAGGCCGCCAGCGCCAGCAGAATGGACAGGATCGGAACAAGTATGTTGGCCGTGCGGGACGGCTCCATCCGTCGTTCGAGTTTCAGTGCCATATGCCCAGCCTTAGTGCTCAGGTGCTTTGATGTGCTGTGGCCGGTCTTTGCGTAGCACCCCGGAGTGGGCCTGACCGAGCCACGCTTGCCACGACCGCTGTGGCCGGTCTCTGACCGAGCCACGCTTGCCACGACCGCTGTGGCTGGTCTCTGACCGAGCCACGCTTGTCCACGACCGCTGTGGCCGGTCTCTGACCGAGCCACGCTTGTCCACGACCGCTGTGGCCGGTCTCTGACCGAGCCACCTATACAATGGCGTCAGACGGCTTCATTCAGGAGATCGGCTCCAGCAGGGGTGGACGTGTGTTCGCCGGCCATCATCAGGCCCAGCTCATCGCGGTTGGCGTCCTGCGCCGGCATGACGCCCATCACGCGGCCCTCGTACATCACGGCGATGCGGTCACAGATCGACAGCAACTCGTCCAGGTCTTCCGAGACCAGCAGGACTCCGGCGCCCTGGGCCCGCTGCTCCAGCAGGGTGCGCTGTACGCTTTCGGTGGCGCCCACGTCCAGGCCGCGCGTCGGGTTGACCGCCACCAGCAAGCCCTTGCCGGCCGTGATCTCCCTGGCCAGGATCACCTTCTGCAGGTTGCCGCCCGACAGCAAGCGCACGGGTCGTTCGGCGCTGGGTGTTGTAATCTGAAAGGCGCCAATCAACCGCTCGGCGAACTGGCCGATGGAAGTGCGGTTCAAGAAAGGCCCGCGCGACAGCGGCTCTTTGCGGTAGTCCTTGAGGATCAGGTTGGAACTGATGGGCAGGTTGCCGGCCAGCCCCGTGCCCAGCCGGTTGGCCGGCACGTAGCTCAGCCCGTCGTCGATGATCTGGTGCGGCGTGTGGTTGGTCACATCCTTGAGGTCGCCGTCGATGCCGCCGCAGCGCACCAGTACCTTGCCCTTGGTGGCCTTGCGCAGCCCGGTGATGGATTGGGCCAGCTCGCGCTGGCCGTTGCCGGCCACGCCAGCAATGCCCAGAATCTCGCCAGCATAGACCTCCAGCGTCACGCCATTCAGGGCCGGCAGCCCCTTGTCGTTCTGGGCGTGCAGGTCCTCGACGGCAAAGAGCACCTGCTTGCGCACCTCGGGTGTGACCTGGGGTTCGAACGCGGGCTTTTCGACGCGGAAGAGCACGGTGCGGCCGACCATCAGCCGGGCCAGGTCAGCCTTGCTGCTGCCAGCCGTTTCGATGGTCGCCTCCACCTTGCCGCCGCGCAGCACCGTCACCCGGTCGGAGAAGCGCACCACCTCGTCCAGCTTGTGGGTGATGAAGATCACGGCCTTGTTGCCGGCGTGGCCGCGCGTGGCCGGCTCCTGGATCATGCGGCGCAGCGTCTGGCCCAATTCCTCGGATTCCTGCGGCGTCAACACGGCCGTCGGTTCGTCCAGGATCAGGATGTCGGCGTCGCGGTAGAGCGTTTTGAGGACTTCGACCCGCTGCTGCTCGCCCACACCCAACTGCCAGATGTAGGCGTTGGGGTCGACGGCCATCTTGTAGCGCTCGCCCAGCGCCTTGATTTCCTGGGCGGTGCGCTTCATGTCCAGGCGAAAGGCCGGCGTCTTCAGCCCCAGGATGACGTTCTCGGCCACGGTCTGGGTCTCGACCAGCTTGAAGTGCTGGTGCACCATGCCCACGCCCAGGTCGATGGCGTCCTTGGGCGAGTGGATGTCGGCCAGTTGGCCGTGCAGCCAGATCTGGCCGGCCTCCTGACGGTACAGGCCGGCCAGGATGTTCATCAGGGTCGACTTGCCAGCGCCGTTCTCGCCCAGCAAGGCGTGGATCTCGCCCGCGCGCACCTTCAGATCGACATTTTCGTTGGCGATGACGCCGGGGAAGATCTTGGTGATGCCGCGCATCTCGACGGCAAGAGGGGATGATG
>Ga0209573_1002369_pt1 | contig 24305 bp, 15 predicted proteins | sample TNRBio252014_DNA_FD_185870 | JGI IMG/M metagenome (GOLD analysis project Ga0209573, IMG submission 185870) | Wastewater treatment Type I Accumulibacter community from EBPR Bioreactor in Madison, WI, USA - TNR Reactor_6/25/2014_ DNA (SPAdes)... | ecosystem: Engineered > Bioreactor > EBPR >... | reverse complement strand
TAAAATCTCAAAACATGCTGAGTATTTATGATGTGTTTCCCCCGAAAATTATTATATGTTTGGGCAACAAAATTTACTGATATGGCTTATAAAATTTCTGTTCAGCGCGTTGCAGAATCGCGCATTGGTGAGGTCGATTTCAACAACTTGCCGTTTGGTAAACATTTTTCCGACCACATGTTTGTGGCAGATTATCGCGATGGAGATTGGCACGATTGCCGCATCATACCTTTTGGCGATTTTTCGTTGCATCCGGCAACCTCGGCAATACATTACGGTCAGTCGCTTTTTGAAGGTCTAAAATCGGAACGCGACCCCGATGGCAATCCGTTGCTATTTCGTCCATTAAAAAATCTTGCGCGCCTTAATATTTCTGCTCAAAGAATGGCAATGCCGCAGTTTCCTGAGGAACTTTTTTTGAATGCAATTGATAAGTTAATTACGCTCGATAAAGATTGGGTTCCAACTGCTGACGGTTCATCATTGTACGTGCGCCCATACATGTTTGCTACCGATAAATATGTAGGAATAAAAGTAGCCGATAACTATCGCTTTGCAATGTTTAGTTGCCCTGTTGGTAGATATTATTCTAAACCGGTTAAAGTGTTTATTCACGATTATTATGTGCGGGCTTTTCCGGGTGGTACGGGCTTTGCAAAGGCCGCTGGAAATTATGCTGCTTGTATGATGCCTATGCAAGAAGCACAACAAAAGGGCTACGATCAAATTCTTTGGTTAGATGGTATTCATCACCGCTATTTGCAAGAAATTGGCACGATGAATGTTTTTATTATCATCGATGGAATAATTATTACTCCATCTTTAGAAATAGGAACAATCTTAGATGGTGTTACTCGCGATAGTATGATTCGCCTTGCCGAGGATGAAGGTTATATTGTGCAAGAACGCGATATTTCGGTAGATGAAATTGTGAATGCCTATCATGAAGGAACATTAGAAGATATGTTTGGCACCGGCACCGCAGCTACAATAGCTCCAATTCAAACTTTCCATTACAAAGGCTTTGATTACGAATTGCCACCGGTAGAAGGACGAGAAATTTCAAACAAATTGCGCGATAGATATTTCTCTATCAGAGCCGGACGTGCAGAAGATGTTTTCGATTGGATTCATCAAGTACCCGTAGATGTTTACGCTAATATTTAGTTGCGGTTTTTAAAAGAAGCAAACTAGATAAGTTAAGCCCCAAACAGCAAGTATATGTTGTTTGGGGCTTTTTGATTTTTTTTCGATTCTATATGCTGGGTTAGTGTTAGCTTGCTGCATTTATTTTTAAACTCACATCGTAACAGCATTTGCCATGAAACAAATAAACACGTTTGAAGAATATGTTGAAAGCTATCAGCAAAGCGTTCAAAATCCAGAAGCCTTTTGGGCGGAAATAGCAAGTGGCTTTTTATGGAAAAATAGATGGAACAATGTGCTGTCGTGGGATTTTTCCTCTGCCGACATTCAATGGTTTGCCGGGGGGCAACTCAATTTGGCTGAAAATTGCTTGGATCGTCATCTTGAAACTAAGGGTGGTCAAACAGCAATAATTTGGGAACCCAATTCGCCCAATACTCCATCGCGAAGTATTACCTATAAACAGTTGCATGAAGAAGTATGTAAGTGCGCAAATGCACTACAAAAATTAGGCGTTCAAAAAGGCGATAGGGTGTGTATTTATATGCCTATGATTCCTGAAGGAGCTATTGCAATGTTGGCGTGTGCAAGAATTGGCGCGGTGCATTCGGTTGTTTTTGCCGGGTTTAGTTCCGATAGTTTGCGCGACAGAATCAATGATTCGGGTTGTGTAGTGCTCATTACTGCCGATGCTTTTTTTCGAGGCGAAAAGAAAATTGAATTGAAAAAAATAGCAGATGAAGCTTTGTTAGAAACACCTACCATCAAGCATTGTCTTGTGTTTAATCATACCAGTAATGATACCGTAGTTGAAAGCGAAAAGTATGTTTGGTGGCATGATGTGGTTGCCAATGAGTCATCGGTACATGTTGCCGAAAGTGTAGATGCCGAATCGCCATTATTCATTTTGTATACTTCGGGCTCTACTGGAAAGCCAAAAGGTGTATTGCACACTACTGCCGGATACATGATTTTTAATGCGTACACTTTTTTGAATGTTTTCAATTACAAAGAAGGTGAAGTATTCTTTTGCACAGCAGATATTGGTTGGGTTACAGGACACAGCTATTTAATTTATGGCGCATTGCTAAATGGCGCAACAACAGTAATGTTTGAAGGTGTTCCTACTTACCCCGACCACGGGCGTTTTTGGGATGTGATTCAAAAACATAAAGTCAATATTTTCTACACCGCACCTACGGCAATTCGTTCGCTCGAAACTTTTGGTACCGACATTTTTAAGGACAAAGATTTGAGTTCATTGCGTGTGTTAGGGTCGGTGGGTGAGCCAATAAACGAAGAAGCTTGGAAGTGGTATAATGAAAATGTAGGGAAATTGAATTGCCCAATAGTAGATACTTGGTGGCAAACTGAAACCGGTGGGATTTTAATTTCGCCAATTGCTACTGTTACACCGCTTAAACCCGCTTTTGCAACACTTCCGCTACCAGGTGTTCAACCTATATTAGTTAATGAAAAAGGTGAAGAGGTGCTTGGCAATGGGGTTGAAGGAAATTTATGTATCAAATTTCCTTGGCCGGGCATGGCACGCTCTGTGTATGGCGACCATCAACGCTTCCAGCAAGCATATTTTTCTACATACAGTAATTTATACTTTACAGGAGATGGTGCAAAGCGCGATGAAAGTGGTTATTACCGTATAACCGGTAGGGTAGATGATGTAATAAATGTAAGTGGACACCGTATTGGCACAGGCGAAGTAGAAGACGCCATCAATGAGCATTCGGCAGTAGTTGAAAGTGCTGTGGTAGCTTATCCTCACGATGTAAAAGGCCAAGGTTTATATGCTTACATTATCTGCACAACAGCTAATTTGAATCAACAGCAATTGCAAAACGAAATTAAAAGTATTGTAAGCGAAAAAATTGGCGCATTTGCTCGCCCCGACAAAGTGCAAGTGGTGCAAGGGTTGCCAAAAACTCGTAGTGGTAAAATTATGCGAAGAATACTCCGCAAAATTGCAGAAGGTGATGTATCTAATCTTGGTGATATTACTACGCTTCTCGATCCCACGGTTGTGGCTGAAATTGTGAAAGGTAAATTGTGAAGCGATGTGAGGATTGAGCTATAGTGGCTGATTTTCAAAGTATTACTATATTAGAATTCATCTGCTTATATTTTAATGTACAGTAATTGATTTTTGGACGATAACTTGATTTGGTTATTGCTTGTTTCCTTATACATTTGCGCATATTTTTGAAAAGTATGCAGAAAATTTTCCACCCGTTCATCTGCGCGGTAATATTATTTACGTTCAGTTTTTCGTTAAAAGTAGCAGCTCAATGCGACCCACCGTTGGCAGTTGGCGATTTTAGCACAACAATTCAGGCTACTGCTGTTGTAATTGATGTTCAGCAAAACGATACAACAAATGTTTTTGGGCAGCCCTTGGTTGCAGGCTTAGTAACAGAAATTGTAGCTCAACCAACTGTTGGCACAGGTTCAGTTTCTGTGCTTAACAACGATAGCGTAGTGTTTACACCAAATCCAAATTTTGTTGGGCTTACTTTTTTTACTTACAGAGTGTGCTTGCCACAATGTTCTGTTTGTTCTGCCCCGGTTACGGTTGCCGTAAATGTTACTAAGTTTTGCGAAGCTCCATTGGCGGCAGATGATATTTTTAATGTGTATAACAACACCAACAATCGTTTAGATGTAGTTGTTAATGACACATTGAAAACTCAAATTCCTTATACACTTTCAATTGTTTCTACACCAAACCCAGCCCACGGTGTGGCTACGGTTTCGGGCAATCAAATCAACTATTTGAATACCGATAACTTTACTGGGTCATTAACTTTTGAGTATTCAATTTGTTTTAATCGCCCACTTGGCGACACTTGCCCTTCGTGCGATACGGCTCTTGTAGAGTTGAATATTATTGGTAATTGTGTGGCTCCGGTTGCCAATGAAGATTTATTGCAATCTACCCAAGGCGAAAGAGATACAGTAGATGTATTGGCTACTGACGACTTAAACAGTTTTACATTAACCGGAATCAACATAGTAAAAGGAGCAAACCACGGTTTAGCCACTTTGGTGAACAATAAAATCGTTTACCAGTCTAATGTAACTTTTGCCGGAAATGATACAGTTGCCTACGAAGTTTGTACAGCCTGCGGCTGCGATACAGCCGTGTTGGTAATAGCGGTTGCCCCAGCTGCGTGCCAACGCCCAATTGCCATTCTTGATGTTGCGCCAACTGGATACAGCGAAAATTGCCCTTTTACATATCCTGTTTTGGTTAATGATATTAACCCACTAAACTGCGGTTCGCTAAAACTAACCGAAATTGTTTGGGCGCCACAGTTTGGTACTGCAGTTCTTGACACTACTATTCCTGCAATTGTTTACACAGGACCTGGCTTTAACTTAGATACTTTTGTTTCTTTATCTTATAGTGTATGTAACGATGCCGGTTGCGATACAGCAGAGTTGGTTCTGTTTGTTGGTCCATTTGAATGCAATGCTTATGTACCAACACTTTTCAACGATCAGGGCAGTGTTTGTAATCGCGATACACTTGTAATGAATGTATTGAAAAATGATTTCGATCGCGATTTTGGGCAAAAAGTATCATTAAAAAATATTGCAGGCTTGGGAGCGCATGGTGATGCCTATGTAGTAAACGATAGTGTTGTAATGTTTATTCCTTACGATACTTCTTATGCAGGATCTGACTTTTTCTTTTACACTGCGTGCGATGATGCTAATCCAACTTTGTGCGATATTGCTCGTGTAGATTTGACAATTTTCAAGTGCAACAACCCACCGGTGATAAATGAAAATGGCAATCCTATCGACACCATTCATGTAACTTTTCCTGAAGATAGCAGTGTAACAATTTGCTATAATGTAACTGATATTGACGACGACCCTACTCGTGTTGTTACCATCAGTGGAAACATTATTCCGGCAACTACGGTTGATACTTTATTCTCAAAAGATTCAACAGTATGTGTAAACATTGTGCCTATTCCCGATTGGAATGGCAGAGATACCTTTAATGTAGTTGTGTGCGATGTTACCAATTTATGCGATACAGTAGTTGTGGTTGTATATGTTACTCCCGTTAGCGATGGCATTAAAGCTGTAGATGATAGCGTAACTTATGTGGCGGGCACAACCTTAGCAATCAATCAAACGGCTAACGATATTGATGATGATGGCAATGGAATTGAAACAACCGCTGTGTTTGACGATGCAAATGACAATGGAACATTTGTGTTGAACAACGGAGGAAATATTGAATATACACCGAATACTGGTTTTGCAGGTGTTGATACTTTTTATTATGTTATTTGCACTCCTGTAAGTGTATCACCTCAAGTTTGCGATACAGGGATGGTACAAGTTGTGGTTCCGGTAACTGCGGTAGATGACAATGCGTCAACACCATCAGATGCGTCAGTGTTTATCAATGTAAAACAAAATGATGCAACAGTAGAAGGTTCTTACTTTTCTATATGCGGAGAGCCACAACACGGAAAAATTGAATTGACTGATACTTTTGCCGGAATAATAAGATATACACCAACACTCGGATACGAAGGTGTTGATTCATTTTGTTACACAGTTTGCGGTATTATCAATGGCATTGCTGTTTGCGATAATGCAATGGTTTATGTGAACGTAGCTCCGCTACCTCCTTTGGAAATACCAGAGGGCTTCTCGCCAAACAACGATGGCATCAACGATAAGTTTGAAATTACCAATATTGACCGCTATCCGCTTTCGCAATTCATGGTTTTCAACCGTTGGGGCGATGTTGTTTGGGAAAATGATGGCGAAGGTTACAAGAATGATTTTGATGGAACTTGGCAACAAAACAACCAGCCATTGCCCGATGCCACTTATTATTTTGTATTGAAGTTAAATGATAATAAAACGAAAGACATTGTCGGCTTCGTAGTCATCAACAGATAAGAAAATTTATAACACTCAATTCATTCTTCAAAATATGAAAAGAATATTGACGCTATTAGCTCTTGCAATGGTTTTTGCAGCAAATGCTCAGCAAGATGCAGAATACACAATGTACCGTTTCAACGGATTGTATCTAAACCCTGCTTATGCAGGCAGCCGCGAAGTGATAAGCACTACGGCAATTTACCGACACCAATGGGTGAATGTGCCAAAAGCTCCGCGCTCGGCATCTGTTGCTGTGCACTCTCCATTGCGCAACAACAACATAGCGTTGGGATTGATTTACACGCACGACCGCTTGGGGGTGGCTAACACCAATAATCTGATGTTGGATTTTGCTTACCGTGTACCATTGGGCAAAAAGAAAAAAGTGAAAATGTCTTTTGGTATTGGTGCCGGGTTTACCAACTACAATGCTAACCTGAATGATGTTAAGACTCAAACAAGTAATGATCCAAGTTTTGCAGGCAATAACCTTAGCCTTTGGTTGCCAAATGTTTCGGCCGGTATTTATGTTTACAGCGAAAAATTTTGGGTAGGTGTAGCTGTACCTAATTTATTGCAAAGCGGTTTGGGTAGCAAGTTTAAAATTTATGATACAGGCGCAAGTGCTGCTCGCAGATACACCCATTTAAACGCAACTGCAGGTTATGTTTTCAACCTTGGTAGAAAAGTAAAATTCATGCCAAGTATTTTAATGAAGTATGTTCCTAAATACGCGCCAATTGATTTTGATTTTAACGTAGCCTTTATTTTTGTTGATAGAGTATGGATTGGTGCAGGCTATCGTTTGCAAGACTCATACAGCTTTATGGCAGCAGTAAATATTACCCGCCAGTTGCGTATAGGTTATGCTTATGATTTAACTGTTTCAAAACTTTCGCCACACACTACAGGCACTCACGAAGTGATGCTTGGATATGATTTTGATTTTAAAGGCAAACGCGTTGTAAATCCACGCTCTGTTCGATACTTCTAATTTTTTAAGCAGACCAAACCTAACATACAAAAGTGATGAAAAGAATATTTGCACTTACACTTTTTGCGGTAATGATATTGAGTGTTGCCCTGCAAGCTCAAACTTCAAGTAAGTCGAAAGCAAAAAGTAACGCAGTTGCTGCGCCAGCGCCAGTTTCAGCGGCAACCACTCAAACAGCGAAATCTTCTTCACCTGTTGCCAATGCAGCCTTGCAGTATGGCGATAGATTGTTTAAGCGCTTTGCTTTTGTTGATGCCATTGCCGAGTATAAAGCAGCAATTAAAAAAGATCCAAGCAGTATTGAAGCTAAAGAAAAGTTGGTGCGTACATACTTGATGTTGAACGACTACACCAGTGCCGAGCCTGTGTTGCAAGAATTAGCAACTATGCCAAGCGCAAAAGCAAATAATATTTTGTTGTATGGTCTTAGTCTTCGTGCAGCAGGAAAATATAAAGAAGCGGCTGAACAGTTTAATAACTACGCACTTTTAAATCCGAGCGATTTTCGTGCATCAGAGTTAGCCAGTGGATTAAGCCGCATGGAAGAACTTGCAAAAGATAACGGCACACACAAAGTAGAAAACTCAAAAGGCGACAACAGCGATGCTTCCGATTTTGGAGTTTCATATTACCGCAACAACGGAATTATTTTTTCGAGCAATAAAGGCAAAAGTGCTTTTGTAGGTCGAACAGATAGCTGGACAGAGCATAAGTATTACGATTTGTATTCTTCGGAAAACGGTAAGGTTGGATTGCTTTCTAAGAAAAAAGTTATCAACTCTAAGTATCACGAAGGGCCTGTAACATTCACGAAAGATTTTAGTGAAATGATTTTTACTCGAAACAACTATTTGAAAAAAACAGGAAAGAGCAAAGACCGAATTGTAAAATTGAAATTATATAGTGCCAAATTCGATTCTGCGGCTGCTAAGTTTGCAAAGCCAACAGAGTTACCCTTGAACAGTAGCGAATATTCAGTAGCGCATCCTACACTTTCTAAAGATGGTAAACGCTTGTATTTTGTAAGCGATATGCCAGGTGGTTATGGCGAAACAGATGTGTATGTAAGTTATAAAGAAGGTGAAACATGGGGACCGCCAGTAAACTTGGGCAAAAATGTAAACACACCAGGGCGCGAGGTGTTTCCGCATATTGCAGATGATGGAACCTTGTATTTTGCTACCGATGCAAGATTGGGTTTGGGTGGATTGGATGTTTACTCTTCATTGTATGCCAATGGCGAATGGGGAAACGTTACTAACCTTGGCGCTCCGGTAAACAGCCCTGGGGATGATTTTAATTACATATTAGATAATACTGGCAAAGCTGGCTACTTGGTTTCTAACCGTGCAGGCGGTGCAGGCGATGATGATATTTATAAGTTCACACGATTTGGTGTTAAGATTTGTGGTACAGTGGTAGATGCAGAAACCAATTTGCCAATAGAAGGTGCAGAAGTGAAAATGAAGCTGGTGGACAAAACTGTTGCATCTAAAAATACCGACAGTAAAGGTGGATTTTGCCATACAGCCGACCCAGGAAAAGAGTATTTGTTTGAAGCGTCAAAGTCGGGATATGAAAACAACTCTGCTACCATTAGCGTAAAATTGACTAATCCATCATTTACCATTCCGCTTACTCCTGCTAAAAAGGATACGCCTGTGGCTCTTGCTCCAGTACAAAATTTGAATGGTTTGAAAGCAGTAGATCCTAAAGATGGAGTTACATTAGTTGTTTGTACTAAAGAACGCAACAAAGGAAATTTGGGCGGTGCAGAAGTTGAGGTTGAAGATAAATCTACTGGTGCTAAATCTACTTGTGTAACTACAGACGATTGCAAATGCAAATTTGTGATAGAGCCAAATAAAGAGTACCACATTACTGCATCTAAACAAGGTTACAGCACTGCTACTAAAACTATCAGCACCAAAGGCGAAAAACCAGGAACAACTAAGTTGGTTGAATTAACATTAGATGTTTTGCGCGAAGGCTTGACAGTTAATTTGGAAAATATCTACTATGATTTAGATAAATGGAATATTCGTCCAGAGGCGGCAAAAGAGTTGAACAACTTGGTGAAGTTGATGAATCAATATCCAAATATGGAAATTGAGTTGAGCTCGCATACCGATAGCCGCGCCAGCGACCAATACAACTTGATTCTTTCTGCCCGCAGAGCAAATTCATGTGTTGAGTTTTTGCGTGATAAAGGAATAGATGTAAAACGCTTGTTGGCAGTAGGTTATGGCGAAACCCGCCTTAAAAATAAATGCTCGAATGGTGTGCAGTGTACCAATGCACAACATCAAGCAAACCGTAGAACGGAGTTCAAAATCTTGAAACTGAAGTAATGAATTTTTAAACGATAAGTAAAGAGGGTTGTTTTGTAGCAAAAACAGCCCTTTTTTGTTTTACATTCTGTTCAATTTCCCTTTTGCGTTATTTTCTGAAAGTGTAAATCCGATTTTGTATTTTTTGGGATTGTGTCGAACACCACAATTTTAATGCCATACTTGCTTTTTTGGTGTTATCGGCTATCTTTGCGTTCCTTTTTTGCAGAAAGTGGGCAAATTTTCATCGTTTTTGCAGCGCAAACCTTTATGTGGTAAGCGTTTGCCGTTGTGTTTGCTTTTTTGCTGCAAGAGGTAAATGTTCAAACTTATAATGTATTTACATGGCTAAGAAAGACAATCGCCCTAATTCAAACTTTTCAAAAATCACCATTATGTTGGCAAGTCCCGATTCTATTTTGGATCGCAGCCACGGTGAAATTAAAAAACCGGAAACTATCAATTACAGAACTTACAAGCCCGAAATGGAAGGTTTGTTTTGTGAGCGTGTTTTTGGTCCAACCAAAGATTATGAGTGTTACTGCGGTAAGTACAAGCGTATCCGTTATAAAGGCATAGTTTGCGACCGTTGCGGTGTAGAAGTTACCGAAAAGAAAGTGCGCAGAGAGCGCATGGGGCATATTAAATTGACAGTGCCAATTGTACACATTTGGTATTTCAAAAGTTTGCCAAACAAAATTGGTTACTTGCTCGGTATGAGTTCTAAGAAATTAGAAAGCATTATTTATTACGAGCGTTATGTTGTAATACAACCCGGCAAAGCAGCCGAAGGTGTTACTTTGCAGACAGAAAAAGGCGAAGAAGAACGCAATCTTGCTTATTTAGATTTGCTTACTGAAGAAGAATACATGTCGGCTTTCGACAATGAAATTCTTAAGGGAAATCATTTGTTAGAGGATACCGACCCTAACAAATTGGTAGCCAGAATGGGCGCTGAAGCCATCAAAGAACTATTGACTCGAATTAACTTAGATGAGCTAAGCTACGAGTTGCGTCATGCAGCAGCCAACGAAACTTCGCGCCAGCGTAAAAGTGAAGCTTTAAAACGCTTGAGTGTTGTTGAAGCTTTCCGCGATGCCAATGGGCATGTTGAGAATCGCCCCGAGTGGATGGTGGTTCAGCATTTACCTGTTATTCCACCAGAGTTGCGCCCCTTGGTGCCATTGGATGGTGGTCGTTTTGCATCTTCAGATTTGAACGACTTATATCGCAGAGTAATCATTCGTAACAATCGTTTGAAACGATTGATAGAAATAAAAGCACCAGAAGTAATATTGCGCAACGAGAAGCGTATGTTGCAAGAAGCGATTGATTCGTTGTTCGATAACTCGCGTAAATCTAATGCCGTTAAAGCCGAAGGTGGTCGCCAATTAAAATCGTTAAGCGATGTATTGAAAGGAAAGCAAGGTCGTTTCCGTCAAAACTTGTTGGGTAAAAGGGTTGATTACTCAGGCCGTTCGGTAATCGTTGTAGGTCCTGAATTGAAATTGCATGAATGTGGCTTGCCAAAAGATATGGCAGCCGAGCTTTTCAAACCATTTGTTATTCGCAAATTGATTGAAAGAGGTATTGTAAAAACGGTGAAAAGCGCTAAGAAATTAGTAGATAAAAAAGAGCCGATAATTTGGGATATTCTTGAAAATGTATTGAAAGGTCATCCGGTTCTATTGAATCGTGCTCCTACACTTCACCGCTTGTCTATTCAGGCATTTTTGCCTAAGTTGATTGAAGGTAAAGCAATTCAACTGCATCCCTTGGTTTGTACAGCGTTCAACGCAGACTTTGACGGTGACCAAATGGCGGTTCACGTTCCACTGGGCAATGCTGCGGTGTTAGAAGCTCAAATGTTAATGTTGGCTTCTCACAATATCTTGAATCCACAAAACGGTACTCCAATTACGCTTCCATCGCAAGACATGGTGCTTGGTCTATATTACATGACCAAGTCGAAACAAAGCACAAAAGAGGAGCCGGTAAAAGGACAAGGCTTAACATTCTATGGTGCCGAAGAAGCGGTTATTGCTTTTAACGAAGGTCGTGTAGAACTACATGCAATTGTGAAGTGCCTTGCCAATGTTAAAGAAAACGGGCAGCTTAAAAAGAAAGTAATTGAAACTACTTTAGGTAGAATCTTATTGAATCAAGCTGTTCCTGCAAGTGTAGGCTACGTAAACAAGTTGTTAGGTAAAAAAGAATTGAAAAATGTAATCGGTGATATTTTGGCTCAAACCAACATCCCGACAACAGCAAAATTCTTGGATGATATCAAGAGAATGGGCTTCTACTATTCATTCAAAGGTGGCTTGAGTTTCAATCTTGGCGATGTGTTGGTTCCAGAAGAAAAAACCAAATACATTGCACAGGCTCAAACCAAAATTGATGAATTGACAGAAAGCTACCAAATGGGATTCATTACCGATAAGGAGCGTTTCAACCAAGTGGTAGATATTTGGACATTAACCGACACGCAATTGACGAACAAAGTGATGAGCAATATCACCAAAGACCGTCAAGGATTCAACTCAATTTATATGATGTTGGATTCGGGTGCAAGGGGTTCTAAACAACAAATCAAACAGCTTTCAGGAATGAGAGGTTTGATGGCAAAACCACGTAAAGCCGGTTCTTCGGGTTCTGAGGTAATCGAAAATCCAATTCTTGCGAACTTTAAAGAAGGTTTGTCGGTATTAGAGTACTTTGTATCAACACACGGTGCGCGTAAAGGTCTTTCTGATACGGCTTTGAAAACTGCCGATGCGGGTTACCTTACAAGAAGATTGGTAGATGTGGCGCAAGATGTTGTTATTTCTGAAACAGATTGTGGCACATTGCGCGGTATTGCACAAAGCGCTATCAAAAATGGTGATGAGATTGTAGAATCTTTGAGCGACAGAATTTTAGGTCGTGCTTCATTAAACGATATTACACATCCCGAAACGGATGAATTGATTATTGCAGCAGGCGAGAATATTACCGAAACATTGGCGAAAGCTGTAGAAGCATCTGGTATTGAAACAGTTGAAATTCGTTCGGTACTTACGTGCGAATCGCGCAAAGGTGTTTGTGTAAAATGCTACGGCAGAAACCTTGCTACTAACCGCACAGCCGAAGAAGGCGATGCCGTTGGTATTATTGCAGCACAATCGATTGGTGAGCCGGGAACACAGCTTACACTTCGTACCTTCCACGTAGGTGGTATTGCGAGCGTGGGCACAACCGAATCGCAATTGGTTGCTAAGTTTGATGGTATTCTTCAGTTAGATGGTGTGCGTACAATTGCTACCGCTGACGAAAATGGAGAAAAACAAAACGTTGTTATTGGTCGTACCGGTGAAATGCGTATTGTGAAAGCCGATAGCGATAAAGTTTTATTAACTGCTCACATTCCTTATGGTTCATTCATTTTTGCTCAAGACGGCAAAAAAATCAGTAAAGGCGATGTGATTTGTAAATGGGATCCATACAACAACGTTATCGTATCGGAAGTAAGTGGTAAAGTTCGATTTGAAAATATCATTGAGAACATCACTTACCGCGAAGAGATGGACGAGCAAACCGGCCACAAAGAAAAAGTTGTAATAGAGTCAAAAGATAAAACTAAGGCTCCGACACTTGTGGTTGAAAGCGGTAAAGAGTGGAAAAACTATAGCTTACCGGTAGGTGCGCACATTTCTATTGATAATGGCGGAGCCTTAAAACCTGGTCAAATTATTGCAAAAATCCCTCGTGTGATGGGTAAAGTAAAAGACATCACGGGTGGTTTGCCACGTGTAACAGAGTTGTTTGAGGCGCGTAACCCAAGTAACCCTGCGGCTGTAGCAGAAATTGACGGTGTCGTTCGTTTTGGAGGTATAAAACGTGGTAACCGCGAAGTAATTGTTGAAAGCCGCGAAGGGGAAATTGCAAAATACTTAGTGCCGCTTTCTAAACAGATTTTGGTACAAGAGCAAGACTTTGTTCGTGCCGGAACAGCACTTTCAGACGGTGCTATTACGCCATCCGATATTCTTAGCATCAAAGGACCTTTTGCTGTACAAGAGTATTTGGTAAATGAAATTCAAGAGGTGTATCGCTTGCAGGGTATCAAAATCAACGATAAACACGTTGAAGTAATTGTTCGCCAGATGATGAGCAAAATGATTATTGAAGACCCGGGTGATACTAAATTACTTGAAGGCGATAGCGTTCAGAAGTTTGAATTGCTGAATGTGAACGATGAAATGTTTGATAAGAAAGTAATAACCGAGGCTGGCGATTCGCAAAACTTGAAAGCCGGACAGATTGTTACGCTTCGTAAAATTCGTGAAGAGAATTCTATTTTGAAACGTACAGATAAGGCATTGGTTGAGTTCCGCGAGGCGATTCCGGCTACTGCATATCCTAAGCTGCAAGGTATTACCCGTGCATCATTAAGCACCGGTTCATGGATTTCGGCAGCTTCGTTCCAAGAAACAACTAAAGTATTAAGTACTTCATCTATTGCTGCTCGCGAAGATTACTTGGAAGGTTTGAAAGAGAACGTAATTGTTGGTCACCGTATTCCGGCAGGAACAGGTTTGCGCAGATTTGAAAATCTATTTGTTGCTGCAAAAGAGGATATAGAAAAGGTGGAGAAAAAAGCTGTTCAACAAGAAAGCGGAGTTGAGTTGATAGGATAATACTCAAGCTAATATTTTACAAAAGGCTGTTTCGAAAGAAGCAGCCTTTTGTGTTTAAAGCGGTATTTTTCCACGGCTGTTTCCTTCCACCCTCTCAACCATCTCACTCCTTCACCACCCGCTTCACCACTTTCCCGCCTTGCTGTGCTTTTACCTCAATAAAATAAACCCCTTTAGGCAGATAGCTCAAATCCAGTGATTTGGTATAGCCCGCAGCTAGCTGCGTTTCCTTGCTATGATAGATAACCTGACCAATGGTATTGGTGAGGGTAAATGTAGCCTCCGTAACCTGCGGTGAGGCAATAGCTATTTGCAGCGATGCTGTAAATGGATTAGGATAGGTTACAATGTTAATGACATCGCTTGTGTTTTCATCTATACCTGTAACAGTATCCATGCAGAATTTCAGGATGAAGTAATCAATACGCGCACCAGATTGCGGTTGATGTGTTTTATCACCTCCTGCAGGTGCTCCACTCAAACTGGCTACCGCATAGCAACCATCTAAAGTTTCTAAAGCAATTGTTTCAAATGCTTGAATTGTCAGGATTGTTTTGTCCCATTGTTTGTTTAGGTTTGAGTCCAACTTCATCACCCACGAATTATCATATTCACTGTAGTTAGGCTCGCTCATATACTGATTCAGGCTGCGGTTATTGGATTTATCTCCAAAAAACAAATATCCACCATCATGCGTTTTGCTCATACCCTTAAACGGGCAATTAAGCACCCTTTGAGATACGATTTCTCCAACTGAATCAATAATGACTATCCAAATCCCACCACTGTCAATAGTTTTATTTCCTGTTGTGCCTTGTGCTCCCCCCCCCCCAATACATAATTTCCATTACTCAACTCCACAATAGAAGCAAATCCATCAGCTTTAGCCGTCCCATAAGTTTTATCCCATTGCTTGTTGCCTGCCGAATCTAACTTTACTATCCACCAGTCTTCCCATTTTAAAACTGTTGTATCCCAGTTAGGTTGAGATTTATCGCCTCCTACATCTGAGCGGGAATTACCGCCAATTATATAGCCGCCATCTTTAGTTTGCAGCAAGCATTTTATATTTTCATCATGCGCCCCCCCCAGTGTTTTATCCCATTGCTTGTTCCCTGATGAATCAATTTTAATCACCCAATAGTCATCAAAAATACCACGGTTGGGTTCTGTTTTATCTCCACCCATGCCCGACTCAGACCTGCCACCTATCAGGTAGCCGCCATCACGGGTTTGGATTGGATAAATATACGTTAAATCATCACTTGGTCCACCATACATTTTATCCCACTGTTTATTGCCCTGCGCATCTACCTTTACTATCCAGTAATCATAACCGCCTTTACCGTTTTCCGTGCGGTCTCCGCTTGCTATGCCTGTCGAATTGCCAGTTAGCAAACTTCCGCCATCTGCTGTGCCTATGATTCCAGATAGATAATCGGAATAATTTGTACCGAATGTTTTATCCCATTGCTTATTACCCGCTGCATCCATTTTTACTACCCAATAGTCTAAGTAGAAAGTATCTACATCCCTTCTTGGCTCTGTTTTATCTCCTCCTATACCCGCTTGCACAGGTCCGCCTACCATAAATCCTCCGTCAAGCGTTTGGGTGAATCTAAGGTAGAATTCATGATTTAATGTGCCATAATGTATATCCCACTGCCTGACAAAATGAAGTTGGGAAAAAGCATTAACACTTATGAAGAATAACCCGCAAATAATTACATATCGCATTGCTTTAGCTATTTATAGTTTAATCATTCTTCCCACCGTTGAGGCTTTTCGTCTTGTTTTAATTTGGTAAATATACACGCCTGCCTGCACATTGTGTGCATCCCACGCTATTTTGTAATTATCTGTGGTGTGTGCTTGTTGCCAAGCGGTGTTGTAAACTGTTCCTCCTCCTGCCTGACTTATACTTAATTCAATATATTCTCCTGATTCCAAATTCGATAAGCTGATGTTGAAGGTGCTTTCTGACGGGTTTGGATACACAGCTACTGTAATGTTTTGTTCATCTATTGTCAAACTATCCTGCCTTTCAATCTGTGGATCACGAGCAACTGTATCGCTTCCGTCAGTTTTGTAATTTGCATTATTCAGCACCTTATATGCAGTTGCAGGGCAGGTAACAGGGTTATCGGCATTTACCCATGTTGCTAGATACAACTTTTTGTTTGCCCCTGCATATATCAGGCTTCCGGCATGTTGCTGCGTGGTGCAGCTACCGCCAAAACATACGCTTGTTTGATAGGGATGCTCCAAAGCCATTAAGCCATCAACAGGGCTGTTATATTTTAAGGGCGTTTTATTCCAGTTGGACTGGCTGATAGGTAATGGATTTGCTGTAGAGATAGGATTTTCTGAACTATTTTCCCTGTCGTTAAAATAATACCACAAGTTGCCATCGTTGGCTTTGTAATAGATGGTTTGCCCATCGTGGCTGAGGGTAAGGTCTGATTCTGCATTGTAATATTCACTGCAAATACTATTGTTGTTGGGCTGAAATATATAAAGGGAACTTCTAAAAACAGGATATTTATCTGAGTAGGATTTGTTGAACAATTTTTTTCCGCAAACGCGCCATGTTTTATGAGCCAATCAGTCATTTTTCTATGGTTTTTCTCTTGTTTTTTCATTAGTGGACACACTACTCCCATCAACAAGGCATTAACTGAACTTTTCTGAACATATTATAAGTCAGATTGATTAGCCCTATCAATGCTTCAATTCTTTTGTAGCCAATTACCTGAAGATACATGCCGTGCATACTTATTTCCATAAATGCAAAGGGATGCTCTACCCGCGCTCTGGTTTTTGATTTGATTCGGTTGCTTTGTTTTTGTGTTTCTGTTAAGGGATGGTTTCTATATCCTTTTTCGCATACCTGATTTACCATTTTTGCCTTGCGGATAACTTCTTCTTGTTTTTGCCCTGTGTAGGCGCTGTCTGCCCATAAGGTTTCATCTTCATCGGTTTCATCTATCAAATCGGCTAATGCCTGTGAATCATGAACTCCGGCATCGGTTACGCTGTATTGGGTGATGATTTTGCTCTGGCTGTCTATTTTCACATGGTTTTTATACCCGAATATGTCGCTGCCGTTTTTAGTAGTCCATCGGGCATCTACATCTTTTTGTTGTTGCTTGTGTGGGTTTTGAGTGAATGATTCCGGTGTTTTGCCTTCTTTGATTTGTTTGTTTTCTTCTTTGCTATTGCGCTGAATGGGAACTTCCATAAAACTGGCAACTACTATTTTTCCTTCGTTTACTATCAGATTGAGTTTGGTTAATTCATGGATAAATCGTGCAAAGAGTGTTTCTATTAAAGATGATTCAATGAGTTGTTCTTTGAAATGCCAGATGGTTTTGCTATCGGGTATGTCATCTGCTATAGTCAGGTTTAAAAATCGCATGAAGCTCAACCGGTCATTGATTTGGTATTCAGCTTGGTCGTCCGACAGGTTGTAATACCGTTGCAGTATCAGTATTTTAACATCAGCACATAATCGTATGGCGGACGACCGCCTTTGCCTTTGGTGGGTTTATCGAAACAGGTGATTAACAACTCCCGAAATATCTCAAAGTCTATTCCTTTGTTTAAACGCGCTAACGGGTCGCCCATTACGCTAAACTTGCTAAGGCGTATGTCTTGGTCAAAGAATCCGTAATCCCTGTGTCTTTTGAATGTTTTCATATAGCCGTAATATTCGACATTTTTGCCGTATGGGAGTTTTTAGAGGTACCCTTAATTGTAAAAGGTTTTGCTTTAGGATGCTTTAGTCTGGTGTGTACTTCAAAGCCATTACCATTTAGCGATTGAGAAAATGATGTGCTTCCAAAGCATAATGCCAAGAGAATAAAAATGTATTGCATGTGTGCGGATTTGAATGTAAAAAGAGGCAGAAAAAAATGACTTGATTGGGATTAATGACTGCATAGCGGAGCAGCGCGTGTATGCCGCTTTATTCCAATATCGGCAATAAACCAAAGCGGCATACTCGCGCTTGCCAATAAACTTTGTCTGTGAGTTTTGTGTGTCTGCATGTCTAAAAGAACTTTTAGTAAAAAGAATTAATCGTGAATATAGACGACCGTGTGTAAAGTTGAATTTATGAGAATGTTAACGTACGATCGGTCTGTTAAATGCCGTTTCTGCCAGATTAAACTGGTAGCCTAAAACTTTGGTGCAAAGCCAACCTTTACGCCCCAATTGCTGCCGAAGCCTTTCCAATAATTAGTGTTGGGTTCTAAGTAGGTAGCTCGAAAAAGGAAATCTAACCTGAATACTTTGAAGATGTTTTCAAAACCAAAGCCTGCTTCGATGTAGGGAATGTAAGTAAGAGTTTTAAAGTCTGCCGGAACCATCAGTACATCATTGTTCTTTTTGCTAAAGTCGCCTAGCAAGGCTTTAAAGGTTATAAACTCGCGTAGTTGCAGGCGTTTGATACCGGGAATTTTGTTTAAGAAAAATCCGTCAAAGTGATGATCTATCCACACGCTTACATATTTATCGGCAATAAACTCAAATTCACGCATCAAATTGTAGGTAGTGTAATCGTACAAAAAGCCGCCTAAGCCACCACTGTAGATAAAGGATGTGGGATATGGTATGCTGCCCATCATGTAGCCGGTTTTAATGGTGTAGCGGGTGTAACCTGCCGGAGATGATAGTCTATGATACATCATGGCATTCAACTTTAAAAAATTATGTTGCCCTTCTAACAGGCCTTTAATGCCACCGGTAACTCTAAAGTTGAATTGCGGATACTTTGTTATGCGTTGAAAATATCTGTAACCATAAGCAATGTAGCTTTGTTCTTTATAGGCATATCTAAAATCAACCCATAGTTCGGAAGTGGTAAAATGCGGAATACGTATTTTGTTACCTTGTTTATTGAAACGCGAAAAGTCAAAAACTCCCGGCACATCGTAATAGGTTTTTTTGTCGAATGCCATTATGGTAGAAAAACCGTTGCTCCAGTCTTTTTCCCATTGCACATTGGCGTGGCGCACTTTCATAATTCGCTGTAGCGGGGTTTTGCGCAGCAAGGAAATTACATTGTCGAAAGTTACAAACAGGTTTTCTTGACCCAACACAACCATATCATATTGATACAAGAACTGAAACGCATTCCATTTACGGCTTTTGGTTTTTGGAAAAATGCGGATGGTGCCGTTGTACTTTGTGTCTTTATCTTTTAAGCCATAAGCAACGTACCCTTCAAAATATAAATTGTTTGAAAAATGTTTGGTGGTGCGCAATCCCATTCTTAGCCTTATGCCTTCAACATTGTTTTTGCTAACAAACTTGTAGAATCTTCCAAACTCAACCGGACCTTTTAAATCTGGAATGCGAAACATGGCAGTGGTAAACACATTTATGGCATAATACCATTGTTTGTAAGCGCGCATTTTGGGTAGCGAATCGCTAAACACATATACCATTTTTTCTTGTGGTGTGAGTGGTGTAAAACGCAAACTATCTAAGCGAGGTCGTGCCAAAGTTCTCGCGCTGTCTTCATACACTACTTCGTCCTTTCCGGCAAAAGCAGAGTCGGGTAACTCAATATCAATTTCGATGTTTTTGCGCTCGTAAGTTTTTTGAACCAGCAATGCAAACTTGTTCTTTTTTCGATTTAAACTGCCAACCGCTTGTAGCGATTCACTTTGTTTTATCCATTGATTTTTCAGGTAAATGAAATTTTGCAATACCGAATAATCAGCAATGAAATTGATGTTTGCTTTTTCATTTGGGCGAAACTTAAAAGTTTTGATTGCCCATGTTGCCGAGTCAATCCATGCAAAACCTTTTAGCGCAATATCTTCTTTGTTTTTTGCCACAAAGTGTAGTTTGTAGCTTGTTCTTCCTTCTGCCCGGATGGTATCGGTTAAGTAATAGCGGTACAAAATTATGGCCCCGGGTGCAAAGGGCGATTGAAACGATTTTCCGGCAATCACAAAAACATTATCGTAGGTTTCAATATTTGCCATGTAATAATCGGTAGATGTGTTGAGCGATTCATTATCAACTCCGGTAAGCACATCGGCAATTACGGTCCTTTTATAGTCTTTAGGTTCTTTGCGGTAATATACTTCGGCTACACTTTCTTTTAGCAAGCCTGGAATGAATTTGCTGCTATCTTCAGTATAATCTATGTTATCAAACAAAAATTGAAACGGGCGAAAAATACGCCAGCGAAGAAACTTTGGCGGCTCGTTCAGTAGCGAGGTTAGTAGTTTGGTATATTCATTATAGTGGTAGGTATTTGCTTGGTCAACTTTGTTTTTTGATTTATTTTCTACAACTCTGTAATAAACATAATTGGCAGTGGTATCCACAATTTTTTTTCGCTTCCCCGCCTTGATAGTTACTTCGCTTAGCGAGATGCCGCCTTCTTCGAGTTCTACATTTATCTCTTGATATTTTCCAAAGCGAATTTTTTTGGCGTAGCGCTTGTAGCCAATAAAGGAGAAAATAATACTATCTACCTTTTGTGTGGTGCGAATGCGGTAAATTCCTTTTTCGTCTGTACTGGTACCTTGCAATTGCCCATTGAATTTTACGCTTACAAATGGTGCAGGTTCTTGTGTGCGTGCATCATAAACTCTACCAAAAATCTCGGTGGTTTGAGATTGCAGAGCGATGGAAAGCAACAAGATAACAGATACTAAAAATGTGCGGAGCACTAAAGTGTAGATTTTTTAATGTGGGCGAAGATAAAAAAGGGCGTGAATGTGCTTGATTTCAGGTAAGAAATGGGCGAAAATAAAAAAGCGCAAAACTTTGTATAATCAATGTTTTGCGCTTGTGGTAGTAGCCTGTAGGGGAGTCGAACCCCTCTTGCCAGAATGAAAATCTGAAGTCCTAACCGATAGACGAACAGGCCGTTTACTTTTTTAACGGAGCGCAAAAGTAGCATTTCAATTTTAATAGACAATAGGTTTTGCAAAAAACTATTTTAGCGCGCTAAATTTTTTTTGATGAACACAATAGATACAATCAATTTCAACGGAAAACGCGCATTGATTCGCGTAGATTTTAACGTGCCTTTAGATAAAAAAACGTTTGCCGTTACCGATGATTCTCGTATTAAGGCGGCTTTGCCTACTATAAAAAAGATATTGAACGATGGCGGTAGTATAGTTTTGATGAGCCACCTTGGCAGACCATTAAAAAAGTTGAAAGAAGACGGAACAATAGATTTTGAAAAACACACACTGCGCAATGCACTTTCAACAATTAGCAATTTAATAGGTAAGCAAGTGCAGTTTGCAACCGATTGTGTAAGTGATGAGGCATTTGCACAAAGCAGCAGTTTAATGCCAGGCGAAATATTGTTGTTAGAAAACTTACGATTTTATAAAGAGGAGGAAAAGGGCGATGCAGGTTTTGCGCAAAAACTTGCCAAGCACGGAGAGGTGTATGTAAACGATGCGTTTGGTACTGCGCACCGCGCACATGCTTCTACCACCATAGTTGCAAACTATTTTTCAAAAGAGAATAAAGTGTTTGGATATTTGATGGCGGCCGAAGTAAAGAATGCGGAAAAAGTATTGCGTTTTGCAGAAAAGCCTTTCACTGCAATTGTAGGCGGAGCCAAAGTTTCCGATAAAATTTTAATCATAGAAAACCTGTTGGATATTGCTGATAATATTCTTATTGGCGGTGGAATGGCATATACATTTTACAAAGCGCAAGGTGGCAACATCGGCAACTCGCTTTGCGAAGATGATAAGCTGGAACTTGCCTTGCAACTTATTGAAAAGGCAAAAGCAAAAGGGGTAAATCTTTTGTTGCCCGAGGATAGTGTTGTAGCCGATAAATTTGATGCTGCCGCAAATACAGCAGTAGCAAGTAGCAACAATATTCAAGCGGGGTGGATGGGGTTGGATATCGCAACTAATGCAATAGCAAAATACAAGCAAGTAATACTTGACTCTAAAACCATTTTGTGGAATGGCCCGATGGGGGTTTTTGAAATGGAAAAATTTCAAACCGGAACCGTGGAAGTTGCAAAAACTGTTGCTGAAGCTACATCAAAAGGTGCTTTTTCTTTGGTAGGAGGTGGCGATTCGGTAGCTGCCGTAAATCAGTTTGGCTTGGCAGATAAAGTTAGTTATGTAAGCACCGGTGGCGGTGCTATGTTAGAATTTTTTGAAGGAAAAGAATTGCCCGGAATTAAAGCAATAGAAGGATAATTGTATTTTACAAGCCAATTTGAGCGCACTTGAACACTTCTTTAATTGCACATTTAGAAACATTGCCACTTGAACATTTGCAGACGCACTTGGCTGCATTTCCGTGGTTTACAGCTTCGCGTGTTGTGTTGGCAAAAAAAAACCGCGAAGCAAGTACACTTCAGTCTGCTGCGGTGTACGTGCAAGACAGGGCTTGGTTTAAGCAGTATTATGAATCTGTTTTGGTAGAAAATCAGGTTGAGTTAATTGATGAAACAGAAATTAGTGAAAATGTACTTGAAAGTGAGCTGTATGTTGAATCAATACAAGCAGAACCGATTGATGTAGTTGAAAATTTAACTGCTGAAAGTGTAAAAGTTGATGAGGTCGAAACAACTTTTGTGCAGGAGTCAAGCACTTTGTCCGTAGTTGAAGAAGTTCTTCCATTGCAGCCCAAAAGTTTTAGCGATTGGTTGCAGCATTTTAGTGTTTCAAAAGATGGAAAAGTAACAGTAGCGGAGCAAAAAAATAATGCTTCCTCAGAAAAAGATGAATTGGAAGAACTGATTCAGAGCAATATTCCTTACGAAATGGTTGGTAACCAATTAGACGCTGAAACACACTACTCGAAAGGATTGCAAACCTTTATCAACGAGCAAAAAACGTTGAAAAATGCAGCAGTTGCTGTTCCGCTTTTCGATGAAAACACGCACTTACCCATTACCGAAACATTTGCAAAACTTTTAGTTGCGCAACAGAAGTATAAGCAGGCAATTTCAATTTATGAAAAGTTGAGTTTGAAGTTTCCATCCAAAAGCACTTATTTCGCAGCCCTTATTAAAGAAGCAGAGAAAAAAATTTAACTTATGTACATAGTTGTTACGATACTGATAATTATTGTTTGTGTATTACTGTCGTTGGTAGTTTTGATTCAAAATCCAAAAGGTGGCGGGCTTTCATCAACCTTTGGTGGAGTTGGGCAACAAATTCTTGGTGCGCGCAGAAGCTCGGATGTAGTAGAAAAAGCAACATGGACATTAGCTGTATTGCTTTTGGTGTTTAGTGTAGGTTCAGCATTTTTTATTGATAAGCGCGCAGCGGTTAAATCAGAAACAAAAACTGAAAAAAGCGAGGTTGAATCGCAATTGGGTAATCAACCTTTGGGTGGCGGTTTACCTGGTGGATTAGAAGCTCCTGCGGCTACCGATGCTCCGGCATCTGCTCCAGCTCCGGCAGACCAACAGCCTGCTCCAGCGCAGCCGTAATTATTATTTCAAAAAAATAAAGAGAGGCAACATTGTGTTGCCTTTTTGTTTTTATGTCGCATCACCATCACGAACATTCGCATTATCATCACCATGCCAACGAACGCAGCACAAAAATTGTGGTGTTGATTTCTGTTGTAGCCATGGTTTTAGAATTGTCGGTTGGCTACTCTACTGGTTCGGTAGCGCTTTTGATTGATGGTTGGCACATGCTTTCGCACGTTTTGGTTTTGCTATTAGCTTGGGGGGCATATCTGTATATTCGGTTAAGAAAACGAGAATTGACACATACTAAAGAACATCGTGTGCTTGGTTTGAGTGGTTTTGCAAGTGCCATGATATTATTGATTATTACCGTGTTGATGATGAAAGAAGCGGTTGAAAATTTCACCAACCCTCAAATATCGGTTACCTGGGAGTCGTTTGCGGTTGCAGGATTTGGATTGTTGGTGAATGGTGTAAGTGCATTTGTATTGCATCGCGAAGAAGAAAAAATGGATGCGGGATTGTATGCAGCATATATTCATGTATTGTCTGATGTGTTGTTGAGCATGTTTGCGCTGGTGGCACTTGCAGGAGTTTATTTTGCCGATATTAAATGGCTTGACCCACTCTTTGGAATTGTAGGAAGCTTAGTGATACTAAGTTGGAGTATTGGCTTGATTCGAAAGTCTTGGAAAGAAGTGTTGAAGTAAATCTCTTTCATTATTTTATTGCTAATGAATTGGTGTTAAGTTTACCGATTCAAAAAAAGAAGTTTATAAATGCTTATTAGT